>JAABUO010006822.1_pt1 | contig 13066 bp, 14 predicted proteins | sample 5559291 | NCBI WGS metagenome assembly JAABUO01 (sample SAMN10711878, study PRJNA513372) | rock metagenome | isolation source: Antarctica rocks | place: Antarctica: Victoria Land, Finger Mt sud
CTGTGCAGTTGCGCCCTGGTCAGGGCCCGTCTCCTCGCCGGCCGCAACGGGGCCCTGCAGCAGCGTGATGGCGCCGCCCACGGGCCGGTAGCAGAACCAGACGCCCGCGACGCGGTCGCGCTTGGGCGGCCGCTCCGTACGCGCCAGCTTCACCTGCGTGCCGGGCAGGGTTTTCCCCTCTTTGGGTTGCCCCAGAACTCCACGATTTCCGCTCTGAACATCGTCCTGGTCGACAAATCGGGACTGCACCAAAGGCAGACACATGCGCTAGCTTACGTCGACGCCCGCTCCCGACCGCACCCGAAGGGTCTCCTGCGTCCGGGGCACACGGCGGGCGGCGCGCCTGCAGCGCCATGCCGTCCGCGGCGAGCAGCCCCAGCGTCAGCCAGAGCACTGCCGGCAGCTCGGCCGCGCACGCGTCGCGCGTGGCCGCGTGCGGCACCTCCAGCAGCGCGCGCGCCGTGCGCCCGCCATGCCGCAGCGTCGCGCGGCCGCGCGCTGGCAGCGGCCGCGCATCGTCCGAGGCCTCCAGGGGCTGCACGCATCGAGCGTTGTCGATGCGCAAGTGTCTGTAGAGAGGAGAGCGCAGAGGCTGTACCAGGGCGAGTGCATGCCTGTGCAGGATCCGCCCAAGCAGGCCGGCACTGCCGTCATGCATGCAGTTTGGTGCTACATGACTCGTCGGCAGACCAGTGGCATGGGCATGTCCATGCGTGACACAGCCTGCAAGAGAACCGTTCATCAGCAACCCGGCAAAGCTTGTGGCAGGCAGGGCATTCGTCTGCAAGGGCCCCCCACCAGCAGGCGGTGGCGCAGACCTCGCGCGACGAGCGCAGGGTCGTCGGGCGCGGCCAGCTGCACGTCCTCCGGGGGCCGGGCCGCGTCGATGCTGAAGCTGAAGTCTGCCCACGCCTCGTACTCTCCCTCGCGCACCAGCCGCCAGGTCTGCAGCCGGACCACAGCATCTGCGGCCTGCCGTTGCCACGCCAAGCGTTCAGACCTGAGAAGCTCCTCAGGTGCACCAGGTTTAACACTGATACATTAACAAGTTGCATGCATTTGCCGCAGCACAAGCGGCCAGGAGGCGTGGGCGTGAAGGTGGGCGGCGGAGCAGAGGCGCGCCTCAGAGGTCGGCTTGGCCGCGCACGCGGGCTCCAGGCCGCAGAGGAATTCGAAGCCGCGCAGCAGCGAGCGCGCGCGCGCGCCGCTGAGCGCGCCCGCGCCCGGCCCCAGCGGCCCCGCGGCCTGCGCGGCGGCCAGGTCCGCCCAGTCGCCGCGCGCCAGCAGGCGCTCGCGCACCTCAGGTACCTGCGCATGGGCACACGGTGGCTGACAAGCTTCAGGGCTGCCTGCAAGGCGTCAAGCTGACACGCTCATGGGCCAGCAGGGTCGCAACTGAGCTGCACTTTGGTGGCAGCTGCGAGGCGGCCTGGCACCCTGAAACATCAAGTGGACTCCCGTCAGCTCTTGACTCCACATCCTGTCGTGGAGTAAACAGCAGTTCGTCCTTGCTGACGGAATGCGGGTTGATCAGGTCCCACAAAAATGTGCCATGGGCTGGCGTGCTCGCAAACCTGCAGGCCGACGCCACTCAGAGACTCTGAACTGTCATCCAAGCTGGTGACCTGTTTGAATGAACCTGTTCAAGCAGCAGGGCGCCGGCGCCGGGTTCAGCGGGCGCGCAGCCGGCGGCCATCTCGTCCAGCGCGCGTGCCAGGCCGCGCAGCAGCGGCACCTGGTCGAGCAGCAGGTCGTTCATGTGGCGCCGAGCACGCAGCAGCGCCCCCGTGCGCGCCTGCCATCACAAACGCAACGTGAGCGCGAAGCAGACCAAGCAGAGAGCTGCGCCAGTGGCCCCGCATGCGACATGCCTCCCTGGAGCATGCGAGGGCGCAGCGGTTAAAACAGGAGGTCGCTCAGGAGACGCCCCATGCGCAGATCGACATCGCATGCGCTTCCCATCTCGGAGGCACGAGTGGGGTAGGGTGGATTCATGCCCTGGTGCCTGCAGCGCCGTCACTGCTCCCACGAGCCATGCAGGGGAACCCCAGAGCTTGGCACGTCTGCCGCATGCAGCAGCGCCTCCATGAGCAGGCATGCCTTTTCCCCATAGAACATCCTGCTGACATGGAAAGTGACCTGCGATAACGTGCCCGCTGTCCAGCCACATGCAACAGAACGAATTGATCCATCATGCTCGCTTAAGGCCCCCCAGGTGAGCCGGCCGACTTTTCCTGCTGGACCTGGCGCGCACCTGCGAGTGGTGCGCCTTTGCCCGGCAAGCGGGGTCGGTGACGAGGTTGTGCAGCGCCAGCCACGCCTGCCGCGCGCACTCACACCTCACGCGATCCGCCGCATCATGAGTGCAGCTGTCATGGAGCACCCTGCCCTGACGCCCTCTGTATGGGGCGCAACACCGCATATCCATATAACCAGGGGAGCAAACCCTTTCCTCGCAAGTTCAGCAGACCCGGAGCCCCTGACCTGGAGCCACCTTCACATACATTGGCAGAGCTCCAGACTGTATGTTAATGCCTCGTGCATGCACGGTGAGTCAAGTGTGGCTCCCCGCGCCGCTCGACACTTGACTTGGGGTGGGGAGGCGACCTGCGTCGCCGGCTGCACGAGCTGCAGGCGGTCCGCCGGCGGCACCGCGCGCCACTGGCCGCCCTCGTACCGCTCCAGGCGCGGGCGCGCGCGCGGGGCCGCCGCGGCCTCCGCGCCAGGGCCGGGCGCCGGCCCTGCGCTGCCGGCGCGCCGCCGCTCCCAGGGCGGCCGCTCCAGCAGCGCCACCAGGCCGAGCGGCGCGTCGTGCGTCGCCACCAGCCGGCCCGGCACGCCCAGCGGCAGCACCGGCACGTGCTCCGACAGGTACCTGCGGCCGTGACGGCGCCGCATGCATCTGGCGACCACGTGGCGCGTCGCGTTTGAACGCGCTGCCAGTACTTGTCCCAAAGCTACAGAGATGTTGCGCGAGGTGGTGCGCTATGCGCCGCCGCCAGCTAGCGCGGCACACTCGGCGGCAGCACAAATATGTGGGAGTCAAAATGGTGGCCCCGCCTGCCTGCTATTGATGACGCGCAAAGTGCGCCTGCGACGAGGCAGCCCTGTACGATCCACGCAGGTGGCAGGCAAATTGTGCCGCAATGCGCCTGCTCCATCATGTTCAGAGTGTCTGTGAAAGCGCGACCGCGTTTGCTGTTCCTGCCAGGCACGCGGGATGCCAGACGGCTGTATGGTGCCTGTATGGTGCCAAACGGCGCGCGCACCACAGGATGGTCAGCCCGCACAGCGCAGCGCCAAAGTCCGCTTCAGCGCGCTTTGCGCGCAGCTCCTCCTCCGGCGGCGCCGCCATGAGCTCTGCAGCGGTGTACTCTGCGCAAGCGAGCACCGTATAGGGTTAGCGGCTGCTAGGATCCACGGCGCCCCTACACAAGTCTATGCAGAGAGCTGTTGCAGCGCGGGCCGCACCCGGCGCGGCGGCAAAGGCGTGCGCGGCGGTATTGAGGTGCAGCAGGCGGCGGCAGGCCCAGTCCGCGAGCTCCAGCGCAGCGCTGTCGCCGAGCGCGGCCGCCGCGTCTGCGTGGAACAGCGCCGCCTCCAGCAGGTTGGCCACCGCGGCCTGGCCCGCCGCGCTCGGCGTCAGCGCTCTGTCGCTCGCTGTCACAACGTGCCTCGAGCGCATGATGCCCTGGCGTGCCTAATGTCAGCGCACGGTCGCTTGCTGTCATAATGTGCCTGAAGCGCACGATGCGTTGCCATGTTGCCATGCCTAACGTCTCATTTACACGCCTGACATCTGCTTCTAGCTGGTATGATTAACCGTGAGCCTTGACGACGCCGTGCGTTCAAGTCGTGCAGAGATCGCTTTCCAATGAACGAGCAGGTCTGCGCGCGCGCGCGCAGCGAAGCCGACCTCATGAGATATGAGCAGGTAGACAGTGACACTGTCCACGCGCCGCGCCAGGTGGTGCTCCAGGTGCGGGTAGACTCGCTCCTTCCACACCTGCCGTGTACCCGCAGGCGGTGACCGAGCTGCTCACTGGCTCACCGTCTCATAACTCAGTGCAAGGCAGCTTGGCGATGCACCAAAACAAAGCGTGCAATTTATGTGCAGCGCTGTCACCTCTGAAACGAGCGCCTCGTGGACCAGCAGCGGCATTTTGTCGAAAGCCACCAGCGCCGCCATAACGAACTCGTCACCGTGGCAGCGCACGTTGTGGTGCGCCTGTAAATTGAGCCGCTCAAGGGCCTCGTGCTGCTCCAGCCAGGCAGCGCTGCCAACCTGCAGGTTGGTGCCGGCATGGCTGCGAGTGCGCCGAAGGTGTACAGAAACATGTGAAAGCCACGCGATCTATACCCAAGCTGCACGCTCTTGGTACATATCACGCAGTACCATACATACGCTGAAGTGCTGCCTCTGCAACTTCCCCACCTTACGCATGAGCTGTATAGCACTTTACGATGCAGTAGGATTCTCAACGCATGCAGCGCACCTCGTCAACAGAGAAAGCACGCAGGTGCTGAACCATCTGCTCAGCCTCTGGCGCGGTGAGGAGCGCCTGCACGCGCGCGCAGCTTAGGTGCACTGGAAGGGCTTGTGCTGCACTTGGCCTAAGGCGTGCCAGGTCAGGCTTCCGCGCCTGCATGGTGCTGCTTGGCTCATCAGCCTGCGCCTGAGCTACCAGTCCCTCCATCTGAGCACGTTGTTTGGGCGGCGGACGCGCACCAGAGCGGCGCAGGAGCTTGGGAGTAAGGCGTTATGTGGCAACTACGCCCAATCAGCCCTACACCCAAGGCATCCGTGCTTTGAATGCGATCTGCGGCTGGCGCTGTGTGTCTATGTAAACGGTCGTCTGGCTGCCCCCCGGAGCAGATGGGCTGCATCAGTGTGCAGATGTGACCCACCACCAGTGGTAGAGATGGCTCAGCGGCGCTCGTAACTCTGGGCTGGCGGGTGCATGGAAGTCATCGTGCGCAGCCTCAGCGAGGTGGGGCGCTTTGGAGCTGTCTTAACCAAATATATTCCAGACACCTGCTGTGCTTATGTGTCAAGCACTCCAGCGTTCAGGTTGAGGCGGACATTGAGCGCTGCCAGGAGTTCCTGCGCCTGCACCGCACTGCAGCTGGTGCGCGCCTCCGGGCGCCCCTGCTGCGTGCCTGTCGCTCACCACCGCCGGCGTTCCCGGCTGCTCTGCACCTCGCAGCCGTGCACAGGGCGCAGGCCAGTGTGCCCCGCGCAGTCAAGCTCGCCCGCTCCTGCCAGCGCTGCCAGGTTGCGGAGCCCGTGGCTCAGCGTGCCCTGGCCTGCCGCCGCAGGCAGCCCGGCCGGCGCCGACCTCGCGCCTGCGCCTGCGCCTGAGCGCGGAGCGGGGCATAACCCGGAGCCGGTGTGCGGCGTCCAGGAGTCGCGCGGCCCAGGCGCGGAGCCGGACACGCCGCAGGATGGGTCGCCGCTGGCTAGGTTGACGGCTGAGGCGCCTGGCGGCTGGGCGAGCGCGCACAGGCCGTCGCACGGCAGCGTGCTGGCAGGCGCTGCAGGGTTGGGACTAGGGCTGGGACTAGGGCAGGGAGCGCCCGCCGCGGACCTGCTGGAGCCGCCGTCCACCGCGCCGAGCGAGGCAGGCGACCTGGCAGCCCTAGGTCCAGGGTTTGACAGGGGCCCTGCGCGGGCGTCAGAGCAAGCCCCGCGCTCTCCCGCGTGCGCGCCCGCAGCCAGTCGCCCAGCCGGCGGCGCCGCCCTGGGCCCGGAAGACACGCTGGCCATGGCGTCAGCCGCCTTGATCGGCATGGAGAGTGCGGGTGAGGCTGCGGGGCCGGAAGGGCTGCGGGGGGCGAGCCCACGCCCCGGGGCCCGCGACGCCGGCACCAGCGACGCCGGAGCGGCTGAGCCCTACTCGTGCGCGGCGAGCGAGGCCAGCACGCTGGCGCCGCGCAGCAGCCCCGCGCGCCGGGGCGCGAGCGCTGCGGGGTGCGGGTGGCTGTCGCCGGCGGCGCCGCCTGCCGCGCCGGCCGGCGGCGGCCCTGACCATCTTGCTGACCCTGCTGAGCACCCTAGCCCTTCTCGCATGCGCCGGCGCCTGTCTCCGATGGAGCCGCTTGCGGCGCCAGCGGGCGCGGGCGGCGCCGGGTTCTCATTAGGCGTCAGGGGCCTCTCGTCGTTGGTCGACGCGCTCGCGGCGCCGGTCGGGGCGGGCCCGATCGAGGTGGACACATCGCTGCTGTACTCCGCGGGCTCCGCGCCGTGCTCAGCGCCGTGCTCAGCGCCCGCGTCTGCGCCCCAGTCGCCCAGATCGGGCCTTGGGTCAGCCCCTGGGTCGCCGCTTCCCGGCCCCGTGCTGTCCAGCCCGGCGTTGGAGGCGGCGCTCGCGAGCCCCTGCGAGAGCCCCTGCTCCAGCGGGCGTGAACTGCGGGCGGGCTCTGACGGCGCGGCCAACGGTGCGCTGCTGCCGCGCGCGGCCGAGCGCCCGGCGGGCGCGCCCGCGGCCGCGAGCGGGACGCTGCACGCGGCCTGGCTGGCGCATCTGGGGGCGCGCAGGCGCCCGGCGCATGCAGGCCCCGCAAATGCGCCCGCATGCGGCAGCGGCACGCCCCCTGCCGAGCGAGTCTTGCGGCCAGGGCATGGAGACGCATGGGCAGCAGCAGCGGGGCCCTGTGCGCGCGGGCAGGCTGCCAGCAGCGCCCCAGGCGCCGATCAGGAGTCAGGTGAGGGACGGCGGCAGCGTGCTGTCGCCAAACAGGCGTCCCATGAGGGGGATGCCCTCTTCCGAGCGGGCGGGCGCCCGCGGCTGCTCGGAGCGCCCCCGCCGTCCGTCAGCGCGCCGCGCGAGCGCCTCACATGCCAGCAATGCCCTCAGGCTCATGACGGCGCAACGAGGCCCGAGGTGGCTCTGCGGCGGGCGAACGCAAGCCCGGCGCGCGCGCGGCGCGCGCCCGTGAGCGATGAGGCGCTGTGGGCGGGGCTGTTCCCCGCGCCCCACCCGGACTCGCCCGCTGAACGCGGCCGGCTTTGCGCGGGCGGCGCGGCAGCCCGCCCCAGGCCTGGTTCAGGGAGCGAGGCCGCCCGCGCGGCCCGGCTGGCGGCGCTCGCGAGGCCGCGCACGAGCGCCTGGGCGGCGGCCGCCGCGGTCCGGCGGCAGGGCGACGCCGAGGCGCTCGCGGAGTGCTCGTTCGCGCCGCGCACCGGCCGGCCGCCGGCCGCGCGGCCCGGCGGCCTGCCCGCCGCGGAGCGCCTGCTGCTGCAGGCCGCGTCGCGCGCGCAGCAGGCGCGCTCGCCCCTCAGCACGCCGGTGCTCTGGGGGACGCGGCCACGACAGGCCAAGGGCTGCACCTGCGCTCGCATGCCAGTACAAGTGGAGCGAGCGTTGACGCGCGGTGCAGTCCATGCCCATGCCGCCAGCTCCGACATTGTTGGCAGTGGGTGCAGCCTAGCTTCCCGAACGGGGTGCTGGACTTGAGAAAGGACTTGTGTCAGAGACGCCCAACTGTGCCGCGGCAGTGGGAGCGCGCGCGCGAGGAGCAGGAGCGCCGCGAGCTGGCCGGGTGCACGTTCGCGCCGCGGCTGACCGCGCGCGCGGGCGCGGGCGGCTACACGCCGCTGCCGCAGCGCCTGGGCGAGCTGCAGCGCGCCAAGCGGTGCGCCCCGCGCGGCGCGGCGCGGCGGCCGGCCGGCCGTGACAGCGCATGCCGCTGCTCACTCGCAGCAGCGCCTGGGTGGGCTGCGGCGCGACGTGCATAGTGCCGCAAAACACGGGCGGCGGCTGCAGCGGAGCGCGTGGGCGCGGCGCAGCGCGCTGTGCAGCGCATACAGCGGCCTCCTCCACCAGGACCGCGCGACCGCAGCTGAAGCCGCAGGCATGCGGCGGCATTGGGGCGCAGGCGACACGGCATGCCCGTAGATGCGGAAGCGCGCGGTGTGCAGGGCGCGGAGCGCCCACCTCGCACCGAGCGAGCACCTCGCGCCGACCGAGCGCCCACCCATAAGCCAACGTACTGCCCGCGCAGGGAGCGGCTGCTGCGCGCGGCGCTGGACGCGGACGCGGCCGACCCGGACCTCACCTTCGCGCCCGCCATCAACGGCCGTTCGGCGTGGCTCGCGAGCGGCGCCGGCGGCCGGCGCGCGGCGCGCGCGCGCGCGGCGCCGCCGCCTGGCGCCGCGCCGGCCGCTGCTGCAGAGGACGCCGAGTGCACGTTCGCGCCGGCGGTCAACCCCATGAGCGCGGCGCTGCTGGAGGGCAGCGCGGCCGTGCCGGCCGACTTCTTCCGCCGCCAGCGCCATTTCCGCGACCTGCAGCAGCGCCGCCTGGCGGCGCTGCAAGCGCAGGCGCGGCCTCCCCCTGCGGCCGCCCCTGCTGCCTGCACTGGCAGCGGCGCCCGTGCGGGGTACAAGCTGGGAGCGCGGTGCAAACGTGCCGCGGAAGGCCGATGCATGCGTTTATGGCGCAGGGCGCTGCGTTGATGCATGAGTCGCCGCTAACAGCAGAGCTGCACGCCGCAGCACCGCAGCAGGCGCATGATTTTTATTCTGATGAGCGTCGCAGGACGGCGGCGGCTGCACATTTGCGCCGGACACGCGCGGCACGTCGGCGGGCTGGGTCCGCGGCGCGGAGACGCCGGAGGAGGCGGGCGAGCGCCTGGCGACGCAGGGCGCGGCGCGCGTGCAGGCCGCGCGCGCGGGCGCCGCCGCGGCCTACTATGCCCAGTTCGACTTCCGGCCGCGGCTCTGCGCGCGCTCGCTGCAGCTGGCCCGCCAGGCGCGCGCCCCGCGCGCGCCTTGGGAGGCCCCTTCCTGCCTGCCGGTCGCGCACGCATGAGCGCTGACAGGCCAGCATGCCGCTGCATCCTTACTGCCATGGCCTGAATGCAGGCGCCGCGGCCGCTGGCCGAGCTGGCCTCCGACGCGCCGGCGCGCGCGGGCCGCGCGGCCGCGGCGGCCGAGGCGGAGGAGCGCCTGGCGGCCGAGTGCACGTTCCGCCCGCGGCTGTGCGCGCCGGCGGCGGGCGGCGCCGCGGCCGCGGGCGGCGCGCGCACGGCGGCCGGGCGCGAGAACGCGGTGCCCGCCTCGCCGGCACTCTCGCTGCACGGCCAGGCGCGCTCCCGGCTCGCGCGGGCGTGCTGCGGGCGTCGTGCAACACGCAGAAGACCCTGGCAGAAATACGAACGGGCCATGTGACGCCTGCGGCGGCGCGCCCCCAGTGTTGTGCGCCGATCATGCGTTTGCACATCGCCATGTCGTCTACATGCAGGAGCCGTCAAGCAGTGCTGCGCTCACGTCGCCGCAGACTGCCGCAGACTGCCCTTTGGGCGCGCAGGAGCCGCGGGCGCTGGTGGCCCAGATGGACGCGGCGCGGCGCGCGCGGCAGGCCGCGCTGGAGGCGCAGCGCGGCGCGCAACAGGCGGCCGAGCTGGCGCAGTGCACGTTCGCGCCGGCGGTCATGCACTCTGCGCCCGCGCTCGCCCAGGTGCCCACTCGCTGAGCATCCGGGGCGCGCGCATAGGGTTGCTGCTCGCACTCCCTCGCTTTCCTCCCTTGGCTTGTAGCATGCACGCCTGTTCCTGTGACCAAAAGTGAACGCGAGGTGCAAACGTCCCAGCTTGTGCATGGCGGACGCTGCCGGCTGGTGTGACTCCGCATGTCTGCAGCTCGTCGCTGCATGAGCACGGCGCGCACAAGCAGCCCCCCGAGGCGCGCGGCCTGCGCTGCGGCGTAGCGCCGGCGCCGCCAGAGGGCGGCCGCCCCGCCCCGGAGCTGCGCTGGGGTTGCTCCAGCGGGCGCGGCGCGCGCAGGGCCCCGTGCTCGTGCGCGGCCTCGACCACCACCTGGGCCTGCACGATGCGGCGCGGCGCCTGGAGGCCGAGCAGCGCGCGCGCGAGGAGCGCGCGTTCCTGCTGCACCCCCGTGGCGCGCCCGCGCCGCACACCGTGCCGCAGCCATTCGCGCTGCACACCGAGGCGCGCCCTGCCGAGCGGCCAGTCAGCGCGCGGCCGCAGTCCTGGCTGGTGGTCAAGTGGTTGCCGGTGCCGCGCGTGCTTGACTGCGTTGCACCCTCAAGCTCCACCGCAGCCGGGCAAATCCGCGCCATGTTGTGCCCGCGCTAGCGGGGATGGGGTCAGAGTCTGACCGTCAGACGCCCTGACGGCAGCCTGCCGCGGCGCAGCGCGACACGCCGGAGCGGCGCGCGGCCGCGCGCGCGGCGGCCGCCGCGGCCGCCGCGGCCGAGTGCACCTTCCGCCCGGCCACCAACGAGGCGGCCAGCCGGCAGCTGCTGGCGCGGATCGTGGGCGGGCGGGGCGCGAGCACCGCAGCAGACGCTGACCCTGATCATGGCCCTGACCCTGATGCGAGGGCTGGCGCGGCCCTGGCAGCCCTGGAAGAGGGGGGGAGGGTGCGCGCGGGCGCCGCGCAGGAGCGCACGGGCGCGGCAGCCGAGCGCGGCGGAGGCTCACTGGCTGAGCCGGACGCCTCGGAGGCTGACGGTGCGGTCAGGTCAGCGACGGCATAGAGCGGCGCCTCGGTAGGTGGGGCAAGTAGTGCGGTCCGCTGAGGCAGGATGTGATGCAGGGCATGCGCGGCGGCCTGGCATCGGTAATATCTACGGCAGTATGCCTGGCGCTCAGTCTGCCTACCCGGCGGTTGGCGCAGGGGTGCACACGCAACATGGCTGCATCATTGGCTGTGTGCTTTGGTGGCAGGCGCAGGCTGGTCGCACACGCTGTTTCCAGCGCTGTACGTTGAAGCAGGGTGGCAGTGCTGTGTATGCAGTCACACCTCACCCGGCTGTAAGCAGCACAGGTCTGGCACGCAAGCGTCATGTGCCATGGACCAGGCCACGCTTGGCTGCATGCGCAGCTGTGCGCCGCTGTAGCACACAGGTGCAAACTCTAGTGTGCACTCTTGGCACGGGACCCAGAGTGCAGCAGTGTTGCATCCACACGGACACACATTAAATGACAAGGCGAGGGTGCACAGTGCAAGTGAATGTGACAAAAGCAGCCATGGGATGCACGCACACGACAGGATCATGTCATGCCCAGCCTCGCGGCCAGGCGATGCCGGGCGCGCGGCGCGGCGGCGGCGCTGCGCGCGCCGCCGCGCGCCGCGCCAGGCCGACATCCAGCGCAAACGCGGCCGCCAGCAGCGCCAGGTGCACGCGCAGCGCGGCGTCCCGCCCGCGCCGGCCCTGCCTGCAGCCCCGGGACGGTCACTTTTCCTTTCAACAACTCCTCTAGAAAATGGACCTGGAACCAACAGGGTCGTGCGCTCACGGCTTCCGTGAGCCTTTCGTTCCTGGCATGGCGGCAGGCCGCAGTGCAGGCCCTTCGCATGTCGCTGATCAGCCCCTCCGCATGCATGCGCGCCGTGTGCTGCGCGACAAGCAGGCGCCGCAAACGCGGCGTGTGCGGCGCGCGCCGTCTGTGGAACAGCCGTCTCACCCCGGAGGCGACGCCGCATGGGGGCAGCCCAACGGCCTGAAGCCTAGGCCCAGCACCTGGACAGCGGCCGGCCATCCAGGCGGCCCCCGTGGCCCCCGTAGTAGAAGCCCTCCGCGGAGGGCCGCGGCCGGCCCTGCCGGACGGAGCGCCCGCCGCGCAGCCAGGCCCACGCCCACGCCGCTGCGCAGAGACACACCAGCTCAGGCAGTCACGGGCTTAGGCCCTGCCCTTCCCCTATGCACACGCCGAGCTGCAAGCGCCAGGCAGCACCCGCCTCAGCGTGCAGGCGCCGCGGCAGGCCGCTCAGCTGGCGCATCTGGGCTTCTTTCAACAGGAGGCGGAACGCCGCGCACAGGCCGGTCTAGCTGATGGCAAGCCACCTGCTCGGGCGTGGGCAAGATTTTTTTAGAAGTTAGCATGTGGCGGGCTCCGACCCGTCGGGGCGCCGTGCGCGTACAGCACGCCGGCCAGGACGCCGCAGACGTGGCCCGCCCAGGACGCGCGCGGCACAAGCACCTGCGGCGCCCGCAGCGGCTGGCTCAGGGCTCAGGGCTAGGGTTAGGGCGATACGATGGAGGCGCGCAGCGGCTGGCAGCACGTCCCCGCATGCAGGGCCGGCGTCTGGGGCGGGACCAGGGTCCACGAGAGCTTGTCGCGCTGGGCATGCGCATGTCCGCCCGCATGCACACAGCGGGGGCCGGCGGACGGCTCGACAGCCGGGCGGCGGCCGCACCTGGCTCAGGGCCAGGCTGACCCAGGGCATGTAGCAGCGCGGCAGGCGGACGCCCAGCGGCGAGAGCTGCACCTCACCGCCGCCCTCGGTGTCTGCGACCACCTGCGCACAGCCCGGGCATCACAGGTTGCTGCTCTGCCCGCGCCTGCACTGATCCACCGCCAACGGTCCACCAACGTCAGCGGGTCGCTGTATGGACCTCGGGCAGCACAGGGACGACGTCCACCGTGCTGTACGCGCTGGGCATATGCAGCGCACCTGCAGCGCAAAGCAGAGGCCCGAGGCGCCCAACGCGCTGCCAAAGTGGTATTTTTCGCGCTCCAGGCCGCTCCTGTTGAGCAGCCACGCGTACGCCGCTGTACCAACACTGCTGTGAGGGAGAGCAGCCTACCAGTGGATTTCAACGAGACGCGCTTCACTGTGCAAGACACAGAGCTTGCCAAGAAAAACACAGAGAACTCACCAAACAGGCTGTTGGACAGCAGCGTGAGCGCTGCAACGTCCAGGGCAAAGCGCCTGGAGCCGACTCGTGCCTCGTGCTCAAAGCCTGTGTGGGGCCGCGCGAAGCCACTGCTTGAGCTGGCACCCGTTGGCTGTTTCAGGCTCTGTGCTTGTAAAGAGCTTGACGAGGATGCAACCTGTCTCAACCAGGTTGCTGGCGTTGTTCAAGGCGTGCGTCAGGTCAATGTGGAGGAATGTTGGCACGACAAGCCTGCGCACGCATACCCAGTCACCTCCGTGCGTGCCTGAGTGTATGATATGCCTCGTAAGCTTAAGCAAGTAGCAGCCTTGTCCATTGTTAGCCTCGTGCAATACACAGGGTGAGCTGGACTTCATTCCTGCATATTACTTGCGGCACAGGCGTGCTGACACTCCGTCCCAGGCTGCGCCATTACCTGT
>JAABUO010006826.1_pt1 | contig 13063 bp, 22 predicted proteins | sample 5559291 | NCBI WGS metagenome assembly JAABUO01 (sample SAMN10711878, study PRJNA513372) | rock metagenome | isolation source: Antarctica rocks | place: Antarctica: Victoria Land, Finger Mt sud
ACTCTTGTAGTTCCGCGTGCAAACCTACGTGACAAGTTACACAGCCTGCTCGGTCAAGTACCATCAATTAACCATCAAATAACAACTTCCAAATAAAGATATTACACGGCCTGCTCGGTAAAAAGTTAGCATTTTGCAATGCTGCTGCTGTGACGTCTCTTCTTCAAAACAGCCTTCTGTCACTCGATTCCAACACACTCATTCCTCCCTGCCTTCAATACTGCAAGTTCTCCGACAACCTTCTACTTTCTGTAAGCAGTCTTGCAAACATGTCTGGCAGAGGCAAGGGTGGCAAAGGTCTTGGCAAGGGAGGCGCAAAGCGTCACAGGAAGGTTCTTCGTGATAACATCCAGGGTATCACTAAGCCAGCCATCAGGAGACTGGCTCGCCGAGGAGGCGTCAAGCGTATCTCAGGCCTTATCTACGAAGAGACCCGTGGTGTTCTCAAGGTTAGACATCTCTAACCAGCTGAAGTCTTGGGGGTCAGCCCACTGTTGGCCTACTGGGTGTTGTAGTGCTGTTCATGTTGTATTGCTTGTAGTGATTTTCTTGTACGACCTTATCACAAGGCTTCAGCTGAGTTGTCTGTTATCGATTTACAGGTGTTTTTGGAGAACGTCATCAGGGATGCAGTCACATACACAGAGCACGCTCGCCGCAAGACAGTCACTGCCTTTGACGTCGTGTACGCACTGAAGAGGCAAGGACGTACCCTATACGGCTTCGGCGGTTAAGCACTTCAGCTTATCCACTTTCAAACCACAAATGGTGTTATTTCAACACCACCTGTCCTGGATATCTTGTGCCTCCAGTTTGTCGGTGCCACATCAAGGTCTGGTGTCAGGTACAATACCACTCATAGAACAATCCTCATCTTAGCTCCTGCTGTGTCATAGAGCAGACTTGCAGAAAATCCACTATGCAAGATGTGCTCTGCAAAGCAGGATTGATAGAACAAGCCTTCACACCTGCAATCCAAGCACAATGCGGCAAGTACTGGATCACTAACTCTGTGCCGCCAGAAAGCAAACAGTCAGCTATATGGACCAAGCACTCTGACAGCATTCATGCTGCTAGGGTCTTGTTTCAAATGCATCGATATCGCTAAGATGCTCAATGTCATCAATTGCGTGTGGAGGTTAAGAAGTAGAGATAATGACTGACTACTCAATTGCATATAAGCCCTGCACATAGTTGAAAGACATGGGACACTGTCGTTTGGCTGCAATTATGGTTGGTCAAATAGCATACAATATGAGATGGACAGACAACTAGGTGCAGGCCATAGCAACCACAGGCTGTGATGTGCTTTTCACGTGTTTGTTGCAAAGCTTTGGAGACCATCCTCATTTGCACGCAGGATGCAAAGGATTGGTCAGCAATGCAACCTGAGCAGCGGAAGCATAGCTACAGATAGCATCATCATGTTCTCATGTCTGTGATGCACAATTCTGGACGTGAGGCAAATCTGGCTGCAAAACATCACACAAGTCTTATGGTTCACTGTGGGAAAATTTCATCAGTCATCACAAGAGCTCTTGTGATCACGTGAATGGGAGGCACATGTGTTGTGGAATCAATTAGAAAACTCTTGTGGACTTCAGAATCTGCCTAGCAAAGAAAAGCAGTGCTGTCAGCCCACCGAAGATCACAAAGATTGTTGTGCACAGTGTTACGAGTAGCTAGGGTGCATGCCTGTCAACACGCAAGTGCAGAACATTCCTTCAAGGTGGTGTTGAAATAACACCATTTGAGGTTAAGGTTGTGCAGAAAGCATCTAGGCAGATGTAAACTTGGTTACAGCCTTGGTGCCCTCTGAGACAGCATGCTTGGCTAGTTCGCCGGGCAGGATGAGGCGGACTGCAGTCTGAATCTCCCGAGAGGTCACGGTGGGCTTCTTGTTGTATCTGGCCAGGGAGGCAGTCTCCACAGCAATCTTCTCAAAGATGTCAGCAATGAACGAGTTCAAGATTGACATGGCCTTGGAAGAAATTCCAGTGTCGGGGTGGACTTGCTTCAGCACCTGCCCAAAGACCCAGCTCACTTAGTTGCACGTGAATTGCAGATAGTAACTGGCAATCACAACTGGCAAACAAAGATAGCAGGCACAACGTCAAGGTCTGTCGGACTGTCACCTTGTAGATGTAGATCTTGTAGCTTTCCACGGCCTTCTTGGAACCCTTCTTCCTGCCAGCGCTTGATTTCTTTGCGACTGCCTTCTTGGCAGGCTGTGCGGGTTTCTTTTCAGCCTTGGGGGCCATGTTCGCTGAACTTATTGATGAACGAAAAGTTGGGAGCTAGAGTGTAAGGTAGACTGAAAATGTTAGAAGCTTGAAGAGGCTTGTTCTGACGTCAGGTGTTTCCTTAGCTATTTGAGCGGTGCGCGCTTCAGGAGGGCTGGTTGCCAGGATAGAACAAGGGCTGCTCGGTCAAGATTTGGGGCACACGCCCTGTGAATCCGGCCCCTTCAAAAGGGCTGCTGTCCCTGTTCAACGTCACTCTCTTCAAAATCTCGACCCTTCAGTCCACACACTTCCGTTCGTTTACCAACATGGCACGTACCAAGCAGACAGCCCGTAAGTCCACTGGTGGCAAGGCACCCCGCAAGCAGTTGGCCACCAAGGCCGCAAGGAAGAGTGCACCTGCCACTGGAGGTGTCAAGAAGGTAAGCATTGACGTCTTGTTTTTGTAAGTGTAGCGTTTTTGTAAGTGTAGCGTTCAGCGTGACTCAACTTTCGTTTGACAAAGTTCGTTTGACACACATCTTAACAGACTGTCTAACAACATGTTTCGCTCTGTTGCAGCCTCACAGATACAGGCCTGGAACTGTTGCCCTGCGTGAAATCAGGAAGTACCAGAAGTCCACTGAGCTGCTAATCCGCAAGCTGCCCTTCCAGAGGCTGGTGCGAGAGATCGCCCAGGACTTCAAGACTGACCTGAGGTTCCAGTCCTCGGCAGTGCTAGCTCTCCAGGAGGCAGCTGAGGCCTACCTGGTTGGCCTGTTTGAGGACACCAACCTGGCTGCCATTCACGCTAAGCGAGTCACCATCATGCCCAAGGACATCCAGCTTGCCCGCCGCATTCGTGGTGAGCGTGCTTAGGTCTACATCACATCGTCTTTCCATCCTCCAAATGGTGTTATTTCAACACCACCTGTCTGGAGGACTGTCACAACACCACCTGTCTGGAGGACTGTCACAACACCACCTGTCTGGAGGACTGTCACAACACCACCTGTCTGGCGGACTGTCACAACACCACCTGTCTGGAGGACTGTCACAACACCACCTGTCTGGCGGACTGTCACATTACCTTGCAACTGGATTGTGTCTACTGTAATAATAATAATCAAAACGCTTTCCAGCTCATGATGAGCTAGGTTCGTGCAGGACAAGTCTTGTCTCTCCAGAGCAGCCTGTCTTGTGCATTCCTGTAAGGCCCAGAAAAGAAAAGACTACACCTTTCGGCGTCAATTTAATGAGAAGCCAAGTATTATACCGGGCTGCCCAGGCCTGTAAGGCCTACTAATACGACAGTTTTGACAATCACGTAATGCAACATCATTGAAACTAGACCTAGGGCGGCCGGGTGGGCGAAGCCCCTTGACTTCACCAAACAAAAGCTTCTTAGGCAATCTATCGTTAGGCATCCTGAAAACATGACCTAGCCACCTGAGTCTTTTGCCTTCCAGCTGAGACTCCACAGATAGGGTGTTGCACCTATTCAGTATGACAACATTTGGCACATGATCGCGCAAGGATATGCCACAGATGCGTTGTACTGTAGCAGGTACAAACGCTTGCATGCCATGCTATTTCGGCCATGACTCTGCTGCTTGCAGTGCCCATGTTGAACATGCACATTCATGCCCAGTCTAGCTGAGCTTCGAGGAACTCACATGGTGACTGTGTTAGCAGTGCTTTGGCTGTAGGCTGACCATTAGCCAAGCATAGCTGGTGTCTTGACCGATCCGGGGCCATGCTTGCGAAATGCTCGACAGCTGTGCGTGTGTCTCAATGCAACGCACGCTATGTAAGTGGTGATCTATTCGGCATGAACACTGCCAGTCCTAATCAGTGGAGTATTTCCTTCTTCAGACATGACATTTAGGTTTCTGCGCAAATTTACGATTGAAACTGGCGCGAGAACTTTCATCGAAAAGTCAGTGTGAGGGGTCGCAAACAGCATCGCATCGCACTGCTGCCGCCAGGGAGCAATTCATTGACAAAATCAGATATTCGCCAGTACGCTTGTTTCGACGGCTGCCTTTCGTTCCTGCAAGCTGCAACGGTGGGGATTTGACTGCAGACATCGCTAGCTGCTCGCTGCAATAAGTTACTTGCAATGAAAGAGGCTCTTCTGCGGTCCAGTTCATCCGCAGGTAATGCTTTGTCACCGCATCGAAGTGATCCCCGTCAGGCTAGACGTTCTCGGTTGCACAGTCACAAGCAATTTTTTGGCTCGCATCCCAGGAAGCGGACTTGAAGAAGGCACAAGTTGCTCTTCTGACAGTGAGACATCATATGACAAAGCGGAACTGCAACATGTAGAAAGGTCAGCTTGGGTAGTGACAGGTATGCAAATAATCTGAGCTGATGCCTGCTGGACCTTGTCTTGCGGCTAACCCAGCACTGAGGTCAACAATTCTTTGCTACACAGGAGAATATGCATTGGCTGCACTTCTAGCCATCACTTTCGTGTACACATTGGCATTTTCACACACAAGCCTTACACAATTCTCTGCTGGTAACGAACACACCAAGCACTGGTGGAAAGCAAGACATGATGTGCCAGGCTGGGCTGAACAGCATCAGCGGTATGTAGAAGAGGCCATTGCTGCATCGCAAAGCTCGGTGAGAGCTATTGCTAGCTATGCTTTGCATTGTACAGCTGGCAGTCTTCACTTTGCTTACACTACATGAGCACCTGCATTGCTGACAAGGCTTCATGCCATTGCTGACTGACCGCTGTGCAAAGATTGCTGACTGACCGCTGTACCAATGCGTAAACTCACATTTAAGCATTGGTACAGCTGACCGCACAAATAGCTGTTAACATGCTGCTGCCTGCATGTATTGCAAACGACACACATGATGCAAGACTCACCGATTGCATCAAAAAGTTGGGCAATCAATAATCATGGGTGTCATACCATGTGCAACATTGATTAGTCAGTCAACTGATGGGTTGTGGGTGTCAAACCTTTGAGCTGCAGCATACCTTCTCGATGTCAGCAGCCAGGTGCCCATGCAGACATGATGCTTGCATCTGCTGTATCTCATGCAGTTGCTGCCTGGGCTAATGTATAGCTTGCATGCCACGTTTGCAAATCAGTAAGCTTCTGTGACAGCTGTGCCAAAACTGGAATGGGAGTCACAGACTCCTGCTCACAACTGTAACTTGCTACACCATACAGCCAAAATGATGGGTCTTGACCAAATGACTGAATGACAGTTGTGTGCTGATTGCAACTTCTGCCCAAAGTTTCCTGGAGGTGTGCAGAGATGAGCTCTGTTCCTGCATCTCTCCTGGCATTGCAGTTGCCTGTTTTTGCAGGCATTGCGGTTGCTTGCCGGCTTTTGCTGGCATTGCAGCTGCCTGCCTGTTTCTTTAAGCATTGCAGCTGCCTGCCTCTTTTTGCAGGCATTGCAGTTGGACTTCTATGGTGATGCGGTAGTGGAAGCCTGGCGGGGAACACAGCATGGCGAGCCACATTCACGCTGTCAGGACGCTCCAGACATCTTCAATGCCCATTTTGGCAGAGAGTTTGAAAGCCATGCATGGGGTGTAGCAGGTGATCATGTCTCCTGTATGCATTGTAGTTGCATGGCCTTTTCAGAAATGGACACTGCAATGGAGGCTGAATGTCCTGACAGCAAGGACAGGTCGCTGTGCAGCTTGCTGATTCATGCTACACTGTTCCAGGTACTCATACATATTGTGATGCCTGGCTGTATCACAACATGCACCTTTCATGACAACACTGCATATTGCCATATGACAGATCATGCGTCGCAATTGTTTTCCAGTTGCTGGCTGTTCTGGCAGTTGTATTGCAGCCCAGCTGCATGTTGTGAATCTTTTAGTTGTGCTGTGAGCCCATGTAAACAGTGCACAGCTCTGCTCAAGTGCATGCACCAAAGGCCATCATGCTGCTGCAGGCGATGCTGCACAGCACCTCATGTGGAGGCTGAGAAATGGTGAAGGGCTCGCCTCAGTGGGACCTCAGCTTGCTGTGCTCATGGTGGGCAGCACAGATCTCACCTATGCTTCCTTCAAAGTGAGTGCATTTCCCCCAGTTTTGCCCTTCAAATTGAAGGTAGTCCTTTCCGGTGACCCTTTGAAGTAAGGTATCCCTTTGAGGTTGCTTTTCAGAGCAAGGATGGTCCTTTCTGGTTGCTTTTCAGGGTGAGGGTAATTGTTTCTGGTTGCCCTTCAGCAGGGTACTGCTCAAGCATCCTGCCCTTTTCAGACAAGGGTTGTCAAAGGCTTGCATCAGCAAAAACTACTCAGGCTTGGCATATTTCGCCATAACTTGCTTTGGCAGAGCCGTTGCTTCATTGTCATTGTACCGCATTTAAAGCGTTTCGTTCATCTTTTTTCCTGTTTCAGTAGGTCCAGCTAGCACTATGTACGCTATCTCCAAGATGGCGTCCCACCTGCAGTACCCTACTCACATCATCACATCTCTAAACATGTTTTTCTGCATCAATAAGTTGATTGACTGTGCTGTCACAGTGGCATTCAAGCCTTGTCTGACAGTGCAGGACATGCTTCTGGCCATCGGTCATGCTTTTAGCCATCAGTCATACTTTTGGCCACCACTCACGCCCTTGTTGCCAACTGTTGCTCACTCAGCTCAGACCAGCGTCACTCACTCGACTCACACTGCTGCAGCTCACACTCTGCTCACAGCCTCTCACTGCCCGACGCATGTGGTGCGCGCAGGACGATGAGCATATACACAGCACGGCCAACAGCACAGCCAACAGAATACATGCTGTGGCAGAGTACCTGTCAGATCTGAGGCCCCGGTCACAAGTCTTGCTTGTGGGCTTGCTGCCTCGAGGGGACCTCACTCTGTCTGCAGACCAACATCTGGCGCAGCCCAGCAAGTAAGTAGCTGACATGTAAATCTTCACGAGCATAGCACCAAGCAGCATCACATCATGTTGCATCATATTGGGTGCTAAGGTGTGCTGACGCAAACGCTGGGGCATGCTCAGTAACGCACCACCCCATCGAGAAGCAGGTTATCATGTGCTGGCATGTACCGTCCAAAGAGGGTCATGTGACGCAGGCGTTGTCAGGACGCACATAGACACACTGCATGCAATAGCTTGTAATGCATGATCACGCACAAGCATGCATGCAAGCTGCTACACACAGTAGTAGCTGATTGCCATTGTTGCCACTCTCTGTGCATGTTAGCTACAGCATGCATAGTGTGTGCCCTCTGATATGAGACATGTGGATGACATGCTGCTCTGTTGCTCCCTTTTGCTAGCTTCTTCTGCTCTAAAGCCAAATTTGTGTGAAAGAACCATCTGTCCGTGCCATTGCAGCCAGTGTGAAAACGCAATCTTGCCACTTGTCAGAGCTTGCTGTTGCCTGCTGCAGGTTTACACCAGCCATTGCAAGTATCAACTCTGACTTGCAGCAGCTGGCTGCCTCACGGCAAGACATGCATTTTGTGAACTGTGGACAGGATTTCACTTATGAAGGCGAGACAGGCAGAATCCATGCTGCCCTGATGCCTGATGGGGTGAATCTAAATGCTGCTGGTATGGAGCAGTTGGCATCATGCCTAGATCCAATCATACACGTAAGTAACCTGTTCTTGTACGCTGTTGAGAAGCTAGTTCTGGATTTTTCCTGCACCTGGACTGCCATACAGAGCATGAGTGGACGTGTCTGAGATGCCTCTGCAAGTTTTTGCGGTCAGAAAGTGTCCTTTGGTCTATTCAGTGAAGGGGCTGAACACAAGGCTGCATAAGGTGTCCCGCTTACCATGAGTGCTCATGGTATGGGTGTAGTTCAATGCTTTGGGATGATTTCTGAAGCTGTAAGGACAGGACATTACTGCACACTAATTCTGAGCAGAAGTCTGCAAAGGTCAGAGTCTCAAGCAATCTTGATGTCCTTTTTGCAGGATGTGGCAAAGCAGCTAGAGGCTGCTGGAGAGGCACATAAGCACCTCAAGCAATGACGGCGAGACATTTGCTAGACGACGTTTCCCAGTCAGCCTACCCATCTGCAGCTTGGTAGCATTGAGTACCGCATAAATGAATTGTGAACCTGAATATCCCAGATATTTGCATGACAGTCATGTTATTGCATCTGGACGACTTGTATTCTGTAGCCAAAATGCACTCTGCTTAGTGTCAGCATGGATACCTACGTGAAGAAACGCTTTGATGTACATTAGTGCCTGGTGTTTTCAATGCTTTCAGAACTGCTATAACAGGATAATGGAACAAGTCATGTTTGTGGGTGTTTTGTGTATTGCCCTTGATCGTGTAGCCATGTGAATCTTGCATGCATGATTCTGTTCAACATGTGGGTGTTACGCAGTTCTCACTTGTAACAACACATCATATCTGTACAAAACCACATACATGATTTATCTCTGACTGACGCTTGCAAGTTTGTAAAACAACTCTGCTGTAACGACGGTGCACTTTCACAGCCTACATGTATATCTACATACAACTGCTGTTGGACAGCCATACACAACACCAGGATACGCTTCATGATGAACCTGTGTAAGCTGCCAATCCCAATCATTCACAGAGACAACTGAAAGCTCACTGCTGCATAACAGAATCCTGCATCTGGTGCACTAAAAGTGCTAAGAGTCTGAAGAGATGGGATTGTGTGACACAAGCTTGAGCTGGTTCTGTAGAGAGCGGTTGACCTCCACCTGCATTGCAGATGCAGCATGTACTATCATTGCATATGATGGGTGTAGCAGGAGTATGCAGGCAACATCTGCACATATCACAGAACAACATGCAAGGCAAGCTGCAATGCTCTGCACACTATGCATGAGCCCAACTTCTACTCCTGAGATGCTCTTCTGACCAATCTGCCCACAGCAGTCAATTACTATATCACATAGGAAATGCTGATCTGAACAGACATACGTAACATTTGCTGCTGCTTGAACAGCAACAACTCGTGCAGAGTACCAGTTGTCATCCACAGCATTGCAGGCTGCTGAGAATGCAGGTTGCATCATGATGGCCCAGCAGAGATGCATATGACAAGGCTAGACAGAGCTGCTGCTACCTGCATGATCTGCTCAGGCAGATTGCCCTGAGAGAGCTTGAGCTTGAGCTCGAAAGATTTGCCGTTTACAACTTTGCTGCGAGCGGAGGACCTCCTCGACCTTGAAAGCTGAGAGGGAGTTTGACTGCTGAGACAGCTGCTCAGCTGCAAAGTCAGCTGCCTGAGTCACCTCAGAGTCTGTGCTTGACACCTAAAGCATGTACAACTACAGTCAGACTTCGCCGTCAATGTCCAACATCCTGCAAGGTTGATGGCATCTGGGCACAGCACGCTGCTGCACACATTCGAGGTCAATGTAGCGCCCCAGCTTACAGTTAGCTTGTACCTCCAAAATCAGGATCAGCACAGTCACAGGCACATCAGCAGATGCAGTTATTATAGTCAGCTAGTGGACATGCATGACTGCATTAATCTGCTAGCATGAGCATGCTGCAAGTGATGCGGCTGCTGCAATGACAGAGCAGATACGCATACTGCCCAACCTTTGTGAGGGCAGTCCTGCAAACCTTGGCAAATGGACTGAGTGTTGACATTTTGGGAACAGAGTCACATGGTGGGGGGTGGGTATGTGAAGGTGTGGGGAGGGGGTACTACAGCAGGTGCACCTCACGATAACCCCCAAGGAGAGCGCCGCTTGATCTTTCAGAAGACTCTTCTGTCTTGCGCTGTGCAGCCTCGTTGCCAATTTGCTTATGGCTTGTCAGCTTGAGGGGCTGATTACCTAGAGGCTCTGCAAACCAGCCAAGTACATAGTCAGAGTCTGTGCCATATTATTAGTAAATAATAACAAAATTAAACACTTTCCAGCTCATGATGAAGAGCATTACTTGAGAATTTACATGACAATGTAAGAGAAAGGCTGGTAACAGCAGCACACTTGCCAGCAATGGAGATGTTGCGTGTGCTTGCCTTATTGCTGTGTGCAATCACTGAATCTCACCATATACATGTGCTTCATAAGTTTCCTTCTCACTGTCAGCAGCAGTCTCCACAACCAAGACATAGTTGAGGCCTGCCACCACCTGCTTCTGAGCGGAGTTGATCTTCACCAAATCAAGCTTTTTGCTCGTCTTCTCGCTGATCTGCAACGACAGCAAAGGGTCTGTCGCACAAGGCATGCCTGCTGGCATTAAGATTGGGATTGCTGGAGCCGACGCACAGATCATTACCTGCTTGACTGCAAACTCAGCCACCTCTTGTACTCTAGCATCGTTTTGATGATCGACGTGCTTGTGACCGCCTGCTAGAGCAGACAAGGCTTTGAGAACCACAGGAAGGCCTCAATAAGAACAAAGCTGACTCGACCATACTGACCTAACATCTGTGAATGAACCGTGACCAACAGAGCGAAAACTGCGCTGAGACGTAGCGCACACCGCATTCCGGTATCAAAGGGCCTTTCGTGGCAGTGGCCTAAGACCCCAAGGTCACAATGGGCTGTTGCGAGGCAGTTACGGTAGTGCATTGCAATCAGTCGCTTACCCAATCATGTTTTCCCCTTTCTGTTCTTCTTCTTGCCACCTGTCTACCTACCGAATTGACAGTAGTAAAGCCCAATGGAATTGGGCAATGTTCTCGTCAACCTCGCAGCGCTGATGCAGCGCATGTCAGGCCTTCCTTGGATTTGAGTTTTGATTGACTCGGTGTGTGAACTATTGGAACACTGGCTTTTAGTCAATGCCACATTCCGGGTGAACGATTTGTGCTAGGAAGTCAGCTGTGCTTTCTGCAGCAACCTCAGTAACCGGAGTCAACGCTCTATTGTCGGTTCTGGCGATTCACTGCTGAGATTCCGTTTGAAAGCATGTAGTTGCAGCACAACATGCACAGCTAAGTCTGCCAGGCCCCAAGATCGCTGTCGAGCAGCATGTTCGACAGAGGTGCAGCTGCGCCAGACACCGCAGAGGACGAAGGATTCGAGTCTGCTGACGAGGGACAGTCAGATCACCAGCCTTCCAACTTCATCCGGCCAGACTCCCGCTCGAACAGCTTCTCTGATGTCAGCCTTGCCTCAGAAGGGCGGTCAAGCAGTCCTGTTCGGCCGCTGTCTAGACTCTCTCGTCAAAGCTTAGCAGAACACCACGCTGCAACGAATGGGCATATTCCAGCTGCTGCACAGGCAATACCCTCCTGGTCCAGAAATATGGAGCAATATCAACAGCAAAATGCGGCAGGCAGTCTGGAGGAGTCTATACCTGAAATGCTGCGTATCAAGGACCTGGACTCTGGCAAGGAGTACAATCTGGACAAGGCAAGCTTTGCAGCAGCTCTCATGCATAGCTTTTGCGGTGTGGTTGCATTCCTGCCGTGGTGTACCTGCACCTGGGCCGCTCATACACAGTGCAGTTCAATATTGCCATATGCTGCAAAGTTCTATTGCATCCTAGTGTTACGAGCTCAGGGCGGTCGCTCTTGGTGCTGTGCGTTGTTCAACAAACACAGCAGTGCTTTTGCGCATATTAACAATTCAGTCTTAGCCTGTTCCATGCGTCCATGCAGAGGTACACCATCAGAGACTTGAACACTGGTCAGTTGTATGTTCTGGATGGCGATGATGGACCCACGTCGCCTGATGACCCTACATCGCCAGCGTCTGGAAGAGTAACGGACATCATACAGGGCAGGCAGCTGTCCTTGGATGAGTTTGAACAAGTACTGGGGTTGAATGCAGTCTTAGAGGTAGTGCCCTGAAGGCATTTGTGAACCATTACCTATCATAGACACATCGTGTGTTAGCAACATCAAGGCCACTAGCGCGCATCAAATGCATGAGCCCATTGCACACATGGATCTGCATCAGCCCATGTTTGTGCCAGCATGTTGCACACTGGGCAAAGGCTACATCAGGGATGCAATTGCAAGCATGAGCGGGCATCTAGGCAACATCAACTTTTCTGATCCCAGTCCCCAGCATCTTGGGGGTCCCAAAGTCTTGCCCTGTAGCGCTTCAACAAAAAAAATTGCAACCAATGCCATTGCTTATGCAGGCAGCTAGACAGCGGCGGCGGGGGTTGTCAGCATCCACTGGAGCTCTCAGTGAGGCTTCAGACGGCACAGCAGCACCAGCTGCTGCCACAGTCTCTGGACAGACAGACCGGACCAGCAGCAAGCCTGCTGGAAAGCAGAAGTCCTCCAACTGGCTGAAGCACCGCCTGTTCAACATGAGCAAGGGCAGCTTGAAGAACATGGAGGACGAAGAAAGTGATGCAACGTCGCGTGCATCTTCAGCTGCTGATTTGCAGGCAAGTGTCATGTCAACCTTGATACCGGCTTCATTGCTGGTGGTCATGTAGCGGTACACCTTGTGTGCAGCATGGTGGCTCCTACTTTTCTGCTCAGTCATGACTTTCTGCTCAGTACTGAAACTTGTCAACCAACGCCAGATCAGCTTTTGAGCACAGATGCAGGGGCAGCACAACACACTGGACAGCGCTCAGCAACACGCTGTGGTACGTCACACCCTCAAACGTTCATTTACGCTTGAACGCAGTTGGAAAAGAGCATGATGGACTTGTTGCCTACAGGCCAGCCCAGATCATGCTTCTAGGATAGAGGCCGGGGCGGCCGCCAGCACCTCAGGCCGCATGGGCATGCCCACCAAGGTCATGCTGCACAAGAAAGGCAGCAAACAGTATACGAATCTGGCCGTGGTGCAAGAGTTGTATGCCCATACTGGTATGGGATCTTGGAGCTGCATCATGTCATTGTGTCTGACACTTACTCTTCTCTTGCCATGACATGTGCACTCAAGAAAGCAGCAGTGTGTTTTTTT
>JAABUO010006831.1_pt1 | contig 13058 bp, 15 predicted proteins | sample 5559291 | NCBI WGS metagenome assembly JAABUO01 (sample SAMN10711878, study PRJNA513372) | rock metagenome | isolation source: Antarctica rocks | place: Antarctica: Victoria Land, Finger Mt sud
AAGATTAGGGCTGCTTTGGCTGGTCCGGCGGTGACGCAAGTCCAAACGCATTGGACTTCAACAATCGTTCGCTCATGAGGCATCTTGGACATTCTGGGTCTCTGTTTCCTCTGTACAGCTTCGAAACCATGGAACCCCCTGAACCCCTCGGGCAAAAAAACCAAAAAAAAACCTATACAGTCGCAAAACCCTCTCGACTCAGATGATCTAATAGCCTCAAAGGGCTATCCACACCCACATAAGTCAAATCACATCGAACTCGTTCCTTTATGTCGATGGTCGATTGTGACGAGCTGATTCGGCCATTCATGTCTTTTTTGATATCTCCTGATACTCTCTTGAACTCATCCAGGCCAGATTGAAATGGAGATACAGTTGGAATTAGGGTCATTACCGAGGTACTGAAATTAGCAGTTCCCGCCTAATAGGGCTGACTTCGCCACGAAGGCCGCGTATACCTCAACCCCTATATAGTTTAGATTTTCCTCCTAGATAGTTCTGCTTCCCTAAGCTTTATACCAATTACACTGGATATCCTATATATTTCGAGTGATACGGTACTCGAGACAATCAGAGAGTAACCCGTTGTCGCTCATCTATAATATTCCTTTATACTCTTTCGATGAAGAAAGGGGGGGACCGGGATGGGAAGGGAAGAGATAAGATGAAAATGAGTGGTTTTCTCAGGTAGTTCAGTTGAGGTTTAATTCTGAGTGCAATCGTTCGTTTGGAGGGGAAGAAAAGGAAAGGGAAACAGATATCGAATGTGTAAGAGTGAAAAGAATTGAGTGTGAACACGAATGGGTATAACTACAATTACTCTTACACTGAAGATTGCTTCTCTTCTCCGGCGGCCGAACCCTCAATTCCCAAAGGCCCAAGCCGTCTTTCACCATCCTCATACTTCGATCCGTCAAGCCCAGATTTCTCGTTACCCGTACACGGAAGAAGAGAACAATGACGCCAGTGAAACTTAAGTCGGCAGAACATGATCTCAATGCCACCCCAACCTATCTCGATTTTTTGCAAGCTTTCAATTCGCTCGAAGAGAAAATCCAGGCCAGTCGTGACCGTTCAAGAAATCTTCTCGTGCTGTGTCGAAACCCGCTGCAACGAAACAACTGCGCCACATGTCAGCCACACCATCCTAACCCAACACTGAGTGGTACGAGTGAACTGGAGCAACCCACCAAAATCCTCCAACGAACGTTGCTTCTGCTGCTTCTTCGGTGACTTGCCATGCATCATATTGTCAAAGCCCGCAGAGTCCGACACCAGGTAGTAAAGACCTGCCAGCACGCAAAAGACCCCAAAAGAGAAGACCCAGACACGGACTACTGTGACAATGGATGTTCGGGCGCCAGTAAACCACCCGAAGATACAGAAACAAGTCGCGATGATATCGACGGCTAGAATTGCGCCTGTTAATTGCCAGGAAGGCATTGAAGACCAAAATGGCCCATTGGCCCGCGTAATGAAGATTAGCCAGTTCTCCGTTAGTGAGATTTGCAGGAATATGACTTGATCGTAGGTACCAAAATTTTGCACGATTCCGCCTTTAGAGCCTCCAACCAGCATAGTTGTAAGGGTAATCCAGGTGCCGGCTGCCAAAACAACCCCGAGCAACACAGCAGTACCCCATAGCTTGGGCAAGTTCCATTTGACAGGAGACCTAGAGAAAGGCGCATTGTCGTAAGCAATAGCCAGGGTAGCGACATCGGCAAAGATGGCGATGAAGACCACAAGTTCGATATTCAAGCTCCTATTGAGAATCGCGATCCAGAGCCCAAGAAAGATCTCCAGGTGAAGTGACAGAGCGATACGGTACATAACGTACGCATACATCCGGTGAAAGATCTGGCGCGAAGTCTTGAGAGCATCGATGATAGCGCCCAGACCAGGTGCTAGGAAAACGATGTCGGCAGCAGAACGTGCAGCATCTGAAGCACCTTCCACAGCAATCCCAGTATCGGCTTTCTTCAGCGATGGGGCGTCATTGACACCATCACCCGTCATGGCAACCAGATAACCACGCTGTTGAAGGATCTCGACGACATTGTACTTGTGTTGAGGGAACACCTCTGCGAACCCATCGGCAGCCTCAACGAAATCGTAGACTTCGGACCCAGGCATAGTCCCCCCTCCACTGAGGCCAAGACGCTCCGCATTATACACGTTGGTGCCTAAGCCAAGTTGACGGGAGGTCTCCTTGGCGATTCCAACCGCATCACCCGTCAGCATCTTGATAGAGAGCCCTAGAGTCTTGGCCTCGTTGATGGTTTTTGCCGTATCATGACGAGGAGGGTCAGCACAAGGCATAATTCCAAGAATTTCCCACGAACCTGCGGCACGCTTGCGAGCCACACCAAGAGAACGGAACCCTCGTGTCGCGAATTCTGCGACCTTGTTCTTGTACGCTACGTCAACCTCTTCCGGAATCGGATGGTCTTCTTCGACAGCCTTGAGCACGAACAGAGGTGCACCTTTGACACAGATGATTCTCTCGCCCTGCGGAGATTCGACAATAGCGGAGACCTTTTTCGAGACGGGGTCAAAAGGGTGAAATTCGAGTACTCGGTATTTGGTGAGCGCATTCTTCGCACGAGGGTAGAACTTGAGAGACTTTAAGAAAGCTTTATCGATTGCGTCAATGCCCTTCTTCTTACGGGAGGCAGCCAAACAAGCAGTGAGCATGAGATCTTCAGCCTCGACCCCCTCGACTGTATAAGGTTCCGCAAGAGAAAGCTTGTTCTTCGTCAATGTCCCAGTCCTGGTAATCTTGTCAGTTGAGGATTGCAAACATCAATGGTTTACGTACTTGTCAGAGCATAGGATCTCAACACCAGCCAAGGACTCAATGGCAGACAGCTTCTGGACAATTGCTTGCTTCTTAGCAAGATAAGCTGCGCCAACCGCCATGGTGGTAGTAACGACAGCTGGAAGGCCGACAGGTACGCCGATGATGGTAATGGCGAGTGTGTACTCTAGGATCCGGGTAATGGGGTTTGACCTATAGAAAGAAGAGGTCCACACTACCAGAAGCGTAAAAACGACCAGGACCAATAGAATTGTACCGATTCCATTTAGGACCTCTGTGAAATGCCCTTTCCCGCCAGCAGATGCATTGACCAAGGCAGCAGCGCGACCAACAAAGGTGCTGTCGCCAGTAGCAGTCACTATCATGAAGCAGTCACCACGTTTAACAGCGGATGAAGCATAAACAGTGTCTCCCTTGTGTTTGTCAACCGCAAGAGATTCTCCTGTAATTGCGGATTGATCGACCTGAAGATAGACTTCATCGGTAACGATGCGACCATCAGCGGAGATAATTGTACCCTTTAGAGACTCAGCCGCTGTACTGAGTAATTTGGGGACACGGCGTAGGTCACCTCTTCGAGATGGAGGATATCACCAGGGACAACCTCGGGTGCCTCAATCTCTACCATCTGGCCGCCACGCATAACAACGCCCTTGAGAGCGAGCGTCTTTTTCAATTCGTTAACGATGGACCCGGCTTGAAATTCCTGGATGAAGCCAACTGAGGCATTGAGCAAAAGAAGGCCGACAATAACGCCAAGGTCGACCCAGTCTCGGAGGTAAGCAGCGAGGATAGCAGCAGCCTGTTGCAACTGTGTCAGCATACCTCTTCTAATATGTATACCAATTGGAGACGGTAGGTTCCGTGGATTTGTGATAGCCCACTGGACCAGAAGCAAATAACCCGGTGGGAACATACCTCCATGACGAACTGAATAGGCCCAACAAAGAACCCGAGAAGCTTGAGAAACATGTTATGGTTCTCTTCCTTCATCTGGTTAAGACCGAATTTCTTTCTTCGCGATATAACTTCAGATGCAGTCAGCCCATGCGTAGTGCTAGTCTGCAGTAGCTCTTCAGCGACTGGTCGAGCCCCGCCAGCTTCGGTCTTCTCGTCCGCATCTTCATGTATTGCTCCATCTTCAGACGCTAGATCGTCAATCAAGGCGTCCATGTCTTCGTCTTCCTCTTCCTCAACAATCATGCCTTTCTTCTCGTTTGCTGTGGGAATCGGCCCAGGGTCCTGGTAGCCCACCCTTTCGGGACTATGAGTGCCGGATATAGCAGCCATTGTTATGATGAACTAAGTGCTATGAGTATGCAGATATCTAATTATAGGGCTGCTATAACAAGTGTTACTGTCAATGACTGGGCAGAAAAGATAGGTGTATTGTCGAATGGTAGGGGTCGTGGAAGTTTTGAAGGTTTCATTGGAGATATTGAGGACAATATGGAAAGAGCTCCCTTTGGAATTGCAATTGCCGTAATGGTGCAAGAGCGTTCACCCCAAGATTGGTTTCGCGACCGTTCATTCCATAGAAAGATACTTGGATTGTCTCCTTATTGTAAATGCTTTACCACTAAGCTTCGGCTCGATTATAAGACATTTTCCATAGTTCGAAAAGGCTGATAGTTCATTTAGCTATGTCAAAGTGATATTTATTATTCTCGAGAGTGGAACTAGCAAAAGTATCCATTTTGTCTTGATAAGCAACCCTTTTGACTTTTTGCCCTTAGCCTTACCTTTACAACAAAAGATTGTCTCTAGTAAGGGCCGTAAGACGAACATGATAGCAGGAGAAGGTAGGATGACACGAAATCAAGTCTCTCATCCTCACTATGGTGACTTACTGCGGGGCTCCCCAGATAGGTATGCAAATGCATCGTTGGTTTAGGTAGACTCGCTATGCCATTCCCCACGGGCTGATAACTCGACTATTACCTTTATGAGTAGTACCTGTTCCTCGCATTTCGTGTAGGCACTGTTTGATATAACCAATAAACCGGCGGCACTATTTGTCTATCAAATGACAGATTTGGTTTTCTATCCCAATAGCTACCTCAAAGGATTTGTCTAGCAGCTTAGTGATTAAAGCTTTCGTCTCCATACTGACAGCCTCTAAAACGCCTCTCCCTGGGCTAGTTATGTTTCCTCTTCGACTGCCTCATGCTGTTAGACAATAGCTGGGTTTTTTGGTTGCGTATTTTTAGACCTGCGTTGATTTTGGTTCATGGAGTATGGAGATTGCCGCAGCCAGGCTTGTGTCTGTGGGGAAGGAGCCATTGGGTCATGTCACACCTTATCGATACATTTCAAAAAGATTTGTTGTGGATTTTGCAAAAAGAGCTCTACCTAGCCTACTAGTAGTACAAGCAAAAAGAATCGCTAGATAGAGTAGACCGCTTCCTCACATCTCACAAATATCAAGCCAAACCGCCCATGCTACAGCCCTTCTGCCCTCAAGCATTTCCAGCCGCCAAAGGATCCAAACGCCAGAGACTTAGCCAGTCATATTTAGTGAGAAGCCCGCGGGCTCGCTGTGTGGTAAGCGCCAATAGCTCCTCCAGGAACTCCGTACTGCCAATGCCGCTGTTAGAGAAGAAAAATGAAAGCGAGATGCTGCAAGTTGAGCTTGAGAACTAGCTCATGCGAGCCGACGGCTGGAAGGCATCCTAGCTTCTCAAGTACTAGAGTCCATCCTAACCGGCACCAGGTGGCGGCGGTTGCGCAGGGGCTGGAGCAGTTATGCCGAATCCTGGTGGAAACATGGGCACGCCGTTGGGCAGCGTGGGAAACTGGAAGCCAAAGCCTGGTACAGCTGGGGAGACACCGATATTGTTGGTGGTGTCTCGGTCGTTGTGGTCAGGCTGGCGGTAGCGTTGCCCAGTACCTGTTGGAGTTGGTGCGTCCCGTGTCGAGCGAGGACCTTGTTGGCCACCCTTGTCTGTTTGCATACGTCTGCTGATAGCTATTCGAGAGTCAGTATATACAAAGGAAGTTCTGGTAGCTTTGTATCGCTTACCCTTCGATGATACACCAGCGCCGATTTCGATGTCAGGCTCTTCAACGACGAGCCCACCGTCGATGGGTTTACCACCAGTACCTCCATACTCAGCTGTCAGCATCCATTTACGGTCGGCATCGGTCAAGCGTTCGATTGGGATGATGCTGATGCCTGTCTGATAGTCGCTACAATCACGAGGTCCAAAGCCCACTCCCCATCGGGTCTAGTCGAATTAGTCAGTATGTGCCGAGACGGCAGAAGGAGCTGCGCTGTGGCAAAGACTCAAACTTACTCTAAGTTGCATTTCGGATGATTTGTAGCGTTCCATGCCCTCTTTAGCGGACATGGCATCGGCACGGGTAATCATCTTTACGAAAGCGTGGCGTTTGTCGACATTGACAATGCACGTTTGAACCATTCCAAATGCCGAGAAAATAGCGCGCAAGGCCTCCTCAGATGATCTACAGAGTACTCGTTAGAAGCGCATTGGATGATAGCTTAGGATGAACCCAGCTTACGTGACACCCCCAACAAACAATGTTCTGCTTAATACTGGATAACTGTGAGCTTGGGTCTTTTGGTTTCAATGGTCCTTTCTCACCCTTGATGCTATCCTCGCCGAGAGAGCGGTCGTACTCCATCCACTTTGGACCTGGAGGCGGCAAAGTTTGTTCTTTATGACGGGGACTGTCACTTCTACGAAAACGATCTGGAGGTGGGCTTCGCTGGCGATAATCTTTTTCTGCTCCTCTACCTCTTCCTTGACGGCCATAGTTGCCACGCCCATTACGACCTGAAGGGTCTCCACTATACTCGCCATACACGGGACTATCTCGACGCCTAGGGGGGGTAGGTTCACGTCGTCTATCCCAGCCCTGTGGCGATCTGGATCGAGGATTTCTATATCGGCCTGACGGAGACCGCATATACTGATCATTGTATCCATTACGATCACGTGACGGTTCATCCCTTCCGTAACCTCCGCCCGGCTGTTGCCAAGTTGGCTGGGGTGCAAAGTTGTTAGGATTTGGCGGTGCAGTACCAGCTTGACTAGACATAAGAACAGAAAGTACAGCAGCCCATTGATCTTGCGGCACGCCTTGAGTCTGAAGAGCTTGTATGATTTGCAATTGCTGTTGCAACGACTCAGGCGTCACAGTAGCTCCTCCTGGAGGCATCACAGGGTTTGACTGCATATTCGACTGCCCATTGAACAGATTTTGAGGGAAGTTTGGAACACTACTTGGTCCGGCGGATGACAATACACCATTTGCAGGTCCAGGTACGCTTACAGCCTGAGTAACAGGCGGTACAGCAGCAGCTTGATTTACGGACGCAGGCAAGTTTTGCGGAATAAAATTCTGTAAATTTGATACATTATTTGAGCTAGCCTGGGACGGCATCCCTGGCCCTGCGGTGTTCGTTTTCGCCATATCTGCAAGAGCTTCGTTCAGCGATATGAGGTTCTTAGGAGGGGTACCTGTGGGAGTCGTCGATTGCATTGCTACAGAGATAAAGACACAGTATCAGAAGCCTTGATTACGGAAAACTCTCCTGCTCGAGCAACAAGAATTCGACATTTGGAGATTCTTACCATTTGAATTCGACAATTCTAACTTCTCCTTGAAATTTTGGAGCATCGCATATGGGAACGTACTTCCACGCTCCCATATATCAACAAGCTTCTTGATCCTAGCCTAATACGCAAAAACATACGTGAGTTTGGGATTACACATCAGATACGGGGAAGAAATTCAATCTGTCGTTTTTATATAGATATAACAGAGCCATTGCTTTGTTATAAACAAACCGGTACAACCGGCCAGATTATGGCCCTAAGTGGCCTTTCTAAGAAGCGTACCTTTTGATCCTCTGGGGCAGTATTTATGATATCATTCATGAACGAGGGCAAGAGCTCGGTCACATGTTTGACACCGGCAGCGAACGTTCCATCGTTTGCAGTAGCACCTGACGGTTGTCCAGACTTGCGTGCATGTTCTACCCATTGTCGCGTTACAGAGTCTACAACATAGAGAACGCCTAGCTTATGTGTTCCGGGAGCTTTCTTAAAATGGGTGTAGATTCGCTGAATGAGGACGGTTTCGGACTGTCGGTCGCGGATGAGGAATTAGAACTGCTCAAGAGAACAAGCTTGGGGAATATGCAAGTAGCTTACCTGAATGTTCGCGTTGCAAAGTGAGGTAATGCTGTTGATTTTCGATCCGGTGACTCCAGGAGCTTTGAGAGCCAGCATAGACTGCAAGATGACCTCGAGCTCTTCTACGCAAGATGACATGACCGGAAATTAGTATTAATATGTACCAGCTCACTACTGCCGCATGAAATTTGTCCAGGGCTGCAATATGGCAGTCGAGGACACGACGTTCAATCTTCGCAAACCTTGCCTGATGGTATCACAACAACACAGGTATGCGTTGCTTAAGCTAAGGGTGTACAAATGGTGATGTCGTTGTGGTGAGAGCGAAGGAAAGAAGGCGCCAGAGCACAGAACAAAACCTAGGGCGCGAAGCCAGGTTGAAGTGTTGATGGTGAGTTGAGTCAGACCCTTCAAAACACAATACTAAGGAACCAGAATGCTACGTAATGGCACTCGGTATCTCTGTCTACTTCCTTGATGGACTATCTGATGAATCCCTCGTTAGTCGTGATGGATTCAAGTTTCGTGTTGTTTGCAAAAGATCGATGAGGGAGATAAAGATTGGAGACGGAAATGAATTTTGACAGATTTCTCATCCGCTAGCGACTCACGTGATAAGGCTGGAAGCAGCGGGGTCCGAGTTTGCCTACTGCACCACTGTAGTAGACAAAGCTGATCAACAACAACAGTGTAAAATAAACGAGTTGTATGTAGCTCGGAAGATGCTATGTAGAATCATTCACATCTGTGAATGATTCTACATAGAACACTCTGTACCTACCTTACTCAGAAATATCGGTGACGGTGACGGAACAGGCTAGCTCAGTTCTGCAGTTTTCGTTGCTCGGCGGGCTTAAAGCTTTCGGCGTAAAGTTCCGGAGGATTATTTTCTTTTTCAAGAGCTCTCCACCACCACTACTTTAAACTTGCCGTTATCTCAATCAATTGAGTGTTCAAACTCGAAAAAACAAAAAATGGCAACAGCACTACGATTCAGCAGCGCAGCTTTGCGCCAGTCTTTGACCCCAGCTATATCACCCGTCCGATCAATCGGGTTTAACAGCCTTCGCTGCTATTCTTCTTCAAAAACAGCTACACTAAAAGAAACCTTCGCCGAGAAGCTACCTGGCGAGATTGAGAAGATAAAAAAGCTGAGAAAGTCAGTACTCGTCGGTTCCTCTTGGTGTACAGCTAATCCGATACCACCCATAGAGACTACGGCTCAAAGGTCGTCGGCGAAGTTACTCTCGACCAAGTCTACGGCGGTGCTCGGGGAATCAAATCACTCGTGTGGGAGGTTTGTTGATCGACATTCGAGCAGATCAGGATGTAGCTGAGCAACATCAGGGTTCCGTCCTTGACTCAGAAGAAGGAATTCGATTCCGTGGCAAGACTGTAAGTGATAAGGCTGCGGAAAACCTTAGGTGGGCTAGGTTGGCTCACAAGATTGGCCCAGATCCCAGAATGCCAGAAGCTCCTGCCAAAAGCTCCAGGTGGACAGGAGCCTCTGCCAGAAGGTTGGGTAAACTTTTTAGCTGCTGATATTGGAGCGGGATGCTAAAATCTTACAGGTCTTTTCTGGCTTCTATTGACCGGCGAGGTTCCGAGCGAGCAGCAAGTTCGTGATCTGTCCGCAGAATGGGCTGCTCGTTCAGATGTTCCCAAATTCATCGAAGAACTTATCGACCGCTGCCCTAGCGATCTCCACCCAATGGCCCAATTCTCTCTCGCTGTGACTGCTTTAGAACACGAATCCTCATTTTCGAAAGCATATGCGAAGGGTATCAGCAAGAAAGATTACTGGGGTTACACATTTGAGGACTCAATGGACCTGATTGCCAAGCTTCCCACCATTGCCGCGAGAATCTACCGTAACGTTTTCAAGGACGGCAAGGTCCCCACTGTACAGAAAGACAAGGACTACTCATTCAACTTCGCCAATCAGCTCGGTTTTGGCGAGAACAAAGACTTTATTGAGCTCATGCGACTGTACCTCACTATCCACACAGACCACGAGGGTGGCAATGTCAGCGCCCACACTACTCACTTGGTCGGAAGTGCCCTCAGTTCCCCAATGCTGTCCTTGGCCGCTGGACTGAACGGTCTTGCTGGTCCACTACATGGATTGTCTGTTTATCGGAATCCTACGCATCAATTTTCGCTAACTCTGTTTCAGGGCCAACCAGGAAGTCCTGAACTGGCTACAAAAGATGAAGAAAGCCATTGGCAGCGATCTTAGCGACAAAGCTATCACAGATTACCTATGGTCTACACTCAAGTCCGGTCAGGTCGTGCCAGGCTACGGACATGCTGTTCTCCGAAAGACAGATCCCCGCTACGTTTCTCAGCGCGAATTTGCTCTTAAACACCTACCCGACGACCCCATGTTCAAGCTCGTCAGCCAGGTCTACAAGATTGCCCCTGGTGTTCTAACCGAGCACGGCAAGACCAAAAACCCGTACCCTAATGTTGATGCTGTTAGTGTATCTACTCTTCCTTAAAAAATATCTGCTGACAGCAGTAGCACTCTGGTGTTCTACTACAATACTACGGCTTGACCGAATCTAGCTACTACACCGTTCTTTTTGGGGTTTCAAGAGCAATTGGCGTCCTACCACAATTAATCATAGATCGTGCGGTCGGTGCTCCTATCGAGCGTCCTAAATCTTTCAGCACCGACGCCTGGGCAAAACTTGTTGGAGCAACATTGTGAATGAACTGCACCACATGATGAGGGATAATTAGTGTGGTCTAATGCGATTCGAAACACGGGCAATACTGTACGCATAAATCAAGGGTTTCGCGTTTGTTGATTTAGAGATTGTAATCTCAGTTTGACGCTTTCGAATACCTACTGTGATCGTTATTATTAAATCTCAGCATGGTGTTACTTTCGTTGACCGAAGACCCAGAAACGTGAAAAGATGCTGCTTCTAAAGGTCCCTAAACCAGACAGTTGGGGACGGGAAGTTCGGGGACTCGGGTACCGACCAGGATACAGCTCTCAACGAAGCTTTTGTCTGACAGCGGTTACATAGCTTAGACCTGTCCCTGAAACTGTAAGGTCTTTGAGACCATATATGTTAATCACTTTGGTGTAAATTCGTGTCACCGCTTGCTCGACGAGAAAACTGCATTTCTTTGTCAACCCCAGACCAAACTCATACTGCGCCTCAATTCTCCCCGTACAAGCACCACCAACCTCGGCTGAATCCACAAACGGAGCCAGATTTACCCTCCGCCATCTAGTCTCCCGACCTGCTACTCCAAGAAGATAGCTCCGGCGCAGTTCTTTGAAACCTTCTTCAACGTCCACCTGCTGTAGTTCCTACTTCTTCACCTCAGTCACAAACTCTCACCAGCAACGAAGCGCCACTTCTCCCTTGGTCAGGGCCCCCACCAGCAAAACTCCTACTATCATGGCAACTCCTACCGCAGCACCGGGGAAGCTCGAGAAGAAGCCCGTCAAGTTCAGCAACCTGTTGTTGGGAGCCGGATTAAACATGTTCGAAGTCACGACCCTGGGACAGCCGTTGGAAGTGGTCAAGACGACAATGGCTGCGAATAGAGGGGACAACTTTGCTGGTGCGCTGAAGCGTGTCTGGGGGAGAGGTGGTGTACTGGGCTGTAAGTTTTCCAGCCAATATCTCCTATAACCTCCCAATGCCTTACTGACTACGGAATACAACACGAACAGACTACCAAGGCCTCATCCCCTGGGCTTGGATCGAAGCTTCAACCAAAGGTGCCGTCCTCCTCTTCGTCGCCTCAGAAGCTGAATACTACGCTCGCACCTTCGGCGCCGGTGACTTCACTGCTGGTATCGCCGGTGGCATGGCCGGCGGCGTCGCTCAGGCCTACGCAACCATGGGTTTCTGCACCTGCATGAAAACGGTCGAGATCACAAAACACAAGATTGCCGCCCAGGGTGTCAAACCCCCCGGCACATTCGCGACATTCATGGACATCTACCGCAAGGAGGGCATTAGAGGCATCAATAAGGGCGTCAACGCCGTCGCGATCCGTCAGACCACGAACTGGGGCTCCCGGTTCGGGCTGTCCCGCCTCGCTGAGAGCGGTATCAGGAGAGCCACTGGAAAAGGAGATACGGAGAAACTCGGCACGGCTGAGAAGATTCTCGCCAGTGGTCTGGGTGGTGGGTTGAGTGCCTGGAACCAGCCGATTGAGGTTATTCGTGTCGAGATGCAGAGCAAGACGGTGGATCCGAACCGGCCGAAGAACCTGACGGTGGGGAAGACGTTGAATTACATCTATTCAAATAACGGGCTCAAGGGGTTGTACCGTGGGGTGACGCCGAGGATTGGGTTGGGGGTGTGGCAGACGATATGTATGGTTGCTTTGGGTGATATGTGAGTTTTCTTTTTTTATCCCTTTTGCCCCTTGTTCCCGCATGTCAATTGATATGACACTAACGGTGGCCGGCGCTGTCTAGGGCAAAAGAAGCCGTCGAAAACCTTACAGGCGAGAAGGTCACAGTGAAGCATTAGAAACATCACTCGGGTGCAGCCGTGTTCCCTGGATCTCTCATCCTTTCATCTTCTCCATCAACAGCCTACCATTCAACCCGGGCACTCTCAACGACACAATAACCCCTTTCTACTTTTGTATGCTTGAGGACGGACTGATAGATTGGCGATTCTTTTTAGCACACAGGGGTGCTTTCCTGCATCAATTTCTCGTAAAGGCTGGTGGTGAAGTGAACATCTGTAATTTCGATTGTCTGAAACGAAATGGAATATTTGTTGCTGAGATGAGCGTGTCTGCTTGTTCCTACCAAAAATCTCCTGATAATTTGAAAGGGCGTCGAATCCTGAGTTGTGGCCATTCCCTTCCCAAAATCGCCGCAGCATACCCAATCAGCTGTCTCAAACATTATTGCACTAGACGGTGGACGGATAGACAGCGTATAGTGAGAGGAGTTTTTTTTTTGTATATGTGGTAATTTACAAAGTACGAGTTCCTCCCTGATTCACAGACCTGACGAATCGTCTTCACACACGCCCCTATCAACAGCCTAAACGTCTTCGCCTCGCTTTGAATCAAGTCCAAGCACCCAC
>JAABUO010006832.1_pt1 | contig 13057 bp, 14 predicted proteins | sample 5559291 | NCBI WGS metagenome assembly JAABUO01 (sample SAMN10711878, study PRJNA513372) | rock metagenome | isolation source: Antarctica rocks | place: Antarctica: Victoria Land, Finger Mt sud
CCGGCGGCATGCGCCAGCGCGCCGTGATCGCTATGGCCCTGGCGCTCAACCCCGATCTCGTGATCATGGACGAGCCGACGACGGCGCTCGACGTGGTGGTGCAGCGCGACATCCTGCAGCAGATCCAAGACTTGCAGGAACAATTCGGCTTCTCGATTTTGTTCATCACGCACGACCTCTCGCTGCTGGTCGAGTTCAGCAATCGTATCGCCATCATGTACGCGGGCAAAATCGCCGAGTTGGCTCCGTCCGACCGCTTGTTTCACGAACCCAAGCACCCCTACACGGTCGGGCTGATGAACTCGTTTCCCTCGATCAGCGGCGAAAAGCGCCGGCTGCAGGGCATCCCTGGGTCGCCGCCCGACCTCGTCACGCCGCCGCCGGGCTGCCCGTTCGCGCCGCGTTGCCCCCATGTCATGGCAGAATGCATGCGCGTCTACCCTACCTTACGACCAGTCGGCCCCGGTCAGTTCACGGCCTGTCACTTGTACAAGGAGAAAGAGGAGGCCCATGCAGTTGTCTAATACGGGGGCCATAGGGGCGAACGGCGCCGTCGTCCTCGATGTGCGCGGGTTGAGCAAGTTTTTCCCGGCCGGCGGCGGCCTTTTCGGGGGTGAACGCCGGCGAGTGCATGCTGTTGAGGAGGTGTCCTTCACGTTGGCTCGCGGGCAGATCCTGGCCCTGGTGGGCGAGAGCGGCAGCGGGAAGAGTACCATTGCCCGGCTCATCGCGGGCCTCTATCCCGCGACCGCTGGCCAGGTCGTGTTCCACGATCAGGACGTGCTCAGGCTGCACGGCCGCGCGCAACTGCTGCGCTACCGCAACCAGGTGCAGATGGTGTTCCAGGACCCTTTCGGATCACTGAACCCCGTCAAGTCGATCGCGCACCACATCGAGCGCCCACTGCGGATACACAAACAGACGCGGGGGACCGGCGAAACGCGCGCGCGCGTCCACGAGTTGTTGGACACCGTTGGGCTCACGCCCCCCGACGAGGTGGCGGCCAAGTTCCCACACCAACTCTCAGGCGGCCAGCGCCAGCGCGTCTCGTTCGCCCGCGCCCTGGCGGTCAACCCCGAGGTCATCCTGGCCGACGAGCCGATCAGCATGCTCGACGTGTCGATCCGCATGGGCATCCTCAATCTGATGGAGAAACTGCGCGACGAGCGCGGGCTCTCCTATCTCTATATCACGCACGATCTGGCCAGCGCGCGCTACATCGCCGACGACACGCTGGTCCTGTATGCGGGACACCTGGTCGAGGCCGCGGAGAGCGAAGAGGTGATGCGGGAGCCGCTACACCCCTACACGCAACTGCTGCTCTCGGCCGTCCCCGACCCTGGGACGGCCTTAGCGAAGAAGCGTGTGGAGGCGCGCGGCGAGATCCCGACCGTGATCAACCCGGCGCCGGGCTGCCGCTTCGCCAACCGTTGTCCCCATGTGATGGATGTCTGCCGGCGGCAGACGCCGCCATTGATCGCGATCGCGCCCAAGCACCGCGTGCGCTGCCATCTCTACGGCCCCGCACAGGCCTCGACGGCGCCGGTCTAGCGTTTCAGACCAAGGATGGAGCCTATGGAGCATGGGAATGCGCGTCGAGGGGAGAGAGGGATGGGCCGTGGGAGCGCGGACGTTGTGGGTGTGGTGCGACAGGTCGTCCGCTACCCGGTCAAGTCGATGGCCGGTGAGGAAGTCGCTGCCTCGCGCGTGGGGTGGCATGGGTTGCTCGGCGACCGCCACTACGCCTTCGTGCGCACCGGCAATACCACGCATTTCCCGTGGCTGACCGCGCGCCAGGCGCCCGTGCTGCTGCGCCACGTCCCCTCCTACGAGGACCCGTCCGACCCCCTCACCTCTCCTCTCGTGGTGCGGACACCGGACGGCCGCGTCCTGCCGGTGGAGGATGTCGCCCTATGCGACAGCCTCGCGGCCGCGTACCGCGCCCCGGTGCATCTGATGCGGCTCGATCGCGGCGCCTTCGATAGCATGCCCCTGTCCGTGACCAGCACGGCCTCGCTCGCGCATCTTGGCGCGCGCGGCGGCCACGGCCAGCCCCTCGATTATCGCCGCTTCCGCCAGAACGTGCTCGTGGAGACCTATGACGGGCGCCCCTATGCCGAGGACGATTGGGTGGGCGGTCTGTTGGTTCTGGGCGAGGGGCCGGATCAGGTGCGCGTGCGCCTCGCCCGGCGCATCCCGCGTTGCATGATGATCAACCTGCACCCGGACACGGGCGAGCAGGACCCGCGCGTGCTGCGGGACGTCGTACGCTCGCGCGACAGCTGCTCGGGGGTGTACGGGAGTATCGACCGTATCGGCACGCTGCGGGTCGGCGACGCGGTGCGTCTCATGCGGGATTAAAGAGGGGGACGTCAACCGGTCGCTGCCGGGCCTCACCCTTTGTCCAGCACGATGATCCCGCGCTCGACGGCGACACGGAACGCCTCGGAGCGCGAGCGGACATCCAGCTTGACCAGGATGTTGCTCATGTAGGTATCCACCGTCGACGGCTTGATGCCGATTTTCGTGCCGATCTCCTTGTTGCGCAGGCCCTGACCCACCAGCGTCAGCACCTCCCGCTCGCGGTCGGAGAGCGTCCCCGTGGCGACGATGCCGGAGCGCGACGTGGCGGCCTTGAGTTGCGCGGTGATCTCGGCGCTGAGCGCGTCCCCCCCGCGCGCCACCTCGCGGACCGCCGCGATCAACTCCAGGGCCGGGTCGCTCTTGAGCAGGTAGCCGTTGACGCCGATGGCGAAGAGGGCGCGGACGTACTGCTCGTAGTTGTAGCCGGTCAGGACCAGGATCTTGACCTCCGGCAGGTCCTGGCTCAGCGCGCGGGCGACCTCGACGCCGTTGAGGTCTGGCAAGCTAATATCGAGCAGGACCACGTCGGGGCGCATGGTCTCAGCCAGGGCCAGCGCCTCGCGCCCGCTGGCCGACTCGGCCACGACCTCGATGTCCGTGGCCTCGCCCAGCAGGCTGCGCGTCCCCGCACGCAGCGGCATATGGTCGTCGACCAGGAGCACGCGGATCATGCCACCACCTCCTCCGGCGTCTCCGCGAGTGGAAGATCGACCCGCACGGTGGTCCCCGCGCCGGGCGAGGAGGTGACGTGCAGCGAGCCGCCGGCGTGCCGGACGCGCACGCACAGGCCGGCCAAGCCCAGATGCCCCGACAGCGCGAGCTCCTCGAAATGGGCGGGGACGGCGAAGCCCACGCCGTCGTCGGCCACGTCGAGTTGCGCCCCGTCGCCCTGGCGGCACAGGGTGATGCGCACCGCGCGCGGCCGTGCGTGGCGCAGACAGTTGTTCAGGGCCTCCTGGGCCGCGCGATAGAGGACAAGCTCCGCCGCCGCCGGCACGTCCAACTCCATGATCTCGGGGTCCGCGTCGACCATGATGGGGACGCCCGCGCGCGCGCCGCGCTCACGCGCCAACTGGTCGAGGGCCGCATGCAGACCGAGATGGTCCAGGGCGGGCGGCCGCGTGGCGGTGCAGAGGGCGCGCAGTTGCGCGATCAGATCCCGACTGATGGCGATGTGGCGGGCCGTCGCGGCGCGGCCGTGGCCATCGATGACGATCTGGCGCTGGAGGTCGAGGGCCGTCTGCAACGGCTCGTCGTGCAGGTCGGCGGCCAGGCGCGCCCGCTCCTCCTCCTGCGTGCGGCTTAGGCGTTCGTTGAGCGCGTCGAGCGCGCGGGCCTGGCCGCGCAGGTCGTCGACGAGGTGGGCGTTGTGCACGATCGCGGCAAGGTGGCCGCTGAGCGTGGCGAGCAGGGCGCGATCCTCGGCGCGGAAAGGCTCACCCGTAGCCTTCGGGCCAAGGCAGAGGTGGCCGGCGAGCACGTCCTGGGTGCGCAGCGGCACGACCAGGACGGTGAGATAGCCATACTCCAGGGACACCGCGCGCGGCTCGTCCCGCACGTCCGCCGCGGCCACGGCCAGCGCGGGAAGCAGCGCGGGCTGGTACGCGCCCGCCGCCGCGCGGACGCCGAGTCCGTCCCCGTCCCTGACGAGCAGCGCGGCGAAATCGAGGTTCATCAGCCGGTGGAGCGTCGCCGGAAGCCGCGTGCCCAGGGTGTCAAGGTCCCCGGCCAGGGATAGGTCGCGGCTCAAGCCCTCCAACGAGGCGCGATAATCGTAACTGTCCTTGAAGATCAGGCGATCACCGAGGCGCCGCAGCCGGCCGTGCAGCGGGCCGAACGCGACCGCGGCCATAGCCGCGAGCAGGATAGCCACGGCAATGCCGCCGCCCAGGCTGGACAGAACGCCGCTGGGTCGGGTGCGCAGGGCGTAGGCGACGGCCGCGAGGGGCGCGAGCAACAGGGCCCAGAGCAGGCCGTGGACGAGCCAGCGCTGCACCAGGTGGACGTTGAGGACTCCGTGGCGCGGGATGGCGTAGACGAAGCCGGCGGGCAGGAGCAACAAGCCGATGATGGCCTGCTCCGAGGATAGCAGCGGCGGCCGCCTGAGCACGGTGGGCACGAGGTAGAATGTCACGAAAGGCAGGATGGAGGCGGCTGTACTCGCGCTGATAATCGCCAATCCCCGTCGCGTCTCCCGATCAGACGCCGTGACGAAAGAGTAGACCAGGAGCCCGACCCCGGCAAGCAAGTAGACCAGCAGGACCGCCATGCGCGTGAGGTAGGCCGGGCCGTACAGCGCCGGCCAGAGAAACGCGGCGAGACCGCCCAGGACGCCGATGAACGGCGGCGCGAACAGCCAGGCGCGGAGGCGGCTTGTCCCGCGCGGCGTGGGGAAAGCCAGGAAGAAAATGACGAAAGAGGCGGCCAACAGGACGTTTACGGCCCACTCGGCGACGGTGGCCGCCACGCCATTGGCATCCGATCCCGGGGCGAGCGCGAAGGCGAAAGCCAGGCTGCCGAAGAGGGCATAGCCCGCACGCCCTTGGGCGGGCCGCTTGGCCCCCAGCGCGATGATCGTCCCCAGGAGCAAGAACCAGGGGCTGAGCAGCAAGAGCGGCCATGTGTCGTGACCACTCCGAATCCCGGACGCAGCGGCCACAATCAGGCGGTGTGTCCCCGTGCGCACCGTCAGACGCTGCCCGACCCATGTCCCGTCGGTCCCGCGCGTGGGCCAATTGCCGTCGCTCGCGAGGACAAGGTCGCCCACGCGCACACCGCGATCCCACAGCGTGCCCCCCGGCATGACCCACGCCACCCGCGCACGGCCGGTCACCGGCGTCCTGAGCACAAGCGTGAGTTGGGGCGGCGCCAGCGCCGTCGCGACATTGAGCGCCAGGACGGCTGCGTAGACCAGACTGACCAGCACAACCACGACCGTCAGGATACGGGGATATCCGACCGCGCGCGGCGTGGCGCGATGCAACACCGCCTGTCCTATGACCATGTTCTCATCTTCCTCAGTCCCCCTATGACGCGATACTCTTATTGTAACCGCACCAGCGCGGCGAGGGCGGCGCGGCTGGTGGGGTCGTCCGTCAACCGTGAGATCATATCAAGCGCGCGGCGGCGATAGGTCTCCGCCACGGCCCAGGTCAACTGGATTGGTCCCCGCGCCCAGAGGCCGGTGCGCATATCGACGTCGCGGACAGGGGCGTCAGGGGCGAGCAACGCCGCGTAGGCAAGGGGTAAGGTCGGCCGGCCCAACGCGATGTCCGTCTTGCCCGTCGCCTCGGGGCGTATGGCCGTGAGATCGTTGAGTAACTGCGCCACCATCCCCGCGTACCCGCCGAAACGCGCGTACAACTCCTGCGTCGGGGAGTCCGCCCCCGCGCAGAGGGCGCCGAGTTGACAGGCCACGGCGACGAGAGGCGCCGACTTCCCCGCCGCCACGGCCAAAGAGTCATCCAGGCCGCCGCGCCGCTCCGCTGGCGGGGCCAGATCGGCGTGTTGTCCGCCGCACGCGCACAGACCGGCGCCGAGGAGGATAGCGCCAGCCGCGGCGCCGTGTTCGGCGGTCAACAGGCTTCGTTGCGCCAAAAAGAGCAACCCCGTCGACACGTTTAGGGTACGCGCCTGTCCCCACTCAGCCTGTAGGGGACCATCTTCGGCATCCTCCACATCATCGAGCACGTCCAGGGCGACCATAAAGAGTTCGAGCGCTGTCGCCACCGGCACGGCCCGCGTCCAATCACCGGCCGCCGCGACACAACAGGTCCAGACGGGGCGCGCCCAACGCAGATCGGGCGCGTCGGAGAGGATGTTGCCCGGCAGCGCCAACGCCGCCGTTACAGCGGCCCCGTACGCCTGATCAAGCGGGGCCGCACACAGCATAGCGCGCGCGGCGCCGCACACAGCCGTGTGCGGCGCCGCATGTGTGTTGGGGGCGTCCACTGCTCGTGCTATCCCCAATTAGACGTGGTCGTCCCGAGCAGGCCGACGCCCCCTGTGCATAAGCGTGCGCGGAGATTCTCCAACGCCGCACACTCGTGCGCGTCCAAGCCAGCAGCCTCGGCGCGCTCGCGCAACCGCCGACTATCGTGTAGATAGGCGGCGGCGCCAGCGACAAGATCATGGACAATGTCCGCCATGGCGGTTACATTCACCCGCTGCTCCATCACCAGTTCGTCGTACATAGCTGTGTTCATCGTAGGGGCCTTCTCTTTCCGCCCGCTTGCGGGCGCTAATCTAGCGGCGCGTCACGCCGTACATCCAGCATATCCGTCTGCTGAGATCGCCGGTATCCCCTAAATACAGGAGGGGTAAACACAGGTCCATAAGTTACAGGATACCTGCGGCGCTTTGGAGGCTGTACATTGACTATCAACGGGCGCCACACAGGGCGGCGACGGAGCGAAAGGGGGAAATGAGGGGAATGAGGAGCAGGTCCACCGAAGCGACACATAGGGAGGCGCCGGAGCATGACAATGCAAGACCCACCTGGATATCCATTGCCACCAATGCACGGTACGGTAATGTCGGTACAGCAGCGTTCACTCAGTCGGCTAGCAGTAGCGACCATTCGTCGCACAAACACGCAGTGATCCACAGAGGAGGAAATCCATGAACGTGAAACGCTATCTCATGCCAGCAGTAGCAGCAACAATGCTGTCCCTGCCCGGTTCCGGTTTCGCCCATGCAGCCTCGGGGCCGGCCAGCAGTATCCAGCCTTTCTGCAGCGGCTCGAATAACTCCATCACGCTATCGCCGGGTAGCCAGACGACGATCAACCCCGCGCATGTGCATGGTCAATGGTCATGTGGAGTGGCTGGCTACTTCACTGGCGTTAACCTGACGTACTACTGGGGGGATGGGACGCAAACCTTGTACGGGTGTGGCAAGAACTGTGGCACCGGCGGCGATGACGAATCACACAGTTATCCACACGCTGGCACCTACCATGCCTATGTCAATATGGCCTCTAGCGATGACCCACACGTCTATACCTCGAACACCGTGACGATCAACATTCAATAGCCGGTGGGCTCGCCAGTCCTGTAACGAACAGGGTGGAGATCGGTTCGCACCCCCGAGTGCCTTTTAGAAGGCCCTTGGGGGTGCGAGCATTTCGCCATCGTCGTCATGTAATCCATCGTCTATCCGTTGTTTCTATTGATCTTCGATGACCAAAACAGAAACTACAACTGTAGAAGATCATACAGTCAAGGCCTTGATGTCTCGCCTGATCACTAGGTTGGGACTACGTCTACATCCACATGAACCAATGTGCTTCCCATCTTGTACCGTAGGTAGAAAACCCGCAGGGAATGAGATGCTTTGATCTCTCGCCCGTACATGGAGACTATATGATTGCAGACGAGGATTTGATGCGCGAGTGGCAGCAAGGCAGCGCTGGCGCGCTGGAGGCCCTGGTACAACGCCACCATGCACCGCTTTTGGCGCACCTCGTCCGCCTCACGGGCGAGGTCCACCTCGCTGAAGATCTGGCGCAAGAGACATTCGTGCGCTTGGTCCGCGAGGCGCGCACGTACCGTTACCCGCGCCCCTTCAAGCCCTGGTTTTACACCATCGCGCGCCATCTGGCGCGCAATCACTGGCAGAGCGCCTACCATCGCCATGTGGAGGTGGACACGAACAAGGCATCTGCGGATCGCCCCGGAGGCGACCCAGACCCGGCCGACTGGTTCGATCGACTGGAGCGACACGAGGGCATGCAGGCGGCGCTAGGCGGGTTGAGCTTCGACCAGCGCGAGGCTCTCAGCCTGCGCTTCGGGCAGGACTTGAGCATCGAGGAGACGGCCGTGGTGATCGGCGTGCCCACCGGGACGGTCAAAAGCCGTACCTTCACGGCACTGCGCCGACTGCGCGACCGTCTGGAGCAGGCGGACGCCAAGACAGATGACACGCGAGAAGGCCACATTTATGGATGAGAGAGACTCGCAGGGCATGTATCCGTCCAGACGTCCGGCCGGTGGTGACGAGTTGCCGCCGGAACTGCGCGCGGTCGCGGAGCGCTACGCGGCCCAGCCCGTGCCACGCCCGACGCCCGCCGACACGGCGCGGCTGATTGCGCGCCTGCTGGCGGAGGAGCCGGGTGTCGCCCTCGCGGCCTTGGCCCACCGACAGCGTGTCCTGCCGGCCGTGCGCGTGGCGCGTTGGCGCTTGCGCTTGCTTGGCCCGTGGTTCTGGATCGCCGGCGTGCTCTTACTCGCGCTCGGGGCGGCGGTCACACCCCTCATAGGCGAGGCTAGCGCCCCCCTTCCCCTGATCGCGCTTGTCCCGCTGACCGCGGTACTAGGCCTCGCGCACGCCCTACGCACGCCCTCGGGCGGCCTGCGCGCGGTCGAAGCGAGCGCGCCGATAGGGTTCGTCGAAGTGACGACGGGCTTGGTGTTAGCTATCGTCGCTTACGACAGCACGCTGGGCGTCGCGGCAACGGCGGTGGTGGCGCTGGCGCGATGGGCGCCGTTCGCGCCGCTCCTCGTCGCATGGCTTGGTCCGCTGCTGTTGCTCGCGGGCATCTCGCTCCCGATCGCGCTGCGCTGGGGGACCGTCCCAGCCATGGTGATCGGCGCGGGGCCGTGGCTGGCGCTCACACTCGTCGCGGCGCTCCAGCCGGCAGGGGCGGGAGCGCTCATCTTCGCCCTGCCGCACGACGCCACCTCCGTGTGCGCGCACATCGCCGCGGCCACCCTCGGCGGCGCGCTCTTCCTGCTCACCCTTGTCCGCGGAAGGACATGGCGATCGTTGGCGCTGCCACAACGGGTCTGACACGGGCCGGGTGTCGGCCACACAGTAGGCAATGGAAAAATGAAATGGAGATGATGATGCAAGACCTACACACCGTGATACGCCTGGAGTTCCTGTTGCTGCGGCGCGGGCGCGGCCTGCCCATCGCCGCCGCCCTCGTCGCGTTGGCCGGCGTCTGGGAAGCGTCGGGGATACGCGAACAGCCCTGGGCCGTCTGGAGTACGCTCACCCTTGGAGGGGCGCTCGTCGCGCTCATCCTCACCCTGAGCACGGGGGATCAGGTGAGCCGCGACCGAACGCAGCGCCTGGACGGGGTGTTACTCAGCACGCCGGTCTCGACGACCGCCTACGTCTGGGGTAAATATCTCGCGGCCCTCGTGGCGCTGGTGGGCCTCGCCGCCGTTAACCTGGCGGGCGCCTTGCTGATGGACCGCTTCGATCCGTGGCGCGACCCTCCCCCGCTGCTCCAACTCGGCCACGCGCATTTCCCGCCCCTGAGTTTCCGAACGTACGCGAGCATCTGGCTGTTACTCACCGTCACGCCGGTTGTCTTCGGAGCCGCGTGGATGCTCACGGGGACTACCCTGCGCCGCGGCGGGCGTATCGCCGCCTCCACGGGGGCGCTGGTGCTCTGGCTCCTCCCCGCGTTCGGCAACGCCTGGCCGCAATTGCTCGACGTGTCGGGAGGGCGATTCTACTCCCTGTTCGACACTGGCCCCGTGTTCAAGCTCGCGATGGCGACCACGACGAATACGTTTCCCCAAGCGTGGAGCCCACACGCCGCGGCGCGCGTCATCGCCGCCGTGCAGGCCGCGTTGCCACCGGCATTGCCCCCCGTCTTCGTCTGGAATCGGGCGCTCTTCCTCTGCGCGGCCATACTGCTCGTCGTCCTGACAACCCAATCCGTCGGACGGCGGCGGAGGGGGCAGGCGTGACGCGCACGGCACGACAAGTGATGCAACAAGCAGGACAAGGAGATTCATCATGGCAGGGCTGATCATTGACGGCATCGGCAAGCGTTACGAGCACGACCAGTGGGCGCTACGCGACGTGTCGCTGCGCCTGGAAACAGGGGTTTTGGGGCTTGTCGGCCCGAATGGCGCGGGCAAGACGACGCTACTGCGCACGTTGGCGACGCTGCTCGCGCCGACCGAGGGCGCTATCACATGGGACGGGCAGGATATCATCCGCCAGCCGCTGCCCCTGCGCCGCGTGCTCGGGTACCTGCCGCAGGACTTCGGCGTCTATCCCCAACTCACCGCGCGCGAGCTGCTCCGCTACATCGGCGAACTCAAAGGTCTCACCGGCCCGCTATTGCGCCGGCGCGTCGAGGCCGTATTGGATACGGTCCACCTGCGTGACGACGGGGATCGCCGCCTGCGCACCTACTCAGGCGGGATGATCCGGCGCGTCGGGATTGCCCAGGCGTTGCTCAACGAGCCGCGCCTGCTCGTCCTCGACGAGCCAACGGTGGGACTTGACCCGTCCGAGCGCATGTCGTTCCGTGGCCTGCTCGCGTCCATCGGTGTCGAGCGCCTGGTCGTGCTCTCCACGCACATCATGTCCGACGTGGAGGCGACCGCGACGGACTTAGCCTTACTCCAGAGGGGACGGTTGACATGGACAGGGACGCCGGCGGAACTGCTGGCCGACGCGGAGGGGCAGGTCTGGTCGTTGACGGTGTCGACGGAGGATTTCGAGCGCCTACGTACGGCGCATGTCGTCAGCGCCGCGATCCGACACAGCAATGGCATGCAGGCGCGCGTCCTTGCCCCCAACCGGCCGCATCCGCGGGCGGAGGCGGTCATCCCAACGCTCGAAGACGCGTACATGCTGCATAGCAGCGACGACACGGTATCCGATGCCCTGGCGATACCGGCGTAAAGACGGCCACGCGCATCCTCGGCAGCATCTTTCTCAGTGTCGAGCACAGGCCGCCGCGGCATGGGGGCCAAGAGTGGGCGTTACTTGTGTGGATAGGCGGAACATGTCCGCCTTTGATGAGCTTTTTACCCGCTACCATGCCCACATCTACGGCTATCTTCTGGGCCTGGTCGGCAACGCCGAGCAGGCCCGGGGCCTCACCCAAGACACCTTCCTCAAGGCGTACAAGGTCCTGTCCCGCACGCCGGACCTCGCGCCGCCCATCTGGCTCTACCGTATCGCCACCGACGTAGCCCTCGACGCGCTGCATGGCCGGCGACGCCCAGCCCCGTTCCCCTTCGCTCCCGGCAATGATAGGCAGTGGGTGGCCGTGGGAGCAGGCATGGCGTCGGCGTGCGCGGAGCACGCGGCCATGCCCACGGTCCTCGTCCGGTTGACTCCACGCCAACGGGCCTGCCTCCTCTTGCGTGCGCGGGGCGGGTTCTCTATCGACGATATCGTACACATCCTCGGCATCTCCCCAGGCGCTGTCAAGGTGACGTTGCGCCGCGTGAAAGAGCAGTGCCGCACCGAAGCGTCAGCGGCGCCCGTCCGGCAGCCATCGCGGTAGATGAACGGGAGGGATATGTCTTCCCTTCAGACGCCTCACTACCCCTATCTTATATATGCCCCCTTGACTAATTATGTCTAAACGGGCATAATCTTACCAGCTGGAGGGTAGTAGATATCGCCATGAAACAAGTTATCTGGGTGGGCTCGTCGTTGAAGGACGTGGGTAAGTTCCCCTCAGATGTACAGGACGTCGTCGTGTCCGCGCTCGATGAGGCAAGAGAGGGCGGTAAGCACCAGGATGCAAAGCCGATGAAAGGCTTCACCGGCAGCGGTGTGCCTGAGATTATAGACGACTACGATGGTGATACCTATCGTGTCGTCTATACCGTGCGCTTGTCCGAAGCGGTCTATGTGTTGCATGCGTTCAAGAAGAAATCCACGAAAGGCATCAAGACATTCAAGCGTGACATTGATATGGTTAAACAGGCTCATACACACTTTTGATGATGAGGGCGCTGACGTCGCTCAGGGCTGCGGCGAGTGGCGAGACAATTGGCTGGTAGAACGCCCCAAAGCCGGGCTACAGGGCTTACGGGCCTCCTCAAATGTGTGTGGGAGGCGGTCTCACTGTAGATAGCGCTCAGGCTACCAACCGCCATCATCAAAAGTGTGTATGAGCCGTTAAACATCGCCTTCGAGCAGCAGAAGAGATCAATGCGGAGTTGAAAGTACAAGCGGCCAAAGAACAAAAGCAAGGGGGAGGGCCACGATGAGCGACAAGATTGAGTTTACCGTCAGCAGCGGTAATCTCTTTGCTGACCTGGGACGGGCTAACCCTCAAGAGGCTCAGCTTAAAAGTAACCTCGCCCGCCGTATCAGCGCGGTGATTCGCGAGAGAGGACTGACCCAGCAGCAGGCGGCCGACGTGTTAGGGGTCGACCAATCGAAGGTATCGTCGTTGATGCGCGGGCGTATCAACGGTGTCTCCATGGAGCGGCTGCTTCAACACCTCACAGCCTTTGACAACGACGTGGATATTGTTGTCCGCCCTAAAGCCGCCGCGCATGAGCATGGGACGGTGCAAGTCCGCGATAGCGTCGCTGCTAGGGCGGCTTTAGGGCGCGCTGAGGATCGCCTGGGCTCATTGCGCGCCGGGGCGTTGACCGAAGCGCGGGTGGAGGAAGCAGGCCGCCAGCGTCGGTGGCTACGCAGGGACACGGCGCGGCGCCTGCACACCGAGCCCAAGTGATAAGCTGTTGGCGCTGGCCACCCAAGTACTCGCGTAGCCACGCCTGCGTCGTTATGCGTCAGTAGATTGTCAGTGGAATCCTAATGCGCCTTTTTGAGGGGTTACACGAAAACCTGTATTGGGCAAGAACATAATGCACTGATCTGCGAACGATGGTAGCGTGAGAGGAGGGGCAGGAGTGCAGCGGCGCAGAGCACCGCGCGCGTCGTTGTGAGAGGGAACACGATGGGCCAGGGAGTA
>JAABUO010006834.1_pt1 | contig 13057 bp, 12 predicted proteins | sample 5559291 | NCBI WGS metagenome assembly JAABUO01 (sample SAMN10711878, study PRJNA513372) | rock metagenome | isolation source: Antarctica rocks | place: Antarctica: Victoria Land, Finger Mt sud
TTGATTGATTGATTGATTGATTGATTGATTGATTGATTGATTGATTGATTGATTGATTGATTGATTGAATGCTTTAGCCAGCCAACAAGTCTGATCACATATAGATTTTACGCAAAATGCATCATGATGCATTTTGCGTAAAACACCTGCGTAACATACAGCTTACGGGCCGTACAGGACAGCCAGAGTCTCCCCGTTGCAGCGTTAGTCCAGCTGCAAGGGAAAGAAGCACTGACCAAAGCGCCTACCTGCGTGCAACTGATCGCACAACTTGGTATATGGAGTGGGCAGACTGACCATCTACTGCCATTTACGTGATCAAGCTTGTTATTCCGCAATTTGATAGTTCACAGTCAGTCAAGCATGCAGCACATGTGAGCTTTACGCTTGATTGGAGCCGGGTTGGCCTTTCCATCGACGTCTGTGATGAAGCGTGTGCATTCAGCGGCTTTGAGCCGACTGGCCGCCGTGGGTCCTGTCCAGACTTGCTATTCACTGTACTCACGGATCGGGCTTAGCTCACAAGCAACAACCTCGGCAGGTATTGCACATAGTATAGTATAGTATAGTATGCTGAGTATAGCTTGCACTATACCATGCAGCCCATGCACTATAGCTATGCTGGCAGTATAGTATAGTATAGCTTCAGCATACAGATCAGCACAGGTCACTTGATATAAAGTGCAAAAGCTGTCTGCAGAGCCAGAGACCATAGAGGCTCTGTATCGTGAAGACGCAGGGAGGCATACCAGCAATCGACTCAGAAAGGTGTTAGGGATGAGTCACACTGGCTGCAAAGCTTGTCCAATGCCACATTTGGGTGCTCATGTTGTGGCGCATACATGCAGGCTGGTCGAACACCAGGAATCGTGTTCTCGTTGCCAGGCAATGAAAGCAAACTAATAACACTGGACTCAAACACAGCCTCAAACATGGTAAACAGCTATGACATGCTGCAGCTCAACCACAAAATTTCACAAAGTCAGTGGAATGCTTGTTCAATTCTTGATGGCTGTCCATAGGTTAGAATACATGGCAGACGAGGTCTGGTTGCACAGCGGTATCACATTAAACTTGGTGATGAGCAATTACCTGTGCTGGTGCGTTTGCCTGCCATGCTGTAAAGCCTGGTGCTCCTTTCGCAGGACCACGCAGGATTCCTGTGCTTCAGCACGCTCTGCTAAAAGTGCGTGACGCATGTGCTGCAGCCAAGGGTGGTGCACATCAACTCAGTCAGCAATGTTGTGGAGAATATCACCTTCATGCACTGTCCGCCAGATCGCAAGATCACAGTCCCAATCCCTGTCCAGGTATGTAGACATGTCAGTCATATTGGCAAGTTTGTTTGAGGCAGCATATGCATGCCAGCTTGCGACAAATCTCCCCGCTTGAAGCGTGCTGCAAAAACCAGTAACACAACCAATCATGCATGCAATAGAGCACTAAAAGCATAACAGGTGCAGTCAAGTCTGCAATTCAGGCCACATTGATAGGGTGATGTGCCTGGTGCGTTGACCAGCCTGCAGTACACAATGACAGGTGATAGGTGAAGACGCATGTCCAGGAGTAAAACAGAACGGCTTCCCTTACCTCATACGGCGGTCAGTTGAGTGTTTGTGTCCCGGGGATGCCATTCCAGCAGCCATAGAAGTTGACGTTAGCGGCTTGAACCTAGGCCAAACCGTCTTGCTACCGCAATTGAAGCTTCCTGAAGGCGTCCAGGTGGTTGCGCCGGTATGCACTCCCACTTTGTGCCTCTGCTGTGCACCCTAGCAGTGCTTGCCCCATGCCATTATGCCTCCACAATGCATGCTCAGCATGCATATTTGAGGGCACATGCCTCAGGTGGAATTGCATAAGTGGTAGTACACTTTTACACATAGAGCAATATTTGTGTGGCAGGTGCATGTGCAAAGTGTTCAAAAGCATTCAGCACTGTGCCCTGGCCAATAATGCATGCAGAAACCCGTCATCTATACCAGAGCAAGCCACTTTACTGATCTGAAGTTGGACAGAAGCTGTTTGTTTACTGGCTGCCTGTGGAATGCAGCATCCAACACTCCCAGTGTGCAAGATTGCTGGCAAAGGCTCTCGTGAAGGCTGATGCGCTTGCTGCATAAAAACAAAGTCACACATACGCAATTTATGGATGGTGTGCAAGCTATGTCTTGGTCAGAAGCATGGACATTGGCACACACCACAATCAATTTACACAGGAGGTTTTGTCGAGTCATTGATGATGCCAGAGCCCTCTGGTCACCGTTTACACAGCAGGTTGTGTGAACTCATTGAAGATGCCAGCACCCTTTGGTCACATCTCAGCTTTGCTGTTTACCACTTCATGGTCAGAAGGTGCTGCCCATTTACACGCCAGGAGAGCATACTGCATGCATCACACAATGTCATAGTCCATACTGTATGTCCATATGGCCAACACGTGCACATTTGTGCACTTATGAGGGAATGTCAAGCAGGTTGTTGTAGCTGCTGCATCTTGCTGTCTGCAGTTGTCAAGCTGGCGGCAAGTGTTTGAGTCTTCATGGCAGCATCTAGTCCAGCAGGTTGTGACTGCTGTAGTGCATGAGACAGACATTCCAAGCAAACTAGTGTGCATCATGCTTAGCAAATTGCTGCTGATGTAAATTATTTTGCTCGACAAGCTGTACACTGATGCTGGCTAACGTGAATGTTCTTGTCAGGTGAGCATGAGATGTGACTGACTCATTCAGCAGCTTTTTGGAGCACATTCATTTGGCTGTTTTGGGACTTTCGTGTTTGTGACTTGCATGACTTTAGCTGGCTTACTTACAGATGGCACCAGCTTTACTGGCCACACAAAAGCAGCCGCATGCTGAAAGATGGCAAGCATACAGGTTGTGACTGCACTAAGTCATGTGAGATTGAATTGTGTACAGGTAACGAATTTGACCTGCTCCACCCACACCACCATTGACTGCTTGTGACAGCATAATCCTAGATTGAAAACATACTATTCTACAACAATAAAAGTCACAACTACCATCTGTTCACAGAGGTCGCAATCATAGTATGGCTAAATAATGCAGGAAAACGTGAAAGATGAAAATCGAGCTTGTGCAGCAATGCATTTGAAGTTTCCGACTATTGATGCAGCTGCTTGTGGCCTGCAACTGCTTGACAGCCTCTTGCATCCAATGGTACAATTCACCACAAGAGCATCCAGTATGCCGCATTGCTCAATCTATATAGCAATTTCAAATTGACTGTACAAGCGGCAGGCACGGCCATGTACTAGTCAAACCAGCTGATGGTCTTGCCCCACTCCAGGCCTCTGGCTGTCCACTGCTGGGCAAGTGCTGACACATTGGCTGCACCCTCAACTGCCTTGGTGGCAGCCATGGTGGCCTTTGCAGATGCAGCTGCTGCAGCATCAGACGCAGCAGCACGCCTCAACACATCCTGACCTTTTGCTGCAAGCCTGTCCGCTACAGCTGCCGCATCAGAGGTGGAAGCACGCTGCAGGAAGGCCTGCTGCTTCTGCGTGATCTTGTCTGCAAATGCACTATCTGCAAAAGCTTCAGTAGCAGCACCGGCCCTGGTCTGCACGTTGGCTGACAGCTTCTGCATGGAGGCCTTGGCAGCAGACATGTAGTGGGCCTTGATGCCTGATGGGCATCTCTGCCCTGCACTGCTACTGCTGCTGAAGGTGCTGCTACTTGCACTGCTGGCAGTACGCAGCAGCCTTGCGGCCAAGCGTTCCCTGTCTGACTCGAGTCCATGATGCTCATACATGGGCCCCATCATGCTGCCATACACCTCTGCTCTACCACTGTCCTGCTGCATCAGAGAAGAAGACCCATGTGGGCCAAAGGAAGGTTCTTGCCACAGCTGCTGGGTGTCTTTCCAGTAGCCATCTGCAGCTGTGAGGCTGCCTGATCCTGCCTCCATCCTCAGGCCTGAGCTGGGAATGGATGTACCACTGGGAGGTGCTGAGCCCAGAGCCTGACTGAAGCTAGGGTCTGGGCGTCTGTTGGTGTCTGCCTGATCTGACATGGCTGATACACCAGACATGTGCTGCGTCTGCTGCACCATGATGCCATTGTTCCCATCACCTGGCTGCATAGCTCCCTGAGGCTTCTTGTGCACAAGCTGAGTTGCATGGTGTGCCAGCTGCGCCACATCAGCCCCTATGTTGCTATACTGCTTGTCTGACGTGGACCTGAGCAGGGAGCGCATCTCTCCAGAGCTGGCAGCAGCTGAGATGGTGTAGTTAATGGAAGATACACTCTTGTGCAGGGGGTTGTGCCTGACAGAGGCTGGGGGGCCCTGCTTTGCCAGCTCCAGCAGGCTAGGGGCTCTTGCAAGCAGTGGAGGCAGAACCTTGGGAACAGCTGAGAACTTAGGTGGCGAGACTGCATTGTATGAGTGAGATGCCAGGTGTGCTCTGTCAGGCAGACTTCTTGTGGCCTCCTGCATACGAAAACAAACCAGAGCTAGTCCTCAAGACTCGATAGCCTGTGCAGACAGGATTTGCAAAGCGAAGATTTCAATATGGTGGTACAGCAGCAGGCCCTTGATCCATTGGAGTCACAGCAACACGCCTTGACAAGCATGTCAACAAGCTGACACGCTGCACTATTTAAAATGAGACCATATTTGCACTGAAAGCAATGCTTGTTGTACTGCTTTTTGTGATGAAATTGCTGAATGTGTGCAGGTGGAATAGCACCAAGATGATTTGGCCTACTGCACATTCAGCACAATGCAAACAAGCATAGCACAAAGCTCAGCTTTGACCTCGCAACAGCAAGGCGCGTAGCAATGTTTACACCATAAGCGTAACAATGTAACATGCTTGCACGTCAAAACAGCAGGAGGGGGTCGGCGAGACAGAGGAAAAGATAGATACAGATCACTTGTGCATGCGACTGCAGCAGGGCATGCTGCAGGGGCCTGCGCTGCTACTGATCACACAGGTGCGGGAGAGCACTTACTTGCAGGTGCAAGCGCAAGGAGATGAAGCCCTCCCGCAACACATTCAGCCTGTTGAAGTGGTGAGCCTTGCGCATCAGCTGCTTCTTCCTGTCGGCATGGTATTGCAGGGTGATCAGGCTGCAGCCCAGCAAGTAGGCCTTCCTCTGGGCCACCAAGGCATCTACACGCGCTCTCCGGTCCTGATCAAAGCAGCCAGTGTTGTCAGCAGCATGTGATGAGCACAGCAAATGATGAAGCAATTTGTTTCACCAGACTGATACTGCAGTAACGCATGCCATGTCATGCGCTCTAGACTCAAATCATGTATGACAAATCCAGAAGCTGCTTATTGATCACGCTTGCAGTGCACAGTCGGTCACACAATATGCATCAATGACTCATTGCACCACAAACTGTCAGATTGATGCGCATTCACGAAAGAATGCAAGACAAGCAAAGGGGGAGTGCAGACACGCCGCATCTTGCAGCTGTACATTACAGTTCCCACAGGAAGGCAATGCCATCTGCCAACAGCGGTTCACTGATCAGCAAAGCATGACGTGACTGTTTGCACAGCAGACTGGTATGGCAAGTGCAAACCTGCTGTAGTATATCCACAAGAATGCAGCAGGACCCTTAACACAAGAGAAGTCAACCCACAAGCCTGGCACGCATTGCAAGTCTGCTGCAAAGCACCAGGACAAGGGCAGCTTACCTGCATGAAGAACTTCCAGGCAGCAAATGCTTCCAGCTTCACATGCAGCCGGTGGAGCCACTCAGCGCTGCACATCTGCTGCTTCTTGTTCGTCTGCTCGGCAGCAGATGCCTGCATGGTCAGCAGGCTGTAGCCCACCAGATTGGTTCTCCTTTTTGCCATGATAGCTGCTCCAGCCTCCCTCAATTTCTGTTGGCGGCAGTGAAACAGATCGTCAGAAGCTTGCTGGTCACACAAAAGGCTGTGCTATGAAGGGTGTTGAGAAGCACTGGCCTGATTGATTGCTGCAACAAAACCTGCACTGAAAGGATCTGAGCTTCCAGAGACCAGGTCAGGAATTGGGCTTGGCAACGCATCTTGTGCCAGACTCACTGCTGAGACTTGAAAACCCAAAAGCGCTTGAACATATGTTGCAATCATGCTCAGACAAGGTGGCTACATGCAGCTGTTCTAGCTGCAAGCACCCTCCTTAAGGTGTCAGGCATGCCCAATAGCAGTGCTGTGCAGAGCAAAGTGATCACAAAAGATATGGCACCCTACCTGGCTGCGTCTGCAGTGTTGATGCCACGCTGCAAATGCCTGGGAAGCTTGACCTTGTTCATGGCTGCAAGGGTGGCCGCTGCCTGTGCTCTCTCAGCCTGCTTCATCTCAACAGCCACCTGTATTGGTAGTCATATTCAGCAAACTTAGCTTCTTTGAAGTGCAGCAAGCATTTGACTCTGCCACGGACTCAACTGACAGTCAGCAAAGAGTTGCAAGCAAAGACAGCTAGACTTGCCAACTCCTCCACGCGACAGAAACCATTAGTAGCCAAGAGTATCAACACACACTGCAGATGCTGTACATTGGCGGCACATAAAAGCTGCTGAATGGTAACACATCTTGCCAAGTTGATGATGCTGTCTGGTAATGATTGCTTTCACACACACATACATCTGCAGACACTCTTGCCATAACATCTTATTCACATAGTCAACAAAGTGGGCGCACCTCCCAGCGCTGCAACACTTTTGCAGCCATCTTCTGAAGCCTGCTGGCCTGCTGCTGTTTACATTCCTCCCGCCACATCCCAAAGCAGAGCTTCAGGGCATTCAGCCTTGTCTGTTGCGCCAGCCTGGCACTGATGGACCTCAAGTTATGCTTAGTTGCAACATACAGCTGCCACCCGGCAAAGGCCTGAGCCATGTTGTGCTGCTGGCGGCGCTGCAGCATGTCCTTGACAGCAAGCCTGCAAGAGAAGAGAGAGGACATGTCAGCATGAAGTAGGTGGTGGGTACCCATTGCAAGCGCAAGGGTGCTTAGCAAGACATACTGACTACCACTTCGGTCAACATCACCTGCAGCTTTGGTAAACACATGGCCTATTCACAGGGTGGTGTATGTTGGTAATAATAATAATAATAATTAAAACGCTTTCCAGCTCATGATGAGCTAGGTACGTGCAGGACAAGTCTTGTCTCTCCAGAGCAGATGTATGTTGGTGTTGTCACTTCAATCATGTTACACAGACGAAAAATGTGTGGGCTTGGATACGGCATGTTGGTGTGGATGACACATTGACCTGCTGAGGCAATGCTGATGCTGCCAACAATAAGCAACCATTGCTGAAGACAAAGATCAGAGTGAACAGGCTCCAATGTATGTCTGCTATGCACAACACTTGAGCACTCTTATGTGCACGACTCAACAGTTGAGGTCAATTGCACGCTGTTAGTTGTGTTTGCCCACCCCTGCCACCTTTGAACAGCTGCAACGTCCCTCCAGCCCAAAAGTAAGGTGCTGGTGCGTGTAGCTGTAGAGCGAGCCAGGTGTGCAGCTGCTTGCTCCTTCACCCACTCCTTCCTGGTCAACCTCGCCTGCAGGCACACACTTGTCTGTTGCTGACATATCCAACCAGATTTGGCTTATCCAGGGTGTACATGGATACAATGCACGGATGTAATGCACAAATGCATTGCACATGTCTCTCTGTTGCAGGGTATATGGCCCACCACAATTTTGCTGTTGTTAGGTACAAATGTGTGCATGTCACATGGGAGATCCCGTGGTGTAATAATCTTGGTGCATAACCCCTTTATGCCTGCACTTGAGCATGCAACAACACTGAGCTTTGACTGTTGCAATGCTGTGACTTAGTCATACTGTGCCAATCATGTCAATGCGCTGTTGCAGTGCAGTAGCAACAAGCAGCATCAGAGAAATCTTCACAGCAATCCAAGCTGAACATTACCCTTGCTGGAACATGGACAGCATGTTGCACCAGTGGTACTCCATACAGGCTGAGATGGTACGGCACGATGTCAAAAGAGTCAGGAGGCTTTGTTGCATGTACCTCGTCTTTGATGACTTGGCTGGGCGGTGATGAGAGCACCACAGCTGCAGCATCAGCAAGCAAAGGTGCGCTCTCTGTGTCATCAGCCTGCAAACACACAAAAGGCTGCTGGGAGTACAGGTGCACTGAGACCAGCAAATGCACAACAAAATGTCAGCAGAGTATATATCAGCTGAACATGTGTAAACCCAACAAGTCAGATCACGTCCTGCACTTGTTGAAGAAAACAGTATGTGCTGTTCAAATTTGTCCAAGGGGCATAATCATTCATGAGGGTCATCCATGTAGACCCTGAGAGGTGCAATGTCTCAGGTTGTCACAGCAGCATGGCTGTGTGGTAGGTGTGGCAAGGATGCCAGGCAGGGGTGCTGCTTGTGCAGAACATGGACTGCATTTACATGCATACACTGCATGGCATGAGTCTGTGAGGCATTGCTTACCAGGACGTTGGGGTGGACACCACAGCAGCACAAAGAGCGGTAGACACCAACAGCACCTCTGTTGCCAACAGAAAAAGGAGCTGCTACTATCTTCTGCAGCCAGCTCTTGAGCTTGCCTGGTCTGGTGCCCTGAAGACCAGCCAAGGCTGTCAGTGAATGAACAGAAGGAGTCAGTGGTGGGAGCAGCCAGTGGCAAAGACAGAGAATGGGTCATGGTGCACAAACCAAACCATGGATGAAATGTGTAACACAAATAGAGATCATCAAGCATCAAATAAGCACAACCTGCTGAGCTCCCTGTGCAGGCCTTGCCGATGGTGCTGCCAGCAGTTGGTTGAGCATGTTGCATGCTTAGCAGAGGCTGCTGTGTAATGGCGCAGGCTGTCTGTTGTACTAACACAAAACAACGCGGAGACCTTGGCTGTAGAAAGAGGTCCTGAGATGGCAAACGGACCCTACAGGGTCGGAAGGTTGCAACCGTCAATCTGAGTTTAGGTCTTGAGGGTAAGCATGTGTGACACAGTCGTGTGAGAGGTGAGTCAGCAGCAACACGTTATGTGCAGCACGTCATTGACGCACTGCAGCATATCCACAGAGAGAGCTCACCTCAAGTCGAAAACGAGCGCGCCTGTGCGGGTACCAGCAGCGTGCTAGACGTGCCCAGCTGAAGCTGCTGAGCGGTTGCAAGGGCGGCGGAAACTGTCGATCAAAAGCTAGCTCTAGATGTCGGGAAACCCTTTGGCTGTTTGCGAGAATACGCCCAGGTCAGTAGCAGCACTCTGTGTTTGGGTGCTGTTTGGCATCTTTGACCTGAACCGGGGAATCAAAATCAGACCGAGGCACACACAAGCATGAGCATTTTCATGCACATCAGGTACTTTTCCCTTGTGCCACGATGCTATCATTTGTCTGAGGTTTTCCTGAAGCAAATTCAGACATAGAAGTCGTGACTCAAGGAGCTTTTCCAAATAAAGACGTGATAGTTCGCTGGCCTGGTCCTGTGGTATGCTCTGATTTACTCTGCTTCACACCAAGCTTTGACTGTTGATTTGCATGTGTTCGTTTCATGCCCACTTGGCTGAGATTTCTCTGTCTGGCCAAGCTATGCCGCAGCTCTATCTCTCTGAGTATTTGTCGCTGCTGCTCAATGTCTACGCCATGATACATGGAAGAATCCTGCAAATGGCCACCAACATCACTGCATTGTCTTGCCGCAACCTGGCCTATTTCGTCTGCCAAAGAGTCTTGCTCTGCTTCATGCTGAAGCTGCTGTGATGCTTGCAACAGTGATTCTTTCTGTCTCTGTGCTTGTGATGACTGTACTACAGACTGCTGCCTCTCTAAGCAGTTTGCTGTGTCAACCGTCACGTTTGTTGCACATGCAGCAGTCTCCTGCTGCTCATCAGCTTGAGTATGACGAACAGCACTTACTGACAGGCGTGACTTTGAGTGCTGCAAGAACTTGTGGATGGATGGAGCAGCAGCTGCAGCATAGCTTGAGAAATTGGTGGCTGCCATCTCAACTTGGACCAGGTTCCAGGTCTCTGGCAACCCAGCCGCCGCACCCTTGCTGAGCTTGACAGCGTTAGCCACCAGAGCCGCCTCCAGCTTGGATCCTACAGACGTTGCACTGGCATTTGCATCTGGATACTGTCTGGCACAGTCAGCCTTGTGTCGGTGTGGCCAAATTGGTACAGACATGGCTTGCCCCAAAAGAGCCAGTGTCACAGCAGTGAAAGGTAGGAGACATCAGGTGTCAGAGAATACCATACAGACGTGAGGCAGCATAGATATTGCAGCTTGCATCAGGCTTCATCATGATCCACGCATGCGGCTGCCAAACCCGTACTGAGTCAGACTGCAGGGACTTGCCTGAGCCCGTCTCTGCATTGAACCCAGTAGAAGAGTCAGCTGCAGCCAGCAAGGCTGGGGAGGGAAAGCTGCAGCTGCGAACAGCTGTCTTGGACTTGCGGTCACTGTTCCTGAAAGCGCGCATCTGAAGCTCAAACTTCTGAGGCCACCTGCATACCACACAGGCGTAATACCACAGCTAGCAAACCCACATGCCAGCACTGATAATCATAATATTGCATGAAATCATGAGTAGGGATAGGCAGCAGGTTGTTGGGCTCGTGTGAGAAGCTTGTTGCATAGAGGAGTACCTGTCCTCTTCCATCTTATCTCCCATGACTCTGCCTAGAATGTCAGCGCCCATTGCTACCAACAAGCCATCCAGCCTCTCACGGAAGTTGGCTGCTCCAATGGGAAGAGGCTCCAACAGACCTGTTCCAAGATGCCAATCCCAAAGGTCAATATTGCATTAAAGCGCTGCGGCCATCCAAGACCAAATCAGATCAGCCATGAGTCTTCATGACTGGTACAGTCACAAACGAAACAGGCACGCATGCGTGCGAACTTGACAGCTTAAGATAGCAACAACACCGGTTGCAGCAACCGCTTTTGTTGTTTCAGCATGATCATCGTAGATGCTACAGTTGCCTAAAACGCACTGCTTTGTTGAGGCATGCAGCAGCCCTCATCGTGTGAATCCACATGGTGACCTACACAGGCTACATGAGTGTGCCTGGCAGGAGGTGAGCCTGCTCTCACCTGCCTTTCCCCCTGCCACAGCAATGTCACGGCCCATGGAAGGGTGCATGACCAGAGGGATGGGGGTCAGCGTCATCTGTATGGACAGAGTCTTTGGTGGAGGCCGCTCAGCTACAGGACTGGCATCAAAGCCGCGGCTCCACTCTGACAGCTGCTTTGCCTGGTCTGCAGCAAAGCCCAAGTCCTGTTGGAGCTGCTTAGCACTCCACGCCTGGAAGCACAGCTTGCCTGAAGAAACTGTTTGACAGCCCACTGAGCTTGCGTTGATTTGGCTGCCATGCTGTGTCGATGCTAAAAGAGCAGCAGAACAGCAACAGACACAATGGAAAACCACAAGCGTAAGAATGTCTTCAAAAGACTGCCACCAGCTTTTGTAGTAGGCACACACAACTTGATGCAGCAGTCAGTACCCAAGCAGGCATTGCAGTCAGAAATACAGTACAAAGTGGACACCTGGACAGTGCAAGTAATATAGTTACCTGCAGGTCAGCCACAGTGTGGATGCCTGCCAATGTAAGAGTATCCGTGACCTTGCCACCACAACGAGGCAGGCGAGAAGCAGGTGTTGTCTTCAGCAACTTCTGCATTGCAGGCTCCCCGTCAATCACCAGAATGCCATCTGGTTTGATGGCTTGAGACGCCAATTTGGCGAGCATCTTATTGCTGGCAATGCCCACTGACACCACCAGGCTCAGCTCTTGCAACACTGCAGCAAAGCGTGCATGTGCTTTGACAAAGCATGCGATTGATTAGACTTAAACAGCGTGACCATAAGTCTTGTGAGGATTGAGTTTGCACAATACTGCCAGGGCACATGCCATGGAGACGCAAATGGATGACTGGCAAGCCTAGGTGCCAATTCCAGTATGCAGACATGAGCTTCAGATTATTGGCTGGAGGCATGAAAACAACGAGCGCATGTAATTGAGGTCCCGCCTGCTTGGCGTATGGTCCCGGCTAACTGCGCAGCCTGCTGCATAGCTGCCATAGCTCCATGCACTTGCTGCCCCTGCTGACCCGGTTCCAGCTTGAAGAGAATGTATGCTTCATCAATGGATGCCTTCTCAATGACACCAACACCAGCAAACTGCCTCAAACGGCTGATCAAAACCTTGCTCACGTCTCTGTAGGGCTTGTATGACACCCTCCCACCTGCCTCCATGTGCACATGGTGCACAATGCCACCGACCTTGCTCAGCAGTGTCCTGGCCTACACTAAGTTAACATAACTGACTCCTCTGAACTTTCAATATGTCTGCAGCAGGACTCAACAGCAGTCTGCCGCTCATTTGCAAGCAAGCCTACCTCTTTGGGGCCCATGTGCTTCTTGACTCCTGCAGCGCGAGCTGCATAGTTGACCTGGCAACAGCAAAACGTGGTCAGCGTAAATATTCGAGGCTTGTTTGCACAGATCTCTTTGGAGCTTGGCGCAGCGACGTACTGCAATAATGTCTTGATGTTGCTGGATAGCAAAAGCTTTGCCTTTCAGGCTTGGGTGCAAGCTTTGCTCGACCTGCCAGCAGAAGACGTGGGATCACCCTGAACTCGAGCTTGACAAGTACCGGGCTGGACCAGCTGACAAGCAGGTGCACAGCGGAGTTCATGGCAAGTAAGCTTGCCTGGCAAAAGAACGTATCCACATCAATATGCAGAACTGGACTAGACCCCGTGCTTTGCATGCGTAGCTTGCAAGGCTGCAGTTCCGTTGTTGTCGCTCACGCACTTCGCCTGCTGTGTGCTGGCATTATATCGGCAAGGCACCCGTGCGGATTGGTATGTGCATGCAGAGACCCTGATTGGTCAGATTGGCCCTACGTCGACAGCATTTTCATGATTGCGGACGTGCTTTGCTTTTGACCGGTTCATCTTCAACTCATGACGTTGGGCTGAACCGATTCCGTCGAAGAGACATGTGCAAAACGGAGTCTGGAATGTCCTCTGCTCTGATCTGCATGGTCTTCGCCTCCCTTCGGGCAAGTCCTGTTTTCACGCAGGCCTGTGCTGGTC
>JAABUO010006835.1_pt1 | contig 13057 bp, 15 predicted proteins | sample 5559291 | NCBI WGS metagenome assembly JAABUO01 (sample SAMN10711878, study PRJNA513372) | rock metagenome | isolation source: Antarctica rocks | place: Antarctica: Victoria Land, Finger Mt sud
GGGGCGGGGCGGGGCGGGGGTTTATGAGTGGGGAAGCGGTCACAATCCCTCACCGTTGTCCTTCCAACGTGCTAAGCCAATGAAGATCACTAAAGCAAAGGTCATTGTCTGCTCACCTGGCCGCAACTACGTCACTCTCAAGATTGAGACAGACGAGGGCATTTATGGGGTGGGCGATGCTACTGTCAACGGCCGCGAGCTGGCCGTGGCTGCATTATTGGAGGAACATCTTGTACCCTGCTTAATCGGTCGAGATGCAAGCCAGATTGAAGATATCTGGCAGTACTTTTACAGAGGCGTTTATTGGCGTCGAGGTCCAATTGGAATGGCTGCGATCGCTGCTGTGGACGTAGCTCTATGGGACATCAAGGCGAAAGCTGCAAACATGCCCTTGTATCAGTTGCTCGGCGGCGCGAGCCGGAAACATATGCTGGCGTACGCACATGCCAGTGGTGAAGATATTCATGCGACAGGCGATAAAGTTGCCGCTCTCGCAAAGGCAGGCTTCAAGGCGATCCGCGCGCAGTCAGGAATTCCACGTATACCAGTCACATACGGTGTAGAAGCCCCTGGTGCAAATGCTTCTTCTTCTCGTAAAGAGATACCACGCGAGACTTTGTGGGACACCAGGAGCTATTTACGTCAGGTACCGCTATTGTTTGAACACCTGCGCGAGCGTTTTGGCTACGATATTCATCTCTTGCATGATACCCACCACAGGCTGACACCACAAGAAGCTGCCAGTCTGGCAAAGAGCCTGGAGCCCTACCAACTCTTCTGGTTGGAAGACATTGTGCCTGCAGAGAATCAAGAGTCCTACAGACTGATTCGCCAGCACTCGACCACGCCACTTGCCCTTGGTGAAGTGTTTAACAGCATCCACGATTGTCGAGAGCTGATTCAGGGACAATTGATTGACTATATCCGCGTAACACCACTGCATGCAGGGGGCATAACACACGTACGCCGCATCGCTGATCTGGCAAGTCTTTACCATATTCGTACCGGCTGCCATGGGGCAGCCGACATGTCGCCCATCACAATGGGTGCAGCATTGCACCTTGACCGCTGGGTTCCAAATTTTGGTATCCAGGAATACTCGTTCCACTCCCCAGAAGCGGAGAAAGTCTTTCCGCATAAGTGGTCTTTGGAAGATGGATACCTCTTGAGTGGTGAGAGTCCCGGACATGGTGTGGATATCGATGAGGCAGAGGCAGCAAAATATCCCTACAAGCGGGGTTATTTAGATGTCGCGCGCTTATCAGACGGAACTATGTGGAATTGGTAGGATGAATGTGGGCGGAGGCAATGATTCCGTGACATTGGGATTAGACGACGTAATCGGGGTTATGTACACTACACGACTTTGTAGTCAGAAGCAAATTTGCCACTTAGAAGCCTCTCCTTATTAACCTTGTATGATGGACAGAGAAAGATATTATTATTTATGCTTTGAGGCTGCAGTGCAATGACCTGTCACTTGGGACGAGATTCGAGAAGATGTCTTCTAGATGGCGGAAAAGAGTCCAATGGCTCTCTCCTTTAAATTCGCGAAGCACACCATGAGGCAGACGCTCTACCATATATCGCACCATTCGGATTGGTGCATTCTTGTCCTCTGTTCCATGCCACAGCTGAATCCTATCATATCCGACATCCTCGAATCTAAACCCCCAATCCTGTGTCAATAACTTTGCCTCTTCTATAAAAGCACTAGATCCTTGTGCAAAGCCCTCTAGTATCAGGCGAAGGAAACGCTTCCTTCGTTCCTCAGTTGTTGACCCATCCGTTTCCCCGTTGGTTTTGTTAAGCCAGGTATCAATCCGCCGAATTACGGACCGGGAATCTAAGCCCTTCCTAAGTGTCCACAATAGCAAATCGGTTAGCTTTGTGAATCCAGCGGCCCAATTATTTGCTGCAAAAGATGCTACCCGGGACGAGATAGGTACATCTTGTGTCCCCGCTTGCCAGGGTGGCGCTCCAGCCAGTATGCCAACAGCAGACATCATTTCATGTGGGAGCGCATATGCACAAGCCAATGCATACGGGCCGCCGCCGGAGCCGCCCAAAATTGCGAAGCGGGATAAGCGAAGGTGCTGGGCAAGAGCTTTGACATCGTTGGGCCAGTCTGTGATGCGGCGTTTCCTTTGTAGAGAAGACAGACCAAACCCGGGCCGGTCGGGGACGATGATGCGGATGCGGTTGCGGCGAGCAATCTGGTCGGCAGGATGGCCTTCCAGACGGGACGAAGGGAAGCCATGAAAGAACATGAGAGGGTAGCCGCTTTGGCACCCATACTCAGCATAGCCTAGTATGCGGCCATCTGGAAGGATGAAAGTTTGATCTTCCCTCGAGCTGGTAGTGCTAGCGCGTCGAATTGCAGTGATTCTTGGACATCCGAACTTATCTCGAACCGACCGGACACGCACAGTCATTCTCAAAGGCGTTTCATGCTACAATCCAGGACCAAAATGTTGACAGATGGGCCCTTCTATGAGGACGTATTTGTATGCAAGTAGGAAGAAGTGAGATGTAAAACAAGTCTCCCGACTCTCTCCCGAGACGCAGCATAATGACCCGGCTTCCTCCGACATGTGCGTCAGGTACCCGTGCGGGGCCGGGGTCTTTGATATCATCAAATTTCGGAGTAAATTTTCAACATTTGGGTACCCAATCAAAGCCCATCTTCCTCTATATTATTTACGCAGTAATGGATGCTCTGTCATTATCTTAGGTGTCGTTCTTGAAAGTAAAAGAAGGCGAGCGGAATAGAACATGTTTGGGCTTCTTCGTTTCCTTCTTTATACTTCGTTAGCATTTAGTCCTACCGAGCTAGATATACCACTTGGATCCTCATATGCCTCCCCGGCATATTTGCGAAATTTTTTCGCGCTGATGCGCTTTTCAAACAGAATATCAAGTTCTTCGTACGTACGGCCCTTACACTCTGGGAGCTGAAGTATATTCATATGAAACACAGGAAAATAATACCCGCTACCAGATTTCTGTCTTTTCCTTCCAATTGCCTTCAAATTGGTTCAGCAAGTAAGATGCTGCGACATAAATGACGACTGAAACAATGGCATAATACACTCTTCCCAATCCGATTGTCTTGCTTCGTAATCTAGTGGCCGGGGTCTCGCGGACGATAACGACACAGACCGTGCGGCAGCTTTGGGGTAGATTTTGATTGCCTCAAGGAAAGAAATCTTGAGTTCCGTTATCGTAGCTTGCCAGGCTTGGTCAAGCATTCCCCATTGGTCATTGTCATGGTCTTTCGTGCCTGTCTGCGTCGGCGGCTTTTCTCCCTGATCAACTGAAACGTGCTCGGCATTTGCAGCTCTCGTTGGCTCTGAATCAATAGCGATCTTTTTATTGTCTACGGACTCGTTGGTGACTGACATTATAGTTTCTGTCATAGGACGCCAATTTGCGTGGGGGTAATCTGGAGATTGTTGAAGCGGCGGTGCGGGTCGCCCGACTTACCCGCCGCAGCGGAATCTCAAATCGCCGGCGATGAGGAAGTGTCCACAAGGAACTTGGGAAAGAAATGTTTCGAGTGTATACAAATCCACACGCATAGTCTACAACATATAGCGAAATCCTTTTTGCTGCTCACGTACTGTCTCGACAGTGGTCCCTTCAATGGCCGCAAAGTTTCGAAGGACTTGCATATCTTTGTCACTTAATGGGACGTCTTCATTCTCTAGCCTTGCAATCCGGGAATTTTCACGACCCATTTGCCATCGGTGAAGGGTCGCAAAAATCATGGCGGCAACACAGAATGCAATATTAGCACCATTTGCCTTTCGATAATACGGACTTTGATTGGGCGTATAAAAATAAGGGGAGTAAATAGAACCACAATTGGCTATGGCGTTTATAATAGCCATTGCAACAGAGCGCTTTGCAGGCGGTCGAGGTATCGAAGCACTTGCCCAAGCAAAAACCATGCTTTCCGGAGCAAATATGAAGACCATGAGGAAGAAAGAAAAGTACCTTGCCCCAAAGTTATTGGTTGTCATGAAAATGATGAAACCAATGATGGTTATAGGAATGGGGTAGAAGAAAAACCAGAATCTCTTCTTGTATCGGTCGGATAACCACCCATGGAGCCAGGTATAGAAAACGCAAAAAATATATGGCGGAGCGACCAGAAGAAGCGAGACAATATGGCTGTACCCAAGAGTTGCCACAAGAGTCGGGAAAAAGAATTGGAAACTAGACGCAGTTATCGTGGAGAGGTAAGCACCACTTAAGACATATACCTTGGAGTCTTTGAAAGCTTCCTTGAAACCTTGTTTTTGGCTGCCAAACCCAGCAGCATCAACGTCTGCTGTAGCGGAGTCTATCGCAAGATGCTTCGTTATCACCCTACGCTCTTCAGGTGAGAGAGCTTTCCAAGTCTCCGGGAAATCCGGTAATATGAGCCAGCAGCAGAATCCAGCAAAAATAGTGATGCACCCTTCGATAATATATAGCCATCTCCATGCCGCAAGCCCACGTGCTCCGTTCAAACCACTCAGAATTCCAGCCGCAATCAAATTACCAAATGCTCCACTCCACAAGAGCCCTGAAAAGAATAGGGAGGTTCTAAAGCTCAAAGCTTCCTTTCCATACCTACAAACCATCAGCACTTGCGCATTCGGGAAACGTACCATTTAGACAAGTAAAACATGACACCAGCAAAAAACGGGGATTCCACCAACCCAAGAAAGAAACGACAGGCCACTAAGCCTTGGTAGTTTTGCACCAGTGCAGTCAATGCGCTTATAAGGCCCCATAAACCCGTGAAAAAGCCCAAAAATAACGAAGGCCTCCCGCAGAAATTCAGTAACAGATTGGAAAAGATCTGCGAGAGAATGTATCCTACAAATAAGACAGATAGGCCGGTTTGGTATTCGTTGCCCACAAGATGAAGGTCGGCCTCAAGGCCTTGTAATCTTGCTGCTGCGTAGTTATTTCGGTCGATATAGTTCATCAGAAAGACCAGTATGACGACTGGCATAATTCGTAAATCGATCTTTCTTCTGACCCGTCTTTCTATTCTCCTTTCCTCTTCGGTGAGCTCCAAATGCCGTGCAGGTTTCTGTTCCACATCGCCAGGTATATCGTTGTCGGGAACGATGGGGGATTCGTGCACAAGGTCTGCTGCATTCTCTTCAGTTGCGTTGGACGTCATAGTCGGTGGTTCAGTTACAATTCTTGTCCGTGCAGTCACACTTCTCTTATGGGAAATTTTCACCTGGGTTGTTTGGCTTGGCGCGGAAGAATACACGCGGGACGGATTGCGCACGGAAATAAGCGCTTTTGACAGCTAGAACCTCACGAGCTCGAATTGTCCTCCAATTAAACTCGCAGTACATTAATAATAAACTCCGACACCGGCTTTCAATGAGTCTACTTCTGGCGACTGCCCATTTCGGACTTGGCTCTATTTACATGAAAGCGATTCCAACGCTTCCGTTTGGGATCGTCAAGCCACACATATCGTCTTCATTGATCCTGAAAACTTGACGATAGGCCGCAAGTGTCTGTCTGCCCCACGTGCTCCCTATCCTGTTACACATGGTTACGTGAATGCGCTTAAGCTCACCCGAAAATTTGAAATTGACGATTTGATTACAATGCGCTTCGCACAGACAATACAGCATCACTTAAATCATATGACAAGGCTATCTGATCGAAGGTTTTGGGAGACTCGAATAGGTCAGTTGGAACCGGCAGACTCAATTGGAATGCCTATTATTGTTGCAAACCTATCAGCCGATATCTTCTGAAGCACTCGTTCCTCGAAGACACGGCCATCTCTCTAGTCTGTTGCCAGATTGCTGGCAACTACCAAGATGAAGGGCGCAGGCCAGCACAGCGAGACGTTGATAATGCATCTCGCATGCAAGATAAGGAGTAGTGTCCTTCGATTTTCATTCAGCGCACTGGCTTGTAAAGCTACTCGCGGTCCGAACATAGTATGATGGGTTGCTGACCATTTGATTGCTAATGAAGACCGAATCCGTCGTTTACCCATCATGATATGGCCGGTCTGAGCTGTCTAGAAGCCACCAATGTCCTTGGAAAACCACGGTGAGAAAAGGAGTTCAATGACAAAGGAGGACACCCCAGTAAGAACGAGGGGTACAGATCCTGCTTTCGGGGTAGTATCTCATTCCATCACTTTGGAGATGACGGCTCTGTCCCTTCTGACTGGGGTTTTCTTCATGGCCACCCAATCAATGTTGTGTGCACTTTGTATGTAGAGCTTTGCCCGTTCCCCCTTTGAGTGGCAGGTATTAGCAGTCCGTAGATCCTCTGAGGACGAGTGGCCACCCTTCGGCAATCTTCATGCACAGCAGCTATGAGTCGTGGCGCTTCAAGATAGCACCAATAGAGATAGATGGGCTTTAACGTCTGGTACGTAATCCCAATGCCTAATCCTCCATCGCGTCGAATTGTCTTTTGAGCGGTGATGCAGAAGTTGTCCACCCCCACCTTTACGAAACACAACACCATCCCAAATATGTCAAAATTCTACAGGTTCCAGCTGCATCCATACGTGCCCCCAGAGTCAAACTTTGAGCCGCAGACTTTGACAAAGCCTGTTCCTGCCACAGAAGGGTCGGGTGCAATACATCCTCGTGCGGAGGCACGCTTCACGCTACTTGGCAAGCATGCTATTGGTATGAATTGAGGCTCTCAACACTAATTAAGTCACGGGCGGAGGCCGTGGAATGGGGTACGAGGCTGCTATTGCACTATGTGAACACGGAATCAGTGGGGTCGCATTGTACGACCTGCATGAGACAACGGATGCGCCTGCACTACTGCGCGAAGCATTTCCGTCCGTTGAAATCACATACACCAAAGTCGACGTAGCTGACGAGGGTGCAGTTGTTCGTGCGGTAGATGCTACGGCAAAGACGTTTGGCAAGATAGATGTGCTTCTATGCTTTGCCGGCATCGTCAAAACTTGTCCTGCCGAATCCATGGACATGGCGTGGTGGAGAAAGGTCTTGGATGTGAATGTCACCGGCACCTTTATCACAGCCAAAGCTGTAGCGAAGTGTGTGCTGTAGCCCCATCTACTAACGCTAGTTACATGATTGAGCAGAAACATGGTGGTTCCATGGTCTTCATCGGCTCCATCTCGGCACATCGAGTGAACTTTCCTCAACCACAGGCTGATTATGTAAGAGATTTCTGGGTTCAGTCTGACAAAGAACATGTCCAAAGCAGCCATCATACACTTAGCACGCTCCCTTGCCGCTGAGTGGGCTACACATGGCATACGGGTCAACACGATCTCGCCGGGATACATGGATACAGCATTGAATCAAAGTCCGGCGCACATTGACGCCGTCCGTACTTGGAGCGAGCGTACGCCGATGGGGCGTATTGGGAACAAAGACGAGCTGAATGGTGCAGTAGTTTTCTTGAGCACTCCGGCTAGCAGCTTCATGACCGGCCAAGATGTAATCTTAGACGGCGGGTATACGTGTTTGTAGACGGCGGTGTTGCGCTCGTTAAATCTCTCTTTTTTATACGTTGATGGGTCAGTCATGACAGAGACGAGGATTCCTGTTATGTGGCTTGCTCCATACATCCAGCAACTCGTTAACAAGACTATATACTCTGTTTCCTCCAAATACGTAAAGATGTGGCCCAAGATCTGTAATTGTAGCTTGTCCCAAACGACGTGAGTACTCTGTAGACCATGCAACTAGCTTTTAGAGGTGCCGGAAGGAGACCTGCCAAATATTTGTTTCGGTGTGCGTTGGAAGTATCAAGGTATTTCCCTTTACCATAACCATATTGAATTCTTTACGAATAGGTATTGGTATTACGTCAGAGACTAGTGGCGTTTCTGAGCCGTAAATTGGCGGGAAATAGGATGCTTGTGAAACTTTCTTTGACCCTCAGCAACACATGAAACATCTTTTCCGTAATGGGCTTATCGCGTAATGATAGCACAAGCAATCGTATTTCACCAATATTACTGTGGCGAGGGAGCGATTATCGGTCGCTAGTGTGTTATACTTTTGTCGTTTGTCCAATCCTCTCCCTTCAGTAAGCGTGGCGAGCTCTTTTAAGAACCCTGCTATATTCGTCCGTAGTTTCCTTTCGGACCCTCATCTGGCTGGCCCTTGGCCACTTTCGCCACAATACACGCTCGCGATAGTAGCCGAGGCAACACGTGTCAGAATGGGGCCTAACCCTATGAGCGTCATGGCTCAATGCAGGGCGGTCACACGATTCCATCCGCTCGGGCCAACTATTCTCCCGCGGACACGCGTCACAAATATCGGGAAAGTGGGGGATCTGGCTGCATGTAGACGGGAGGCTTCCCAGTGAACCAATCAACTTGTTCATTTTCTGCGGAACTCACCGATCAGTAATAGGAACACAAAGGTATAAAAGGGACTGCCGCCCCTACCCGCACCCTTTCGCTCGCTCCACCCTTTCCCCGCTTTCCTATTGTGCGACATGCCAGACGACCGCAAGGCTGAGCCCCTCGCCCAGGACGAGACCGCCTATAAGGGCAGCTCGCTTAGCCATCTAAAAGATCCTCAGGCAGGGACTAACACAAACACATCAGAGAAGTTTCAAAGGGACGACGCTTTTGTTCGGAACGAGAACGAGAACAAGAGCACGAGGGATGCGGAGAAGAATGTGGGCCACGTTGATTTGAACAGCAACTTGACTGCGCGCATCGAAAATCCGTTAGCTGGAATTTCTCGCGACCAGCTCATGCGCGATGTCGATGCATTTGCACAAAAATATACGTTGACAGATATTGTGCCTGATCTACGAAAAGGAGCGCTTGTTGCTCAGAATCCGATTGATTTCGACTCGATGCCTGAGCTCGATGCGGATGACAAGGCGTCGCTGGAATACGAGATTTTGCACAAATGGCGTCAACCTTGGCAGCTCTATCTCACTGTGATTGTTTGCTCTATCGGTGCAGCAGTGCAAGGCTGGGATCAGACTGGAGCTAATGGTGCCAATCTGAGCTTTCCACTAGAATTCGGTATCAATCCAGTACCTGGCGACCCCAACTACCAGCGAAACAATTGGCTGGTTGGTCTCATCAACTCCGGTCCTTTTCTTTCTGCTGCGGTGATTGGAACTTGGCTTTCAGATCCGCTTAACTACTACTTTGGTCGGCGTGGAACTATTTTCTTCTCTGCAATATTCGTTTTCTTGGCTCCAATCGGATCAGGATTCACGCAAAATTGGCCTCAATTGCTCATCTGTCGATTCCTTCTTGGTATAGGACTGGGAACAAAGGCTGCAATTGTACCAGTATACGCTGCTGAGAATGTACCTGCGTTAATTAGAGGTGGGCTTGTTATGAGTTGGCAATTATGGACGACCTTTGGAATCCTTCTCGGTCTCAGTGCGAATCTGATCCTCTTTCGGGTAGGGAATATAGCTTGGCGACTGCAATTGGGGTCTGCTTTTATTCCTTCAATTCCACTCCTAGTACTAATCTACTTTTGCCCTGAGTCGCCACGTTGGTACATGAAGAAAGGCCGCTATCGCGACGCTTATAAGTCGCTTGTTCGACTGCGCACGACAAAACTCCAAGCTGCTCGAGACCTTTATTACATTTCATCACAGCTGACTGTGGAATCTGCAATTATCGGAGAAAGCAATTATCTCACGAGGCTTATCGAGCTATTCACTATCCCACGAAACCGTCGCGCCTCGCTTGCCGCCTTTGTCGTAATGATTGCCCAGCAGATGTGTGGAATTAACATTATCGCATTTTATTCATCATCTGTTTTCGTTACCGCTGGTTTCTCGGAAAGGAACGCGTTGTTGGTATCATGGGGATTTGGTCTTGTCAACTTTACGTTTGCATGGCCGGCTGTAAAAACAATCGACACATTTGGCCGACGTAATTTGCTACTCTTCACTTTCCCTCAAATGGCTTGGACATTGTTAGCTGCAGGACTATGCTTTTTGATTCCGTCGTCCACACCAGCAGGTATTGGCTTAGTGGCCCTGTTCAGTAAGTTTGGTTTTGAATTATAATCTGATTACCAGTCTTTCTGTTTGCGGCGTTCTATAGTCCTGGTGAGGGCCCTGTTCCATTTGCCTATTCTGCAGAGGTCTTTCCGCTATCGCATCGCGAAGTTGGTATGAGTTATGCTGTGGCGGTCAACAACTTCTTTGCTGCTGTTTTGTCAGTCACTTACTTCCGAATTGTCGCTGCGTTTACCATCACAGGAGCCTTTGGCTTCTACGCCGGCTTGAATGTTGTAGCCCTCATAATGATTTTCTTGTGGCTGCCGGAAACCAAGCAAAGAACGCTGGAGGAACTCGACTATATCTTCAACTCGAGTCTCACTCAGCACGCGAAGTGGGTTCAAAACCCTTGATTATAACTAATACTCTAGGTACCAAATACATGCCCTCATCAATGCCTTCCAGCGTATTGTGATGCGCAGAGATATTCGGCGACTGCCACCACTCTACAAGCCCCCAATTCACCCTACTCGTTTGAAATGAAGAAGCTTCGTGACTTGAACAGTACTTTCTATATCATTCATAATATACACTTTACGTGTGATTGGTGTTTATACTTAGAAGGCACAGCATTTCCGATAAAATTCACTCCTCTTGTCTTTCGAGTATTGACTTGTGATCCCACAAGGGTTCATATGAAATTCCAGATGCAGACTGCATTACCATTTTACGTCAAACGCTGGATTTCTGGAACCGCAAAATTAAGCTCCCGCCATTGTATAAGCTCGATCGTGTGTCTGACAAAGATGAGATTAAGGCGAGAATGGCTAGCCGAGCGCAATCTGCAGGAGCGCCATCGAGAAAGTGAATTGCTGTCCATGTGAGAGATATTCTTCATAGGTTATCCGTATCGTAACACTCGTTCGTACTCGTCACTAGTCGTGTGACTCAGTGTTGAGTGCTGAGAAACAACGGAATGTCTGTCGCCAACGGTATTGGCGTCCCACGAAAGCGCCCGATTGAGGCCTTGCGAAGGCGCGTACTCAATTTCACTCCTTCGTAGGACTTGTTTGGCTTCACTGACTGAAGATGGTTCTCAGTCAACATGGGCACAGGCATTGCATCGATTCTATTAAAGAGGCTGCCTTTTCAATTCTCAGGCCTAGGAATAATAGCGGACTGTATTTTTGTACTCAATGTCGCGCTGTTTGCTATTTTCATGGGCATGAGTATCGCACGGTATGCAATCTGGCCTCAGGTCTTCAAAGCAATGATCATGCATTCGCAGCAAAGTCTCTTTTTGGGTACACTTCCTATGGGCCTAGCGACCATCATTAGCATGATCGTATACGTTTGTGTGCCTGTTTGGGGAACTGCTTGGGTATACCTGGCGTGGACATTGTGGTGGATTGACGTAGTTATATCTCTACTTACCTGCTACGGATTGCCATTCATCTTATTTGTGTATCACAGGCAGCTGATGGAGGAGATGACGGCTATTTGGCTGCTCCCAGTTGTGGCACCAATTGTTGCATCTTCTACAGGCTCTGTTTTAGCAACAGTCTTACCAAAGAACCATGCAAGTCTTACAATTGTGGTATCATACATCATACTTGGCAGCGGATTCTCCATCGCCATGCTAATTCTGGGAATCTATCTTCATCGCCTATCTTTACACAACATTCCAGAAAGCCAGATCATTGTGTCTGTCTTTCTTCCCCTTGGGCCAATGGGCCAGGGTGCTTACGCAATTATGCAACTTGCTGCTGATGTGCGCCAGCTGGCATTAGAAGGCTCGCTTGATGATATTATTGGACCGGAATCGAACCTGCTGTCATCGTCGGCAAGGAGCTTGGCAATGGCTGATGGACTGTATGGAACCTCAATAGCTATTGCTCTGTTCATATGGGGCTTTGGTTTATTTTGGCTTGCGGTTGCTAGTCTAAGTATTTTGAAGACCAGAAAATTCCCTTTCAATATGGGTTGGTGGGGGTTCACATTCCCTTTGGTAAGCTAAGTGAACGATGACTAATCTCAGGGCACTATGGCAGTGTCTGCAAATACATTTGGAGAAGAACTTCAATCCCTTGCATTCAAAATCATCGGAACCATTCTGTCGTTGATTGTTGTTTTTACGTGGCTCTATATTTCTATTCGGACTACGATGGGAGCTATTAAAGGGACAATGTACGTTGTTAAGACTGCGCATTCTGACCCAGGTTCCTAGCTCCTTGCTTATCGCAGGTCACCGATATTGAAGGTAGAAGAGAAGATCATGAGCGGTAATTATTCTGTGCAAAGTGGTCATTGAGTTTATTTTTATGGTCACCATTTCGCCTCAACTGCCTTCTTCTCTCATCAGCAGGATCAATGCCGAGTGGTACAAACCGAGGCCTAAAGATAGACAGACGGCTTTAGTGATCTCCAATATTCGTCCTGGCCCGGACATGAGAGTGAGTCAAGTTGTGAATGATCTCCCGCATTTACTTAACTTTGACAACCTTCCGGACAGCTCTTACTACGTCATCTCCAAAGCGTTAGTTTTACTAAATCATCATTAGTCGGCGACTCCCGCTCTTGTCTAATGGTGGAGCTCAACTGCAAGTATTGGCCAAACGAAGAACCATGGACCTGCCAAATCTTTGCTGCGCATCTAGACAGCCGAATACCGGTTAGGCGTGACCAGATTGCCATTACATTTAACACTGCTATCGTTCGGCCTTTTTTCATGTTGTGGAAAGAAATTTGTACCACACCCACCATGAGTACTAGACCTTTCGAAGTCCTAGCCCTCGGTCTTTCCAGGAGTGGCACAGACAGCCTAAAAATTGGCTTGCACATCTTAGTCACGACCATACCTACCACGGCTGTCACAGATACCGGTGGTGGCGACACAAACATCACGCGTGCCGACTTTGCTTCTATGGCATAATTCAAGGAAATGGCGAATGGGTTTACCGGGTGCATTGCGCCAAAATCAAGAGTAAGTGCCTACGACAACCTCCTTGAAAGGAGTGTAGGCCAGGGTTGGGAGCCGGTATCTAAGATCCTGGTAAGTAGGTACCGAATATCGACTTTCCGCGTGGGA
>JAABUO010006837.1_pt1 | contig 13054 bp, 8 predicted proteins | sample 5559291 | NCBI WGS metagenome assembly JAABUO01 (sample SAMN10711878, study PRJNA513372) | rock metagenome | isolation source: Antarctica rocks | place: Antarctica: Victoria Land, Finger Mt sud
TCCATGGCCAGATTTTAGAATTTCCAAAATCGAGGGTCCACCCACTCCAAATTTTGCCCTGTAAACAACCAATTCGCTGAAGAAGCCTAACCACCACCACATATATCTTTAATTCCTTTCATTTAATATGTAAAATGAGGTTATACAAAGATGACTCTCTTTATGTAAATTTAACGTGTTGCAGAATCGATTTTAGCGCGATTTTAACACGATTTTAACACGATTTCAGAGCTTTATACTTCTTTCTCTTGCCTTCATTTAAAAGAATCGAATAATAATGCATTTATAATAAAGATTATCGTCTGAGATTATTATTAACGTTAAAGAGATCGATGCTAAAATTATTAAAAGAATTAAAAATAAATTAAAAACATGAGATTAACACTTTTGTTTAACTAAAATAAATGCTCTGAAATTAACGTTCTTAATTTATTCTGTTATTAAAATTAATCTTTAACATTTTTTAAAAGATTAGTCATGAACATATTAAAATAGAATGTTATATTATTTCTTTAACGATTAAAATATTATCGTCGTTTTTTTTTAACGTTTTAAAGATCATGAAATTAATTAAAAATGTTTTAAACGAAAGATTTTAAAACGCTCGCAGAAATGTCGTAATATATACTTTTTAAAAATTAATTAATTTACGCACGATATGTTTATATTTCTGAATAAAAGTGCAGTTAACGAATATATAATGCATCGTAAACGTGATTAAGCTTTTTATAATATATTATTTTAATTAGTTAAACGAAGCGAAAAATAAAATATTTTATTTATTTACTACTTTAACGATATTCTGATTAAATATATTTATTAAAAGAATATTTTTAAAGCTTGTTTTAAATAATTTTTAATTAACGAAATACTTTCGAAATGTAATCGCTTTTTAAAATTTAAATTAATATTAATTCTTAATAATGCTTTTATACATTACATTTAAATAAATTACGTTAACGTTAACGTTAAGCTAAGCTCTATTAATTATTAATAAGAAATTAAAGATTTATATCGTTAAATTAATATGATTTTATAATATTTATTATTTTATTTCTTTAATTTTAATCTTATTAAAAAGTTCTTTTTAATACTTAAAATCTGACTTAAAAAACATTACAAGTTAATTAAAAATATGAGTTTTAAAGTTTATTTATACATAACGATTATCACGATTCGAGTTTAAATTTAAACTATATTTAAACTATATTTAAATTTACGTTAAATTACGTTAAATATTAAGTTAAATTATGTAATTACGCTAGCTTTATTTAATATAATAATTAAGATATTGTTAAAATCTTGCATAAAATATTAAACTAATTAAATGATTAAGCTAATTACATATAATTTAACGCTTAAGCTAAAAACATATATAAGTAAATAATTTCTCGAAGATTAATTCTTTTCTTCTTAACTTTAGTTGTTTAATAATTATATTTATATTAACTTAATTTATATAATTTTAACATTAAATTAAAGCTTATTACTTATATCATTCGTGATATAAACGAACAAAAAGAAATTATACGAAGTATATGCTAACGACTTTAAAAAGCACGAAAAATATTAAAATTAAAATACTACTTAAACAGAAGAAATGCTCTTTCTTTAACTCGTTACTTAATTAAGCGAATTTTAAATAATCATTCTAGCTCGTATTTAAACGAGCGAAGTTTAAATAAATTATTTTAGCTCGTGCTTAAACGCGCGAATTTGAAATAAGTTATTTTAACTCGTTAACTGATTAAGCAAAATTAAAAGAAGTTTTTTAAAAATCTTTTTTTAAATAATAAATAAATAAATTTTATTATAACTTAAGAAAACAAATTAAAATTATTAAACATTTTTATTTATTTTAATTTAAAACTTATTCTTTAATTCTTACTTAAAAATATTAAGAATTAACGCATATTCGTTCTTTTAATAAACGCGTTTAACGAATTTAATAATGTTTAAATCTTTCTTAACATTATTAATATTACATAATTATAAAAATGAGCTTAAGACGATTCGAAACGTCTGTATAAAGTTTTTTTAAAACTTTATAAATAACGAGATTTAAGTTTTAAGATTATTATTCTTTACGATATTTTAATTATTAATTATAATAAGAAAAAAGCGAAACGACGAGCATTAAAGAAATAAGATTTAACTTTAAAAAAAGAATTATTATAAATATAAAACATAAGCGAAAATACATCGTTTTCTTTATAATCGACTAATAAAAAACGAACTTAAAAATTATTTAATTCTTTTTTATTCGTTAATAATGAAGCTTTTATCTGAAATAATTAATTAAAAAAGATTTAAAATTAATTAAAAGTTAATTATGATTACTACGACTTAAAACGCGTTAAGATAATTTATATATTATTACGTTTTAAAAATAAAGTCGTTAAATATATTTACGCGCGAAAGAATTTTAAATTAAATAATTCATATGTTAACGTTAACGAGATATTTTTAAAATTATTAAAAATTTATAAAAATATTAATCGTGAAAACACGTATCGCGAGTAATATAAACTTTTTGTTTAAAACATCTCGTCGTTCGTTAAATTTTACTTGAAATTTAAATGTTTATCTTCGCATTTAAGTTATAACGAAAGACAGCTAATAATTAATTTAAAAAATAAGCTTACTTCGCGTCTTCGCATTATTTAAGTTTTTCGAGTAAATTAAATAATAACTTTTAAGAAAATTAAAGATTATTTAATATACGTTAATAACGAGTATTATTAAATAAATGAAAAGAAGCTTCGCGAGTAAAAAATTAAAAAGTTAAAAAAAATAACATCGTTTAATATCGCGATTAAGAAATTATTATTAAAGTTAACGCATTAAAACGAGTAATTCTTTAGTTAACGACGATTATTTTAAAACGTATATATTAAAATAATACGTAAAAAAGTAATTATTATAATTATTATCATTTAAAACATTTCGTTAATAATTATTCTAATCGCGACGAAGTTTTGTATCTTTTACTTTATTAATCTTTATCTTTTATTATAATACTTTAATTAATGAAATTAATATTAATAAATAAAACTTAAAGAATTTAAAATTAAATTTAAAATCGAGCTCGAAAAACTAATTATTTTTATTAAAGTTTTAATTAAGAATGAGATAATAATATTATTTTAAACGTTAATTAATAATGATTATAACGACGATAACGTTAATTTAAAGCTATTTTTTCTTTATTTCTTCGTTCTTAATCATTACGTCTTTGTCTTAAATTATTTATTTAAGCTAAAATGTTTTCTTAATATTAAATGCACGACTTACACTTTAATTCATGAAAAGTAAGTCTTTATTATATATGAAAATTTAAAGATTAAATTAAATTAACTTTTTAAACTTAAACGAGATAAAGATTTTAACGATAAGATCATTAAGAAGTAAATGATACATGTTATTTACTTAAATTTATTTATTTAAAAACATCGCGAGCTTTTAATATTAATGTTAATAATAAATTTAAAATAATATTATATTATATTATTTAAACTCTGAATGAATTAACATAAATTATAACTAAATATGAGTAACGACTCGATTTTTTTTTTAAATCTTAAGCTCGTCTTAATTAAAATCTTATTCTTCGTTAAAAGTTTCATTATTTTATACGAGTATAAAATAACTCGAATCTATTCTTTTTCGCGTGTTAAAGATATTAGCTTAACTTAAATCTGAAAAAATAAACATTTTGTTTTTTATTTATAATGTTAAAATAAAACCTTTTAATTAATTAACACGATAATATAATACTTAAATCTTCGCTTTATTTATAATTAATATAAATAATTAATTAGCATTAATTCGAGAATGTTAAATGAAAGAAATTAGTTTATTAAATGTTTTTAATTAATTATAAAAATTATTTCTTAAAATCTTAAAGAGCTTTAATAAAAGATTTCGTTTAAATATTATAATTATTTAAATGTTTTTAATTAATTATAAATTAATAAGCTTTCGTTATATCGTTTTTGTAATCATAAGATAATATTAATAAATAACTTTATTTCTTCTTAAAATAAGTTTATTAAATGTTTTCTTTTAAGCTTTAAAAAATTAAAAGATATCTGAACGAGAACCTGTTAAAGAATTTTATTATTTCTAGTAAGATTTTTTATTTCTCGTTAATGTTATTTACTTTAAAGATTAATAAAGATTTACGCTTTTATATTAATTATTAAAAGCTTAACGTTATAATTAAACAAAATCGCTATTTCTTATCTTTAATTAAAGAAGTAATAAAAAAGATTATAAGCTGTAAACATTTTACTTAATTAAATATTATCGTTGTTTTTAACAAGCTTCGTATACGTTTTAAAAGCGAAGATATAATTACGTTTATCATCGCTTTAAAATCTTATAAATATAAAATATTTTTCTTTAATTTAATTAACGATTTTAATAGATTTTAATAATACATTAATGATATTTTATAAAACTTCATTAATAACTTTTATTAAGTATATTTAAATAATATTCTTATTTATAATTAAACTAAAAAGAAACATAAAAAACATGTAAGTTTAATTCTTATATAATTAAAGTAAGCTAACTTATAAATTAATATTAAGAAATGTAAATTTAACGTTACGAAGATTATTTTTTTAAGCGTTATCGTATCGAGCGAGAATTTATAAATAAACTTATAAAAAATTAAAGTTATTGTTAAATAATTAACTTTAATTAATTTAAAAAAGATATAAAGATTCATTAAGTTTATTAACTTTTATAAATTAATAAAATTATTAGTTCATTTTATTAAAAAAGCGAATCATGCATACAAGTCTTTAAAGCTTTTAAATAATAAATCGTTAAAGTTTTAATTTTAAAACATTTCGATTTAAAACGATAATTTATATTAAAAATAAATGCTTTAAACTTAATCATTAATAATATTCTTTTATAATATAACGATGATAAGATCTTTCATTTAATAATATTTTATAACAAGAGTATAATTTTAATTAAATGCAATTATTACATATATAATAAGAAGTTATTAATAAATATTTAATACTTTAAACATTAACGTTCTGAATTAAAATTTACGAATATATTTATTAAAATCTTTATAAATTATTAAACTTTAAAAATCTTTATAAAAAATAAGAAATTAACTCGTCGTTAAACACGATATTTAAATATTTTATTTAAATTTAACTTTTAAATAATCTTTCATTAACAGTTTATAAAGTGAACTAAATTTTAAATTTTAGCAGGGGCGACACGACTGAGAGAATTTGTATGTTTCCGTTCGCTTCATAAGCGGCAGATCGGCGGATATTTAGTTAAGTGAGCGACGAGTTCGAATCTCGGCTGAGTAGGCGAAAAGTCGCAATTCAACAACGTAATCCCTTAGTTAAACCTAAAAATAAATAGTTTGGTTAAGAATTAGTTGATCAAAAAACATACGGTCTTTACAAAATTAATTTATAAGCAAATAAGCGTAATACATGTACTGCTTTAATTACAGTAAGACAAGATACGATGAGCGAGTGTTAAGTTCTAACGTTACTTAAACATTATACGTAAAATATTAGTTTACATAGTCGTCATAACCTTAGGTTGCATGCGCTAAATGAATTAATAAAAAAAATAAATTTAAATTTTAGCTTAAGTAATATTCGTCGCTTAAAGTCGAATAAAATTTAAATTTAAGTTAATCTCGTTAAGCTAAATTTTATTTTTATTAATAAAATCTGCGTTCGTTTATATATCGCTGAACTGAATTTCGCTTTTATTAATAAAAATTGCGTTTATTTATATATCGCTGAACGAAAGTCAGCTTTAATCGCTTATGTCGTATATGTTATTTATGTCGCATATGTTATTTATGTCGCATATGTTAATTCTTCTTTTTATGTTTATTATATATATTTATAAAGACTTATTTAAAGATAAATTATAATATAAAGCGTCGTTATAATAACTATTATCGTTATACTTAAAAGCATTATTATTAATACATGAATACTCTTTACTTTTAATCGTTCGTCTTTTTAAAATATACATTAACTCGAATTAAAATAACTCAGAAAATGATTTAATTAATTATAATTTTAATAATGATTCGTAAATCGCATTTCGAGTCTTACGCGAAGCATATAAAAATAATATTATTAAAAGTTATTTGCAAGCGCGATTATTAAAACATTAAGCGACATAATTCGAGTAATTTTATTAAGCATTTACTGTAAACGATTTAAAAAACGACTTAATTAATTTTAATTTCATGAAGATTAAAATTTTTATCTGTATATAAAGTATATGTCATGATTAAAGATGACGAATTAATAATTAAGAAAATAAAATGAATAATTTTTATTAATATAATATTTCTTAATCTTCTTATTTAAACATTAATTATGCGTACATGTTTAAACAGAACAGTTGCTTCAGTTTTTTAACGATAACTCGTTCTTTTATTTCTTAATTTTATATAAATAATAATCTTAGTTCTTTTTTTATTAATTTTCTTATTTTTATCGTTATTCTTAACTTCTCGCAATCTTTACAAAGCTTAAATTATTCGCTATAAATGCATTATAATGACTTGTTAAACTCGACGCATTAATATTTTTTATAATATCTCGAACTGATTTAACATTATTTAACATGTTTAATAAAGAAACTTTAATTATGTATTATTATACAGATATCTTTATCATTATGTTTAACGAATTTATTCTCATTTTAACTTTATAATATAAATTATTATTAAAGAATAAACATCGTAAACGCAAAGCTAATGTTAAGTTATCTTTAAGAAAAGTTTATTAATTATGTTTCGATTAGCTTATATCTTTTCACGATCTTTATTATTTCTTAAAGAATCTTAATTATTACAAGAGCATTCTTTTTTAACTGTTCTTTAAAGTCTTTAAAAAGAAGATAATTCTTATTAATAATGTAATGTTAGTAAGTTCGAAAATTATTAAAATTCTTTTAAAGAATTATTTCTCGAATGCTCGCAAGTTTCTTTTCTTTTTACATAATGTTAAGTTAGTTACGTTTAATATTTAAAATTAAACTTAGTATATATAATTAATGTTAGTAGCTCGCTTTAAAGAATCTGAAAATAATATTTTTTAACGCTTAAAATTATTAATTATACAGCATAATTAAAAACTCTTTAAGAAGATTTAACGAGTTAACATAATAAACATAATAAAGTCTTCAGTTATTCATTTTAAAAGAAAATCTTATAAAATCATTAAATGTAATGTTACAGCTTGCGTATCGCATCTTAAAATTAATTAAAGAATCTTTTATAAGCTCTTAATTCATTAGAAATTACAACTTTTAATCTCGTTTCATGTTAAATTTACGATAATTAACGATTAACGAATAATTTCTTAAGAAATTTAATAAAGAGACGTAATTATCGTTAAGTAAAACTATTAATTACTTACAAGCTGTATTTTAAAATTTTATCTGAATTTTCTTAAAGATTTAGCATTAAATTAAAGCATGAATACATTTAATTTTTAATTCTTTATTTCTGATTCATTCTTTAATTCTTTATTTAAACTTGTAACGAAATCTTTTTAAAAAAAGATAATAAACGATTAACATATTATTTATAAACTTTATTCGAAAATTATTTTAAAATCTTTTCTGCACGACTTTACTTTTATAATAAAAAGAATCGATGAAAAGTTTAAAAAATTACATGTTTAACATAAGTTATCGCAGTATTAATGATCTTATTCTTAATCATAATGTATAAGATTTTAAATAATTACATATTTATCGTTTACAGCAGATTTAACAGCTTATTTAACTTTTTCGCGATTTCGTCGTTATTTTTTAAATTATAAATTTAAGATTAATTAATTATATTAATGTACGCGAAATTAATCATTTACGAAAGCGTCATAAATGTTATTTCTTTAACTTATATCTTCGCTTAATGTATAATTAAATAATCTTACTCATTAAAGAATTAAGCTTTACAGTAATTTAATACAGTTATTAAAAAGATTCTGTAAGCTAACTTCTTACGATCTTTAATCTCGAGTTAAATTAATTACGTATACTTAACTAATCTTAAAGTAAATACGTTATTATTTTTTTAACATTTTAATAAAAGATTAAAGTTTAACTTAATTAATTAAATTATTATCGTACTCGAATCGTAAGAACATATTAAACGTAATCTTTAAAATTAAAAATCTTTATTAACTCGCGAGATTAAAGATTAAGAAACATTCAGTATGTATGAAAAGATTATGAGCATCGCATTTTACAGTAAAGAAAACGAGTCGTGTGCTTTATACGAAAAGTAAATAAAAAGATTTCGTTCTCATGATCGTATAATGACATTATTTTACATAATATTTCTTTTCGTTTAACGTAATTACTGCTAAAATTTAATATTATAATGTATAATTTCTTAAATAAACACAGAATATTTAGCGACAGAAAGTTTTTCTTATGTTTATAAGTTTAATGTCTTAAATGTATTACATTTTAAAGACGATACTCGAGTTATTAAACATAAATATAAGCGATTAAACTTTCGTCTCAGACGAATTAAAAATTAAAGTTAACTTATCTTTAATAATGACGTTCTGCGATTAATTCTTATATGTAATAATACGATTAAAGATTAATAATGTTAAGCGTAATGTTAAGATTTATTAATCGAGCTATATATATATAATATATAAAGAAAGTATTTTATCTTTTAATGTGCAACTTTAACGATTAAGTTTTTATAGCTTTTAATGAGATAACGTTTAAGAGTTAATTTATCGTTTTCACGAGTTTAAATAATATATAATTTATTAAATTACGAAACAGATTCATTAAACTTATAATGTTTATTTTAATGTTATTAATTATTATGTAATTTTTAAAATGTATAAAAGTAATTAAGTTTAGCATTTCTTAATCGCATTTAATATTTTAATAATAATCGCTTAAAGATTATAAAACTTAATTATTATAATCGCGATTAAGCGAAGTATATTTATGTTTCATTTAATTAAATAATTATATCATTAATCTTATTAATAATCAGTCGCGGTGATTATAACGCGTACGCTCTTTAAGTTATAATCTTTATAAAGAACTTTCGTAAAATTAAACTTTATAAATTATAATTTTTATATTCGTAATAATGAGCTTTAATTAAATCGTCGTCATTAAACGTAAATTATTTAAGTTAATATAAAATCGTAAATGAGCAAGCTAACACTTAAGTTTCGAACATTAAAAGTTAAGTTAACGTTTAAGCTAAAGTATGATATATATAAAGTATTACGCGTTCTTTACATGCGTTAACAGCGCTTCTTTTCTTTTTTAAGAAAACATTCATATATTTTTATATTTTATATCTTTATTAATTACGTTCATTTTTAAATTATATAAACGTTTAATAAGTATAAGAAAACGTTCGAGTACATATTTTTATGTAAATTACTTAAACTTTAAGACTTATAATTTTTAAGAAAAGCGCACTTTTCTTATTTATAGTCTTTCGTTTATCTCTTTTAATGATTTATAATAATGATGTAATAAAAGCGAGATGAATATTACTCGCTCGTTTAAAACATTATAATTATAAATTATAAAATCGTTAACGTTTAATAAACACTTTCATTACTTTAATGAATGAATTTTTTTAAACTTTATTACGTTTCATAAATGTAAAACGATCGTAGCTGAAATTAATATAAAAAAACATAATTATTAAATTATAAAATGATACTGCGTTTATTTCTTTGAATTATTATTAATCTGTACATATTTAAACATAATGTTAATTAAATAATTACGATTTTCTTAATAAGTTATTTAAATAAATTTATTCGAAAGAACGAAAATGAGAATCTGTAATTATGCTTAAGCAATGTTACTTTTATTATTAAAGATTTATTAAATCGTTAAAGCAATATCTGTTAAGAATTACAGAGCTTAATGTTAATTATATAATTTTTTTCATAATTTTAATAAGTTTTAATGAATATATTAATGAATGTTAAAGAAGAAAGAATGAATATAATTATTTATAATATAAATTAATGAACTAGTAACACATCGCGCTTTCTTAATATACATGAACAAAGCTGTGTAATTTAAACGTAGTTATTATTTCTTAATAAGTTATTAAATTTAATGATGTTATTATCGTCTTTAAAATCATTTTCGATATCTTTAATTAATTCTATTTCTTAAAATGTTTTAAGCTTTAATGTTAACTTTATTAAACGCGTTTAACGATTTTGTTTATCGTATATTAACATCTTAATCTCGAAACTTACGCAGCGTAAGTTATAAATAATAATTTTCTTATATTATTTAAGATAATTAATTCTTTTCTTAATCTGTGTTTAATCTTTCTTTATTCATTTCGAGTTAATCTGAACTAGTCTTTTAATCTTATATAAATTATAATTAACATTAATTAATTTAATGATGTTAATAATAAAGCGTAATGACTTCTTATTTAAATACTTTTACAATTTTTTTAAGTCTTCTTAAAATAATTAAACTATGTTCATTACTTTAAATTTAAACATTAATTCATTTATTAAAGTTATAAAGACTTTAAGAATAAGTTAAAAGTATTACATAATTAAACGTTAAGAATCATGTCGAACATGTTTCTTTCGTTATACGTGTAATAACTTTTAAAAACGACATTAATGAAAGATAAAGACTCTGTTACTTATTTAATAAAGAATAAGTACATTCGTAAAACTTATGATACAGAATATAATTTTCTCGTTCTTTATTTTAAACATTATTAATAAGCTCGTTAATTGCTTTAATCTTAATATAATTCTTCTTAAAGATAATATTAAGAATGTGCTTTTCATAAAAAGACTTAATTTTCTTTAAGTCGTAAAGACGATCTGATTAAAAGCGAACATATTTCTTTTTAAGATTTTCTTTTTCAGAGAACGCGAGTAATTTTGTTTCTAAAAGTTATTTAAGACGCGAGAATGTGTTAAGTATTCTAAGTTAACGACCTTTTATTATTTAATTATTAATGTTAATTTCGAGCTCGTTTTTAACGCAGTTATTTATCTCTCACTCTTTTTAATTTTTATTTCTTGTTTTTTAAAGTTGTTTAATGATTATTATTAAGAAATTAATAAGTTCGTTAAATCTTAATGAAAGCTCGTAATTAATATTTTAATGCTTATTTAATATTATATCTATAAAAGAAAAATTAAAAAACTTTAATTAATTAACGTTACGTCGTAATTATAATGTGTCGCACATTATCTTTAGCTGTTTAACGTACCTCTTAATGATTTAATTATTTAGCTCTTAAAGTTTAACGATTTTCGTATGTATCTTATTTCTTATTCATTTCATTCAGTTTTTTAAAAGTATAGTACAGAAATTTAACTCGATGAGTTTCTTTTTTATTTTATTTTAATATTTGTTCATTCATTATTAAGTTTATTATTAGCGTGTTTACTTATAATGTTATTTATTTAAAAGATGATTCGAAAAATGTATCTGTAATAAATTACTTACGAGATTTTTCATTCATGATCTTAAACAGATTAATAATTTTAATCGTTTTAATTATCTTTTTATGCGTTTTATTTACGATTAATTAATCTTATTTTAAAATAAAGAATTATCATATTAATCGTAATTATCTTGCTTTAAAACTTACTTTTAAAGAAATAAATTAGTCTTTCATTAATTTTATAACGCGAGTCTTGTACGTGTTTATCGTGATTACACATATAACATTAAAATTAACTTGCTTATATTTTAAGAAAAGATTTAAATCTGTTCATTTTAGTCTAATAATTAGCGCGTTTATCTTTTTATTATAATACGCGTGACGAATTTATTAATGTAATAAATTATTATTCTCGTTAAGATGAATTCGAATCTTCTTTAATTAATTAACGATTAAGTCTGTTAAAATGATAATTAAATTAGCTCATTTTAACGATATAAAACGTGCAGATAAGCTCGCGTTTATACATGAATATTTAATTCTTAATCTGTTATTAAAAAGACATTTTGCATTACTAAACTAAGACTTACTGAAAGTGTCTTCTTTTAAATGTGTATTAAACTTCTTCTCGAGACGCGCACGATTAATCTCTTCGTGCGCTATATGTAATAAGCGATTCAGATAAATTAATTTAAGCATCTTTATTATCTTATTAATAAATTAGCACGATTCATTCTTAATTTATTAATCTTTATATGTATCTTTTTAAAACTAATATTATTAACATTATATTCTTTTCTTATAAACATTTTCATCTTAAACATTATAAAAATCTTAAAAGTCTGATATAAAAAGAGTAACGTTTTCATTCTTTATAAATGTATGCGTAATTAAGATTTAACTTAATTACGATTATATAAAAATAATCGAGCGTAATTTTATTATCTGTTTTCTTTTTAAAGATGCTTTATAACAGTTAATAATATCTTCGTTATGAGTTTATTTAATCTTATTAATTAAGAAATAATATTAATTTTAATATCTTAATTATCTCGCGTAACGTTTCTTTATACTCTTCTTATTATCTTCGATATCGTTAAGATTCTCGTTTAATTATGCATAATTTAACTCTTTCGCGAAATCTTTTATAACTGTATAATTAAAGATTATCGTGTTTTATTAAATTTTCGTTTATTAAAATGAAAATAATATAATTTCTTCGTGTTATTTAACTCGACTTGTTAAATCTTAATGTAAGCTGCTAATATTATTATTTTTCGATGAAGAATTATTATTATTTAATTCGAAACTTATAATTATTATTAAATTAATAATTAAAGCTGAAATGTTAAGCTCATTCGAAGCTAGCGTTAACGTGTCGTTTCTTTAACTTTACATCTTATCGTTAAGCTTTCGTCGCTTTAAATGCGATGATTCGAGACTTTTATTATATTTTATAAAGATTATTTATCGTTAGCTCGCTGTTTATACATATACTTTAATGACTTATTTAAAAACGATGTTTAATTAATTAATGATAGATTAATCTTCTTCGTTACGAATATTCATGTAATGTTTATTATATCTTTCTTTATA
>JAABUO010006838.1_pt1 | contig 13052 bp, 16 predicted proteins | sample 5559291 | NCBI WGS metagenome assembly JAABUO01 (sample SAMN10711878, study PRJNA513372) | rock metagenome | isolation source: Antarctica rocks | place: Antarctica: Victoria Land, Finger Mt sud
GACGCCGGCGACATATGACCCGCGGTGCGCGCCCACCCTGGGCGCGCTCCTAAACACACCCTGGTGGCCCAAGAGGTGGGCGCGCGGTCGCACTCGCCGCCCGCCGCCGCATGTGCCGCACATGGTGCGCCGGGCCGTACCCCCGGCGTGCTGAGCACTGTCTCAGCGTTGAAGCCAGCACGCTGGGGCGGCAGCGTGTGGGTTGTCATAGGCCGCGCCACTGCACATGGGCTGATATGCTGCGCCTCTGGCCGCGCGCCCGGCAGGTCGCTGCGCCAGCTCAAGAAGGAGATAAAGGAGCGGCTGCAGGAGCCCGAGGCGCCGGTCGGGGTGGCGCCGGGTGCGGCGTCTCAGGACAGCACAGCCGCCGGCGCGGACGCGGCTGCCGCCGGCGACGAGGCGCGCCTGAGCCTCCCCACTCCATGGCCGACCATGACAGCGCCAACGCTGAAGGCATCATCTGTGACGTGTTGTTCTTCTGCCATGCATGCTGGCACCCTGGAAATGCGCGACGCGCTGCAGCCTGTCCGCGCTCGCTCTGAGCGCCGCTGTGGCCGCAGGGTGCCTCATGCATGCCTCAAAACTCCACACCATGCGTGGGCGGCCGTACGTCCTCTGTGCGGCCTCTGCGCGCTCGATAGCTGCGATTCGTGTTGTGCCCGCAACCGCCGGCGCCGCGCCGCGCGCAGGCGACCTCGCAGCTGTGCAGCGCGCTGGGCACGCTGGCGCTGGGCGCGCGCGGGCCGCTGCGCGGGCTGCCGCTCGCGGCCGGGCGCCACACGCGCTTCGGCGACGACGGCGCGCCGGACGTCAGCCCCGGCCGCCTGCTGCTGCGCGGCGTGCCCGCGCCCGCGGGCGCCCACCTCCGCTTCCAGGACTAGGCGGCCAGCCGCCGCAAGCAACCTGTTGGCACGTCTGCGGTCTGCATGCTGCACGAGGTCTGCTGCAGATGCCGAGCTCTTCAAGAGCCGGCGCGGCGCAGCCCTGGGTGCGTGGTGCCGCAGCGGCTGCGCTGGGTTTGCGTCCCGCGTGCGCGGTCGGGCGGGTCAAGCGCGCCGGGGCAGTACGGGGAACAGCAGGAGAGCTGCCGCCAATGGATGAGCCATGCATGTGCTTGGCCGCCGTCTGCATCTCGGCCTCTGCTGGGGCTGTTGGGCGCTTGCCAGAAGCGCCTGGCTTCCTGGATCCAGCAGTGCGCCAGTTGACGGTCGGCACAGAGTGGGGGGGCAAGAGGCAGTGAAAGGCACTGCATGCATGCATGCATGTATGGATGTTCAATCGGCGAAACGGGGGCACAGGCAGGCAGGCTGCGCATGGCAGTCGGGTGGTGCGCCTGCAGGGATGTCAGGCCTGGATTGCAAGCCTCCCAAGTGTGTTGCTGCACCCACGGTTGCAAGAGGATAGGGGGAGCCGCGCAACAGCACTGCGCATGGGCGACATGGGCAGAGGAGCCGGCCTTGGCGCACCTCGCCGCACCAGTGCCTGATATGGACCACCTTGACGTGATGTTATCACGGTGATATCTCGCTGTGCAGCACTGGCCACCTTGTCGGGAGCGCATGGTCATGGTAGAGCAGAGCCCAGGTGGCAAGGTGGTCGTCGCGGGTGGTCATAACGGTTGTCACCACCGCTCTGCCGCCTGTCCTCACGGCACGGGTCAAGCGCATGCCGTCACTACAACAGCCAGTGACCAAGGACATAAGGGGCCAGCGCTCATGCCTTGTTGCGCACAGTTTCAGGCGTCATCTGTCACATCACATCCTAGAGTCACCTGGAAGTACCTTGTGCATGACCTACTCGCACCCTGCCACCGTCCATACACAGAGGCGTTCAGCGCACGGAGAAGCCAGCAACTTCACATGCTGCCTATCAACATGACTCCCTGGGCTCATTACAACACCCATCATGCCGCCGTCCTATACATGCGCATGCCATTGTTTCGCACTGGACCATGGACGCAAAGAATACGGTGTGCAGGTGCCGACGACGTCCTGCTGCCATGTCAGCCAGACGGCAAGCAATACGTGAATGTGTGCAGGACGGGGGCAGCCCCCCGCGGGCACAGCTTTCACCAGCAGACCCACGAAGGAATGGTACAAGGCGGCAGAGGCGCCGGGCTAGACTGGCGGAGGCCCTACAAGGAGGGCCAAGCACCATCAGGTGTGGCTGCTGCAGCGCTTGGGTTTGGGGCCCCGACGCCTAGCGGAGCGGCCTCGCGGCGCGCAGGCTGGGCGCGGCCGTCAGGCAGTCTTGCCGGCCGCGGTCATCGTGCGGAACCAGAGCACGCCCGGCCGACTAGCCTTAGGGTCGCGCGGGTTGATGGGGTCCGGCGCGACATACGTGCAGCACAACCAGTCCTCGAGGACCGCGCGCGCGGGCGAGCGGGCGTCGAACTGGTAGTAGCGCCCCAGCAGTGGCTTGAGCACCGCCGTGGCCTCGCGCGCGTGGTAGTGCGGCATCCCGGAGAACAGGTGGTGCGCGACCTGCGCCGGCGGGGCCAGGGGTGCTGGCGGGCGCTCTGGCTGCAGCGCCTGGGCGGGTTCAGCAGGCCTAGGGTGAGGGCGTCCACGCCTGTACCAGCCCCCCGCATTCGCATGCTTTCACACCATCAGAGCGCTGGTCCTTGCCCAGGCGCCAATCCGGACAGCTTTTCCATGCAGGCACATGCCAGCAATGTAGTCTGTGCCTTATCAACGCGCGGCGTCTACGGAGCCTGCGGTAGGTCGCCAGAAGTGCTGCCGGCTGCGGCGCCGTGGTCCTGCCCCAAAGGGCTGAGGTTAGGGTAGGGCATGGCGGCGCACGTGCGTGTCGGCGATGTGGTGGAACACGTGGTCCAGGAGCCCATAGGAGCGGTCCATGGTGGCCAGCGCGCCGCGCAGCCAGTCCCACTCGCTCGCCTCGTAGTGCGGCAGCGCCGGGTGCCTGCGAGCCAAAACCAGGCGCCCGATTGCGCGCGGCCCCGTGCGCCCTGCCGCACACCCTCCACGCCCAGCAGTATCGAGGCATGGGGATATGGCAGAGAGGGCGGTGCGCTGCTGCAGCCCAGGCGCTGCCCTTGCTACTCATCCCAGTACGTTGGCTTGAACGACGCCCGGAAACACAAAACGCATGTAAGGGTGCAGAGTTGGCGGGCGCACGTGTGCTGCAGCAGCGTGATGGTGACAAGCCAGGCGTTGACGACGAGGTATGGCACCACATACACCTGCGCCCGCCGAGAGAGTATGCAGATCCAGCGCTCCTCTGGTCTCTGGCCGGCAGAATGCAGCTCCTTCGGGTCGCTATGCTAAGCACTTCCGTTCCAAGGCTGCGTGGCGCTGCTCCAGCGATGGCAAGCGCTGCTAGCCTGTTGCCCCGTTGAATGCCCATCACACATTGGTTTACAGCTGGTGTTGCCTCGAACCCCCCGCCGTGCAGGCCGCCACAGGGCATGCTGCATGAGCAGCCAGACCCCAGCTCGAACGCCCGCCGGGCTGCCCAGGCCGATCGGCGCCCCGCCCAGCGCGGCGCCAGCTGCCAGCCAACCTGCCGAAAGAGTGCGGGACGGATGCAGAGGTGCCCGCGGGGCGCGCCTTGAGCAGCCACGCCCAGCCAAGCGCGCGCGTGAGGCCGCCCAGGCCGGTCAGCACCAGGCCCAGCGCGGCGTCGCTGGCCAGGATCTCCAGGCGCTCGCGCTTGCTGAAGATGGGCGAGTACGGGTCGAAGTGGTTGGCCGGCCGCTCGTACTTGCGGCCGCTCACGTTGAAGAACAGGTACAGCTGCGCCGCGCCGCCGCGGCCGCACAGGGTCAAGGTAGGGCGGCCGCCACGGCCAGCGCATCAGGCGCGTCCTACCCTATACCTTAACCCTAACGCCACAGCCAGGCCCGCGCTGCCGAAGCGACCGGCGCGGCGCGGCGCCGCGGCCGGGCCGCGGACCCTGCAGGGTGAGGGGGGGACCCGCACCGGCCAGCCGACGGTGAGCGCAAGTGCCAGCTTGACCACGCGCGCGGCCGCCGTCTGCTGCCACTCCTCCGTCAGCTCTTTGTACGTGGTCGGCACAAAGACCTGCGGCGCACCACCCCGCGCGTCGCGCGCTCCGCCGGGGCGGCAGGCGGCGGCGCGCGCCGCGGCGCAGCGTGCGCCGGGCAGGGGTGCCGCGACCAGGCGACAGCGCACCTCATCGCGCTCCATGTTCGCGGTGTTGGAGTGGTGGCGCCGGTGCGAGTGCTTCCTGCGGCGCAGCGCGCATCTTGACCTGTACAATTGCGTGCAGGGTGCGCGGGCAGCGGGCAGGCGCGCCGCCGTGGGGCGCGGCGCACCAGCTGAAGTACGGCACGAGCAGGCAGGAGTGCAGGACGAGGCCCACGCCGTCGTTGACCGGCTGCCAGTCGGAGAATGCGCCGTGCCCGCACTCGTGCGCGACCACCCAGACGCCCGTCAGCACCGCGCCCTGCCGCGCGCCCCGCGTCAGTGCGCTGCGCGCGCGCTGCAGGGCCTCTTCCCAGGAACCCCCGGGGCAGCGGGCCGCGCGCCTGGAGGAACCAGTACGCCGGCCATAGAGCGAGCCCGGGCCAGCCGGCTGGGATCAGCTGGCTGGCCGCGAGGAGCAGCGCCGCGGCCGCCAGGTCGGCCGCCAGGTACGCCGACGAGCGCAGCAGCGAGCGCTCGAAGCAGTGCGCGGGCAGCGCCTTGCGGAGCTGCCCGATCGTGAAGGGCGGCACCTCCACTGGCGCCCGAGTGACCCCCCCCATGGTGTGCACGAGCTGCGACGCAAAGTGGGGACGTCCGCGACGCGGTTCTTGCACCGTCTGCTCAACTGGCAAGAACAGCCGTCGCTGAGAGGGCTTTCTGTCAGTGGGAACCCTGAAGCTTCAAGTGCTTGCAACAGGCCTGCTTGATGAAATTAAAGCTTGAAGCAAGACGTATTGGTTGCAACGACATGCTGTGCAAGTGTCCTCCACCAGAGTCATAGGCATGCAGCAGGCCCTGCAAAAGTCCGCTCCTTCCTCAGAAAACACACACCCGAAACACCACGCATCCCTCGCCAAAATCTGCGCTTTGGCAGCAGTCCTGTCATTTAGTAGCAAACAGCCTGTCTGTCGTTACGTTTATTTGAAAGGCGCCCTCCCCTGCCCACGTGTGCTGCGGCACTGCGTGCCCAGCAGCCAAGCGTGCGCAGCAACACGCGGACCCCACCGCTCTGCGTGGCACCACTTTTGTATGCGGCTCGCGCGAGCCCGTGCACGACACCAGCGGACCTTGTGTTGCAAATACTGCGCACGTGCAGGCAGCCCCACAGCCCCATGACCTGCACAGCGAGGCGCGCCTGCGCGAGCCCCGGCCGCCTCCGCAAGCCGCAAGCCGCAAGCCGCAGGGAGCAAACGCGCCCCCCCCCCCTCAGAGTTGGGTGTACCCCAGCTGCCCAGCCCCGCGCTGAGCAGCGCCGACGCCGGTCGCAGCAGCATCGTCGGGCATCCCGCCCAGCAGAGACGCGCGCCCACCTACAGCAGCTCGGGCCGCGGCGAGGCCTGGGACTCGGCGCCCAGCTCGCGCACGGGGATGCCGTGCATGCGCAGGCGGTACAGGCAGGTGTAGGCCGGGTTGCCATAGTTGGAGTGCACCTGCGGCCCCCGCGCACTCAGCGCGTGCAGGTGTCGCGCAGCGCGCCGCGACGCACCGCTCATCCCATGCTGCTGCACGTGAGCGGCTGCGCTGCGCGCCAGGGCGGACTGGTGCGGCGCGGCGCGAGCGCTGACGGTGCAGCTGGCCGGGCAGCAGCGCTGGCCTTCCCGTAACCTCTGATCAGGGCAGCAGGGCTGCGGGCTGATGCAGGCCACCGCCTGCCAGCCCTGATCAAGCTCTCTGCACCCGCACCTGGGCACGCCCTGCTCCCAGTGAGGGCCTGATACCCTGATGTGCCCCTCTTCCTCCACGCAAGGCGGCGGGGGCGGACCTCCACGCGGATGTGGTCCACGGCCGTCCCGCCGGCCAGCGCGCACGTCTGCACGGCGCTGCGCGCCTCGTGGCCCGAGCTGCGCAGGTAGTCCAGCTCGCCCAGCGTGCGCAGCGCCGTGGCGTTGCGCCGCTGCAGGTTGGCGACCTTGGGGTTGCCGGGCGACTCGAAGCGGACGGCCGGGCGCAGGCGGCCCTTGATGACCAGCTGCTGCGGCGTGCTGTTCGGCTCGAAGGTGAGCTGCGCGCGCCGGCGGGGTGTCAGCGTTAGGGTAGGGTTCCCTACCCTATACCCCAAGCACCTGCACGCGTTGCCGCCATCCTGCACAGTGCAGCCTGGCCAGCTGTGGCGCTGTCCGGCAGGTCACAACGCAGTGCTGCAAGGCGGCCTGAGCGCCTTGCAGATGCTTGCTGGCTGTACGAAGCCGCGCACGACTGGTCCCCTTTCCAGCCAAAGCATGGGCCGAACATGGGTTCTCCAGGCCAGGTCCGAGAGCCCAAGAGGCCAGGCAACTCAGGGTCGTGGTCTGCGCATCATGAAACCAGCCTTTCATGGGCGCCTGCAACCTCGCCATCATCGTTCAGAACGCCAGAAACGCCGAGAACACAGCACGCGAAACGCTCCACTGCCCGCGGGCGCACCGGCGCATGCTCGTACGTGAAGGACAGCGGCTCGATCGGCATGCGCAGGTCAAACTCCACATACGCGCCGCCGCCGTACCGGTCCGTCTTGAGCGCGAGGCAGCGCGCGGCCACGACGCCGGGCGTCAGCAGGAACTGCGCCCCGCGCGGCGCGGTCAGCCGCGGCTGAACACGGCTGCCTGCCATGCCTGTCATGCCCTGTGCCGCTGCTCAGACACAGGAGGGTGCCGTAAGCGCCAGCGCACTTTGAGGTGCACAGACAGCAGAGAAGGATCCCAGCTAATTGCGCTGCATTGCGCATCGATAGGTGCAGAACGGCTGCACCTCTAATACAGCGAGGATGCTGTTTAGTGACGCATCCTGACATCCTCAATCACTGCCAATGAAAGGTTTGTGTCACTGCACAATGCAATGGTCCAGGAGAACATGCGGTGAGATATAACGTTGCGCTGGCACGCCACGCCGGCGATGCACAAACAAACACATGCGCAGCCGAGCGCAGCGCCAGGGCCGCGCACGTCGTCAGCGCGCGGGTGCACGGGCGTGCGCGGCACCAGCCGGCGCAGCAGCGGCACCGCGCGGGCGGCATCTGCGGCCAGGCGGGTGAGGTGGTAGCCCACGGGCGCGTGCGCGCCGTGCGCGAGCGCCGAGTGCTCCGTGACCCGGCCGCCCGCCGGCGCGAGCGCATAGTCCGCCATGCCCTGCGCGCAGGGTGCGGCGCCGGGTTGCCCGCCTGTGGCGTGCATCTGCACGGCCTCCTATCCCTATCCCTATCATACACCCTACCCCACTCCCTCTTGCCGCGCGGCCTATGTGAAGGGCCACACTGCCGTACGCCATGCTGCGCGGAGTCTGCTGGTCAGGAGGGCCGCAGGCAGATGCACGCAGCCCGCGTGCGCCCCCGCACGGGCGCCGCCGGCCCCAGCGCGCCCGCCCAGCCCGATGCGCACCGTGCGGTCCGCCTCGAAGAGCGACAGCTCGGTCTGCAGTGCGGCACGCGCGCGCTCCTCCGCCAGCGTCGCCACGTCCACCGGCCGCACCTGCACGCCCAGAGGCCGCGCGGCTGAGCGGAGAGAACACGGCGCCGCGCCCGCCCTCATCGCGCCCTGATCACGCCGCTTCAGCAGGCGGCACCCTTCCTGCCTCCTGCCTCCTTGCGGCGTGCATGCGCCGTGCGCAGCATGCGCGTGCGCCGCCCACCGCACGGCAGCTGCCCCTGGCTTGCCAGGATCTGTGCGCAGCGCAGGCCAGGACAGGGCCTCGTGGCGTGCCGCGGGCGCATCGCGCAGGCCGAGCCGCCACAGACATGTTAGACGGCGCGCGGGCGCGGGCGCGCCTCGCCGGGCTTCTTACCGACCACCTTGCCCACCGTCTCCCACTCGCGCTCCATCTTCGCGATCTTCGTCCACATCTCGTCCAGGCTGCGCGGGCAGCGCGGCGCAGGCTCACAAATATGGACACTTGGCGGCCCGCAGCGGGCCTGGCAGAGCGATGTGGACTGGGGTACAGCGCGCGGCCTGCAGGCGAGCCGCCGCGCTCGGCAGAGCCGCCCACCTGCTCACCCGCCTCAATCCAGACTCCGGCCCGAACAAGGCAGGCATTCTGGCACGCTCGAGTGCTCGCAGCGCTCTGGGCATGCGCCCACTGGGACACGCAGCCCACCCGTAAAAGCGCAGCGGGGCCCGCGCCGCACTTGTGCTCCATGATCTGCATCTTGGCCTCCTTCTGCCCGATCTTGCCGTCCATGACCTTGTAGTTCCCCGCCACCGTCTCCATCGACGTCAACACCTGCACGGCGGCACAATAAAATCCTTTATCGATTTGCGGCCTTTCACCGCACTGCACAGCCGCCCAGCGCCGCCACGCCTCTTCCTCAACACGCCGCCGCCGACATTCTTATTGCGGCCGGCGGTTCCAGGGCGCGCAAGGGGCCGACCGGCATCGCGCTTTGCGCATGCACGCGCTGCTAGCGGGCGGCTCGCGCGCGGCGCGCGCTCGGGCAGGCGCGACGCAGCGGCGCGGGGCGCGGGGCCGGGGGGCGCGCGCCGTGCCCATCTGCCGCTGCACCGGGTTGAGCAGGTGGCTGAGCCAGGCGGTCAGCAGCGACGTGGCCAGCACCAGCGCGAGCACGCTGCCGAGCGTGGGCCAGTCCAGGTCGGCGAGCGAGGGCGCCGCGTGCCACGCGGTCGTCAGCGTGTCCTGCACCTGCGCGGCCGCGGGGGCGCGCGCCGCGGTCGGCCGCGGGCGGCGCTCTGCCCGTTCCCACACCCGTGCTTCGGCAGGGTGCGGGCGCGCAGCGCGTCCGCCCGCGCCACGCGCGATCCAGGACGTTCCTGATCGAGGAACGTGGCGGCATCTCCACCGCACGTGGCGCCCCGTGCAGCTCATAAATTGGGCAGTCCAGGGCCACATGAACTGCTGAACACCGCTACCCGAAAGAAGCGGAGCCCGGCCCCAGGCGACAGGGACGCCGACGCGCCGTCTGCCGCACCCACTGCACCAGGGACATCCCCTTGCGCGCGCTCGAAGCCGCGGTCAGCGCGCGCACCTTGTCGCCGACCGTGGCCGCGGCGTCCCGCAGGCGGTCCGACAGCGCGGGCTTGGCCTCCTCGTCGTGCAGGTGGCCGTACTCGCCCGCGCCCTCCGGCTCCGCCGCCGGCCCTCTTGCAGCGACCACATAGTGCTCCTGGCCACGCGCCATGCGCAGGCGCTCACGAGGGCGCCTTGCCAGCGTGCCGCCGGCGCTCGCACGCGGGACAGGCCACAAGCAGACACGTCTGGATGTCAGGCACCGCTTGATAACATCACCAGAGCTGCGCGCCTGCTGCACCAGGTTGAGAAGGAATTACCACAGACAGCTTCTACAAGGTGGGCAGCAGCAAGCTGTTGGCATCACAACGCACGCGCCGCGCGCGCAGCCGGGCCGCTGCTGGCGCCAGGCGGCTGCATTGGCCGCACCTCCACCGGCTGCCCGTCCACCTGGAAGCTCTGCGCGAGCACCGAGGCCTGCGGCTGGCCGCCGTTCGCGTGCGACCGCGAAATGGTGGTCACGGATGTGCGCCGCGTGGACCTGCGGATGTGCACCGGCTCCGGCTCCGGCTCCATCGGCTCCGCATCCTCGCCGGGCGTGCGCTTGCTCACGCGCGTGCGCCGGCGCTCACTCATCCGCGCGCTTTTGGGGTTGCGCGCTTGAAGTGACAGCCGCCCCGGGCTGCCGGAACTGGCGCGGGTGACAGGGACGGAGTGTCACACGACTGCAGCGCGCTCACGTTGTGCCAAGCTTGCCAGTCGACCGTCAAATGCGCGCGCTGCTGACAGTCCGCGTATTGGGGCAGCGCACACGGCACTGACAGGCGTCTGGCTCTTCCTCTCTCTGGCCCCCCGCGAAATTGGTCCTCAGGCAACGGGCGTCTAGGAGGACCGCGGGCTTGCCCTTTCCTGGTAGGGTTATTCTTGTGCTCAAGCACCTAAGTGCTACCTACGGACGGCCTAACGATCCGTCGCCGGGGTGGCGTCGAACGACGCACCCACCGTGCGCAAAGCCACACCAGAGCTCTTGAGCTTGATCAGACTGCGGCGCTTTGCGGGGTGTCAAGCGCGGCTCTGCTCGCCTGTGCAGGCTGCCGCAGGCGTCTGGTTCGAGAGGTCAGCCACTGGCGCAGCGAGGCTGCGGCTGGCAAGGCGGTCATGGGTGGATCTGTAGGCGAAGAGAAGCCCATTGCCGATGAGAAGCCACTCGGGGATCTGGCAGAGCTTGCGCCAGGGCCAAAAGACACAGCAGAGGCTGCAGAGACCGACTTCAAAATTCCTGCAATAGGTGCAGTATCGGCCCTGCACCTGCTGGTCACGTTGCCTGACCTGCGCCGCCGCAGTAGCCAGCTGGCTGCTGCCTGTGTCTCTTCTCACTCTCTCTTTAATCCTGTCAGCGCAGGTGACCCGAGCGACGCTGCTGTGTCTGTGCAAACAGGCAAGGGCGCTGCGGGCGTGCCTGTGCCAGTGCAGGCCTGCACTGCGGACGGGAGCGCCCACGCTCCCTCCAAGGGATGCTGCGTGGGCGCTTCCTCCCGCAGCGACTCGTCATACAGCGACTCCGAGGACGGGTCTGAGGACGTCCGGGTCTGCCCGGAAGGCTGGAGCCCGTCCAAGCGTGGCGACGGTGCTGCAAGCGACCCTCAGAGGTGAGTCTCGCGGTTGGCCACTGTTGAGTGCTGGTCTGCCCGGCTCCGGCGCCCTCTGAGTGGACGCAGCGGAGGCTGGCTGCTGATCAAGCCCTTGGCACAGACGCCCGCTGCGCTGAAGCTGCTGGCTGCTGTTTGAGCCCCTTAGCAGAAGGGTCCTGCTATGCTGATGACGCCTGCTGCGCTGAAGCTGCTGGCTGAGGCGCACGCCGCCGCCAGGCCCACCCGGCGCGAGCTCGACGGCGTCGCACCGGGGACGCGCTCCGGGGCCGGCATGGAGGCGGCGTCTGGCTGCGGCAACGTGATGACCGCAGTGCTTTTCGCTGAGGCGCTCGCGCAATGCCTCCAAGGCTGCTGCATGTGCATGGAAGTCTGCTGCACGAGCATCGACTGGGGTGCGATATGCGGCGCGGCGGCCGGGGCTGGCGCTTGCACTTGCTGACGCGACATGCATGCAAGCGTGGCCTGCACTGCAGCCCAGGAGCTTTCTGGTGTCCTCCATATGCAGTTCTGGCATTTGATTGAGAACCACGCGAAATTTTGCTCATGCTGGCAGCTCGACAGTGTTGGCCACTCTTCTTGCCGGCGGAGTGGTCCACGCCAGGCCTGTGAGCCGGCGACGGGCCACTCCGCCTGATGCGCGTATATTTGACTGCTTGGCATGTGCTGGCTTGGCGCCGTTGAGGTTTGCAGACGGGATTTTAGGACTTCGTCCAGGGAACTGTGTGCCCTACAAAACTGAGTATCCGCCTGGACGACGATATGCGTTGGGGCTGGAGTGGCACAAGTCGCAGCAGGCCCTGCCAGGATGCAGCAGAGCAGCGGTGTGCGATGCTGGGGGGGGGGGGGAACCTTCACCTCTTTCATGGAATGGTCTTGTGCCTGTGCCTCTAAGAACTCCGCCGCTTGACGAATTGCGTTTGATGTGACCCCTGCCGCGTTAGGCAGCATTTTCTTTTGCACCGAGTCACACGCCTGCGCTGCTCATGCGCTGGCGTCGCTGTCAGTGTCTCTGAGTCGGTGATGCCGCTGGCGGGCTTTGTAGACCCATGCTGCCTTGTGATTGCACCTGTTTGAGCTATTTTAGCGCACCAACCTTTTCCTGTGCCAGACCTTGCCGCTTCTTTAACAATTCTTCATGACCAAAGTGCCATGTCATCCCAGCACATGAACACAGCCAAGACGCCTGCTGCCCCGAAACTGGCAGTTTTGGTTTGCGTCCAGCTCGCAGTGTCTTGGCCAGACTGTGAGCGGTGTCTGCAATGACCGGCTACCCCGGGCGCTGCCAGACACATGGGCGAGTCTCAGGTGACATCGGGCCTTTAACTCCCGGCTGCCTACAGACAATCTTGCAGCACCAACAAAGCCGCACTAGGAACCAGGGACGGAGACGTTCAGTGCTTGGCGTACCGCACCTGCGCTAGCATTCACAGAAGACAGAGTCAGAGCCTTCATCTGGTGGCACACAAACTGCCTCAAGTTCTGTGTATTGCCTTCTGCGGCAAAAAAGTCCCAAGCCCTGGAGGCGCTTTGTACCGGTGTGCTTCCTTTGGTACCAGCGGCACAGACCCAAAAGCCGCACCATGAAAGCTTCTTTCTGGCTAACAAGGCTGCTTGCTCGCATGCCTTGGGTAACTCAGCACAGCGCTGCCCTACACCATGGCTTAGCTCTTCCGCGCGGCCGCACACACGGCGTGCAAGGCACCACCCATCGTGTTTAGCTCCAGCAGCAACACACAGCTGAGTGCGAGCGGCAGCTGCGGCACGCACGGTGCAGACCGCCCGACAGCGCGCCCGCGGCAGCCTGCTCACTGCTCGCCGCCGGCGGCGGTCGCCGGCGCGGGCGGCGCGCGCGGCGCCGCGGCCGCCAGCTGGCCGAGCAGCTGCTCCAGCTGCGCACGCGAGAGCTCCTTGAGGTCGGCCACGTCGGCCTCCAGCTCGGCCACGCGCTCCTCGCGCTCGCCCAGCAGCTCCGCGGCCGCCGCCAGCCGCCCGGCCGCCTGCGGTGATTAGGGTAAGGGTGGGGTCTGGTATACCTCAGGTCCCAAAAGGTCCTCACACCGAAGTGAGGCAGAGTGGACTGTGTGCGCGGGCACGGGTTCCGGGCCACATGCCACTTGCGCCAGGAAGCGCCAGGGAGCGCATGCACGCATGTGCCGCCTGGCCTGCCAGAACCCCGCACGCTAGAAGTTACAGGCGCGCGGGGCTGCGCCGTCGGGGGCGCGCCGTATCGAGCTGCGCGCGCAGGCGCGCGGCCGCAGCATCGGCGGCGCGCGCGCCCTCCGCCTGCTGCGACGCCGCG
>JAABUO010006840.1_pt1 | contig 13052 bp, 15 predicted proteins | sample 5559291 | NCBI WGS metagenome assembly JAABUO01 (sample SAMN10711878, study PRJNA513372) | rock metagenome | isolation source: Antarctica rocks | place: Antarctica: Victoria Land, Finger Mt sud
AACAGGCTGACAGCAGCCTTGTGACACTGCAATTACACCTATGAAGATTTGCTGTTCACTAAGGTGTGCAGTGATGCAAAACCATTGCACTGCAGCACTGTTCGTGGCAAAATGCATTCCCTCTGTTGAATGCTGCTCTGTAAAACAGGCTGACAGCAGCCTTGTGACACTGCAATTACACCTATGAAGAGTTGCTAATCATACAGGTGTGCAGTGATGCATAACCAGTGCACTGCAGCACTGGTCTTGGCAAAATGCTCTCCCACACATCTGGACACATGCATTCACAAGGCAGAGCTGTTTGCAATCTGGTGCTCGGCTTGCAATGCTGCCAACTGAGGACTATAGTGCAGGATGATGACTGAGACAGACAAGGCTTTGTGCACTGATGAGTTGTGCAGCGGGTGATGGCTGCTATATGCGTGCAGGTTTCCTCGGCATCATCCATGCACCATCCCTGAAGATCAGAAGCTTGCTATGACCTGATCATGATCAAGCAGTCACGTATTTCATATAGTACTACTTGGCAGACATGTCTCGCATGCAGTTTTTGGCTAGGCTTTTTGCTATGATGTGTGTTTTGATGAACTTCGCTCATAGGCTTGCTGCTTTGTGCTGCTTGCAGCTTTTAAGTCAGTGTACACGTATTGTTTTGACAGCCTTTGCCTTTGTACATTTCCTTGTAGTATGTTTCACTAGATGTAGGCAGAATGCAGATGTACAGTGTTTAGGTCAGCGTGGCCTGCTGGCATATGTCATTACAGCCTCACATCTTCTCATTAGGGACTAAGCATTTTGGTCTTCTGTAACAGCCTGATCTTCTGCAACAGCCTGAATCCATTTAAAAGTATTCAGAAACACAGACTCTCAGAATGACTCATCACATCTGAAACATGAGTCTGGTGAGTGATGAGTAAACCAGCATCCAGTCCACTTAGTTTAGCGCACACACTCATGTGTTCTACGCACGGCCTTTCAAGGGACATCTGCTTCAGTTTATTGTGCATATTGTATCAAGTTTGCTACACCTTCAAATAGTCTCTGCAGGCTTTGCTTGCAGACAAGCTGAAATTAGCCAACAATGGCTTCACCATGTTTGCTTCACTCACAACCTAAGGTTTGTACAGGCATGACTGCTGATGCCATGTTTCCTTTTACACCCAAAAACCCCTGTGAGCAGCGGCTGTTCACTCACAAGTGCTATATAAATCATACTGACATCATGTAGTTTTGCAATTTCACTGATGTTGCCAAGCTTGTGCCAAGATAGCCTGGCACTACCCTTTTGTCCCTTTTGAGATCAAGAAGTAGATCTTCAATGGAAGGGATGCATTGATAGAGCTGAATACGCTTGTTGGCCTCTTTGTAGCAAGGCTTCAGGCATTCTGTAGTCATTCACAGAGCCTGTGCGCGCAGGTAGACATCCTGAACACGACAACACTTCACTATAGCCTGCAGACCCCCATCATTTACAAATGCACTGCGCCTGTGCCATGATTGATCAAATACACCATCTTCCCTCAACATGTCATATGTGAAATGCAAAAGCTGAGGCTGCATAGAATATATCTTTCCCTGCATCATCTGATTCACTGTCATCGCTTCGGAATGAGCCTTCATCCTGCCGTACAAGTCCTGCCCCATGTAAGACAAATGCTTTGACAAAACGATGCAGCTGCCAGTTACGTTCAGCATTGCGTTCTAGACAGAGATGCAGACTGAAAAGACTCAGGATCAATTCTGATGTTTCGCAGGGGCAGAGTCAGGTCTGCATCCTGATGTGCAGCAGATCTTAGTAGCATATGGCTGGTGTGACTCGGGGTAAATGCCCTAGTCACTACGGTGTGAGGTTGCTAATACAAGATATCATGTGCCCATCTGGTCACAGGACAAGCCATTCAGCGGGACACAGGCTGATGACATCGCAACAAGCGTCAGGGCTGATCCAGCTGTCAAAAAGCCAGTCATTGAACATTTACTTAGCTCATCACACTGGGCTGAAGAGCAGTGCAAGGTGAGTGCAGCATGGACATAGCAGCTTGCAGCAGAATTGAGAAACGTGCTGCTTGCAACAAACCTCCTTTGCCATTGTCATCGAAATTGCGCGCTCCAATACCTTCACCAACACCTCCCAACTTGTCTGGTTATCGGTAAAGTACTTGCTCTTGCAAGCTGTGCTAGCATGTTTGCAGGCAAAGCCAAAGGTTGATGCAGCGTCTGCCAAACCCCCACTGAACTAGCAGTACTGGTCAGCAGGTTGCTCGTCCATCACATGTAATATCACCGTCAAGGCGTCCTGCTGGACCTGTAAGGCAAGCACAATTTGCCTTGGTAACACTACTGCTGCAGTCGCATCTGCTTTTGGTTACATTTGCCTGGGCTCAGTGGACATGATAGCCCTGCTGCTTGATGCATCATGCACTTGAATGATTGCCCTTGCAAAATGATAGTGGGGCAACATCACAGTGGACACACGAGTCCAGACATGCAGGAGGTAGCGATATGTTGGAGTCAGAGGCCCACCAGGCTGTCGGCCACACCCTTCTTCTCTATGCCTGGGTGCCTAAAGCCAGTTCCAGTTCATGCGCGAGCTCTGCAAGGGTCAACTGCCTTAGCCGACTTAGAAGCATTGGAAGACTGGGACCCCTTGCGTAGTCAAGATTTTTCAAGAGTCTGTACGGGTCAGCCAAGTCTCGCACCTGTAAGACAAGAAAACTCTGAAAAGCATGCATTCAAGATTGCTTGATGCTAGGCATGCTGCTTTGCACAGCTAATGGAAGCAGAAATTGCCAGTTATTGCATCGGTGTCTTACCAGACCGTTGGCCCAAGTTGGCGATTCTCCATGCATATTCAGTATCTCTCTGCAATCAGCTCCAGCATGCCTGGGGAGCCAGTTTGTGGTCAGATATACCATGATGTCCTCAGGCAGGCAACTATACAGTGTTCTGCCAATGTTGGTGCTCTGCAGCCAGTCTGCCAGCTCTCTGGCGTTCTTGTGGCGCTGCTGCAGTGTCTTGGCTGCAACTGACTGCTCTTGTAAGGCATGGGCTTTGGACAAGCCTAGCAAGTATGTGGCTTGGCAGGTGCCAGGCTCCATTGCTGGCATGCTTGCTGGCTGCACTGGTGCTGTGCAGAGGGAGACGTAGCTGTGTGTTAATGCAAGGGGGTCTGTCAGCCACAAGGGAGCCTGTCCCTGCAAGCTCAGCAGAGCTGCATTGTGTCATTGGGAATTTGGCGGGTGCAAAGGTCCTGAAGCCCCCATAGGACCACCTAGCCTAAGGTATAAGCGATTTGCCTCTCAGGCTTTCGGTCGGCGGTTCGATTCCAGGTTTTTCGGAACTTGGTCGGTGGATTGACGGCGGTTCAAGTAGGTACAGGTTCTTCCTGGATTGATATGCAGCACGGTGCTTGCCACATCGACTGCACACCCTCGGGTGACAAATTTAAGCCTGCTGTATGGCCTTCAGAATCGGGGTGAGGCAAACCTGATACCTACCTGGCTGATGCGAGTGCAAAGGCTGGCAGAGGTTAAAATCAAATCAATCAATCAAAGGCCCTGAATGTGTCGTGCATGACGCATTGTCAGGGCTGAATCACATGCTGTTGTTTGCTGTTGGTATTAAGCTAAGTTTACCTGGTAGGGCTGAGCTGAACAAGCTTGGCCCGCCCGCCCTCCCTCTAGGTGCCCTGGGGCGCTCCGCCCCGGCCCTGGTGGGTGCAAAGGCCCTGAATGTGTCGTGCATGACGCATTGTCATGGCTGGATCACATGCCAATTACCAGTGACTAGGCAAGCTTAGCTGGCTAATCCAATGGTCTAGTGTGAATGAAGAAAAAGTCAACAGTTTAGACATGAGGGTTTTGACTGTAGGGCCGCAACGACTTCCAACCCCTTCATGACAAACCCTGATGTCTAGCTTTCATTTAAACCGCAGCACTGGCATATAAATCCTGTCTAATGAGTCCAGCAGCTTGTTCTCGTCTGCACAATTCTCTGCGTTGCTTACTTGATGGGTATTTTGAAGTGTTTGATCGGACTTTCGTAAGCCGTGGCCGTATTCTGTCAGAAATGCAGTGTTTTGTCAAGGTCCTGCAGAGCAGCAATACTCTGTGCACAGCAGAAGTCTGCTTATGTCATCCTCCACTTTCAAATCTTACCAGCTGCAGCGGGTGCGCCTCGCTACGATCTCCGGGGAAAAAAGAACGAAGGAAAACGGTGGAAAATTCTTTTGCTAAGGCGTAGATGTCCGAGCAGTTCCGACTGCGCGCACGAGTGACGCCTGAGGCTAACACCAAGAAATCACACTGCTGATGACCATATGGCGCTCTCATTGCTCATGTGAAGTGCTGCAAGCATGTCCCGAGCGTGAGGCTATCACAAGAGCACTATATATTTGCAAGATTTTCAGCACAACTGTCACTGTGCTGAGTATTGCAAATCGCTTGTGGCAGCGCCGCCAGCACAAACCAAGAGTTGTTGCTCTTCACTAAAGGGCTTCCAGGATTGAGTGTCAAGTAGCAGACGCCGAGCATAAGACTATCAACATGTCTCCAGTCCATCCTTTTGACCACTCGTTGCGCGCTTCTTGTCATGAACGACCTGGCAGACAACGCTGACCGTACTGCCAGATATCTCCCCTCTATTCCACAATCAGCCAAACCTCACCAGCCAAGACTCGCCAAGGGACACATCCGCGTCAGCTTCCTGACAGCTTCCCGAAATCTAGCCAACAGTGATATCATTGGGTAGCTTAGCTCAAACCATGTAGATCAGGAGTAGTCTTGCCCAAAGTGACGTACTGGCGGCCGAGAAAGCAGGCTCGCAGCCTTTCAACGAGGCCAACATGGCTGCTGGATTACGGGTGCAACTAAGGAGATAATGCACTGCATACCACTACATTGTTGATGCATCACTTTCCACCGTAGCCTAGACAGCCACTTCATAAGCTGTTGGTGTTGAACAATGACTGCCAGCCTCAATGAATCCCTCGTCACATGCAATGAGCAAAACAACAGTAGACTAGCTGGCGACACCTCTTACAGCCAGGGTTGTACATCTAAGAAGTCTACATACGCAGCAACCTATACAGCAACCTGTACTCAATTATCGTACATTGACTGCATGCCACCTGTGTGACCATCCCATGATGACAATGATATGCAGTCCAACATTGTCAGGTGCTGAGTAACCAACTTTCTATGTTGAGTCTTTAAAATGTGCAACGTCAGGATACGTCCCTGTGGTGCTGCAAGTTGAGCTTCAGCGCCACCGTGCCAATCAAGTCATGCAGTTGATTCAACACAGCAACTTTGCCATAGGAGGGACAATGCAACAAACATGGCATTTACGTGCATGCACAGATGCACAACGCAGAGAACTTGTGTTGGGCTGCCTATACTGCTGCTGACGGCAACGTCTCAATGTCTCTTTGAGCTGCTGAGTGTCATGCTTTCTGAGAATTAGCCGGCCATCTGGATTTTTGACGGTACGCACGGCCTTGCCATTGACAAAAGGTGGGTAAGTGATATGCCCTTCTGGGCCGCCCCATGCCAGATCCAAGAACATGACTTGAGGCCCCTCTGAAGGCCTGACACCAAGACCTGGCTTGGGCTCCCTGAAATCAAATACAGACTGACTGGACTAGCTGTCATCCTCAATGTGAGTTCTTTGCATCTACAAGTACTGCATACAAGAGCACGACACAAGCGCTGCCCACGCATGCCAGCCGGTCAACAACTAGGACCAAGCACAATCAGCTTGACTCGCGAGTGCCTTGCATGTACTATGCAAGCTGCATGTGCTATGTGGATCATGGGCAACCTCCAATGCATGACAAGCCCAAGGTGGAGCCTGTACTCATCTCATACCTGACAAGAAGATTGCTGGGATTCAAGTCACCATGCACTGCTTTACCATCCAAGCAACTCTGCAATGACTTGAGTGCCTCCATGGCCACCTCATGCAGAGCATCCCAGTCGCCAGTGAAGCGCTCAAGACGCATCCAACCATCTGCTGGATCAAGGTACTCCATCTTGATCACTTGCACCCGGCCTGGGCATTCTTCCACGGGTATTGCCAGCTTTGGCGCCAAGCCAAGGTCACTAAGTTCTCCATGCAATTGCCATGGGTATGGCGTTGCTACCACTTTTGCCACCCAGCTCTTCCCTTCTTCAGGGGTGACATGGTACACATGCTTACGCCTTGCAAGCTGCCTGATGTCATGGCTGCAGAGCACGAACACAGGCAGGTTGAGGCATGTCTGGACATCATGCCAACAAAAAGCAAGGGATGAGCAGTATAGATTGGTGATGTTCCATGGCGCCTACATTGCACACACTTAAACTGACTGATAGGCAACAGACATTCAAAACGTGTGAAGAAACACAATAGAGTCTGTAGCCATGCAATTTGGGTGTCAAAGTTGACACACAATTCACCATGCAATACCTATAAGGAATCCAAGTGTAACAGAAACTTGCAGCACCACCCTGCACACATTTTGCGGGACGCAACAAGCACAAGCATACATGCAGGCAGCTCAGTGTGCCGTCTTGCCTGCCGCATTAGCCGCAGTGCGATGCTGCGGCCCAACTGTGGCCACTTTGACAATAAAGCACTAACCTATCGTTTCTAAGCATGTAAGGAATGCCATCAGTCAGCTGCTTGTTGCGAGCTGCTGGTTTGAAAGGCTGATGAGCTGCTGCAAGCTCCATACACACAGAATTGACCAGAACACCCAATGCTTGAATGGTCCTGACCAGGTAGACCATATAGTCTGGTTGGCCATCACGCAGATCCGCAAAGTGCAGCCACTCCGTCAATGGCTCACAACAGATCTTGTCAGTATGGAAAACAGCATGGATCCTGCATGGCAAGACAGCTTGAGCAATTTTCTCTGCGCAGTGGAAATGGCCAGAGGAGGAAGCTTGGCGGCCATTGCCAGCCACTATCAGGTGCTGGTAAAACAGCGCATGTAGGAATCCCCGTGGCAGGCCTTGCCAACTGACAAGCATCCTTGATAAGTGATTGATGGGCAACTGTGAAGGCAGGCGACGCCAAACAGGTGATGTTGCAGAGCATGTGCTTCATTTACCTTAGACCATGGCCAAACACCTCAACACCGACAGCTGGGAGATATGTGTTTGTGACAAATGATGTGTCCCAATTGTCCTCCAGCACTTTTGCATAATATGCAGCGAGTTGCATGACAGGATTGCTGCCGCCTCCATAGCCCCAATCTTCCTTCCCTTCCAGAATGAAGGCATGGATTCTGCTGGCCCTGCCAGCCAGCTGCAACCTTCCACTACCATCTGTCTCAGCTTGGGATTCCTGTCACTAAAACAAGTGTTTTAAGCGTGCAGCATGCATAGCAAGCATATTGTTACGCCCTCCTGTTGTTGCAAGCATGGCGCATCATGCTTTTGGGGCTTGCTACCTGTGCACGTGCTACCATCCTCATGTGAGGTCAAAGCCAGCTGTCAAGCACTGGACGCAGATGGATGCATGCATACACATAGATCATACCCAGTCCAAAGCAATACACCGGTGAAAGGACAAGTGTCACATCCTTAACAATGATGTAAGATTGGCAAAACTCACCCCGGATGTGAGGGATGGTTCAAGAGTCATGAAGCAAACGTCTGGTGTCATGACTTGCTGGAAAAAGTACAGCAGCTCCTCACGCACCAGGCTGAGCATCGATTTCTCACGGCCTGGACTTTCGCCCACAAATTGGGGGCCAAGAGTGGCCTGAAGCTGCCCAAACACTGACTTGTTTCTGGTATCAATGTAGCTGTCACTGAGGATGGTGATCAGACGCAACACTGTCTGGCAGGCTGCTGTTGCGAACTCACCGCTGCGCTTCTGGTCCAAGAAGGTGCCAAAGGCTGCACTTGCAAATGCTGCAGGCAGGCCCTTCCGCATGCACAGAACAGTTGAGTACATTGTCAGCAGCACCCTGTGCCAAATTGCTTGACAAGTGTTTTGTACCAGAGCCAAGAACACTGCTCACGCATGCAGTGATGCCTTCCTAGAGCAGAAGCTGCCGTGCAACTTCATGTATGTGGCAAAGTGCAACAAAAAATATGCCAAGCAATACACGCGGTAGATTCCTTTCAGACAGCAGCTGCTACAGCCTTTGTATAAGCAATTTCCTTGCAACGACAATGACATGACGGCAGCAGGGAATTCAGCACAAGGCAAATCAGCATGAAAGGAATCATAGAGCAACCATCGTCTATTGGGCCACACCTTGGCGCTTTGTGGCCTATAGATGTTCAACAGTGGTCCGTGCTTATCAAACTCCACTTCGTCAGCCAGGTTGCCTTGTGGAGTCTGGAAGGCTGACCACACTGTGCCAAATTTGCTGGGAGCTGGTAGGGCTTGCAGCTTTCGTCTGTAGGGTTTTGCCCAGAAACTGACCACTTCTTGTTCTTGACCTGCGATTGAAGCAGGTTTTGCTTCTGTAGTAAGCTGTGACTGAAGGCCAAGTATTGTATGCCGTACTTACAAAAGCAAATGATGCACTGCCAAAACAAGGCAACTGCAAGCTCTTCAAAGCAGGAGACCAACACAGAGATACCAATAAGCTCAATCAATAGCAAGCCACAGAAAGGGCTAAGAGGCTGCAATGATCCTGCTCAGATACTGTGCAATCAAGCTGAGGGTCCACTGAAGTTGACAGGATTGGGCGCTTTGAAAGTGCATCCTGTCTCCTCAGCAGGATTGTGCTTCTTCACAGTGAGGGGACAGCGCAGTGTGGGAACTTGAGCCCCCACATGATGTGCACAAGCAGATTGAGCAGGTCCAGACATAGCAAGCAGGGCTGACCTGTGGCTTGGGCTTTCAATAGAATGTTCTTCTCCTCACGCAGATTGTTCTCTTTCATGTCCAGCAGCTGCAGCCGGTTGCGTAGAAAGTCTACTTTGGCTCCATCCCCTGCTTGCTCTGCTGCAGCCAGCTCCTGCTTGGTGTCTTGTATTTCTGCCTTCACGCTGTCTATCTCCTGCTGCACTGCCTGCACCTGACTGTGGCTTGGCATCCTGCAACAAAATCTGGTTGATCACCTACAGCATATGGGGCAGAAAACTCAGATGAGCAGCAGAATGAGTAGTTGTAGCAGGGTGTAGCAGGCTGCAGCAGCTAACGGCTGAAACCAGTACCTAAGAGGGCCAGGTTGGCAGCTTTGACGCTGCGTAAAGGGGAAACATCAAGGCTTCAGCATTTGACCACAGCATCAGTCGGTCAAGATCTTGTGTTATTCAGGATTGATTGTGCTAGTCTCACAAACAAGGACAAGTCTTGGAAGCTTGCCCGGCCTGGGTTCATGAAATGCATGATTGCAACGATGTTGTCTAGTCCCACAGGATAAACTATGTGAGGGGGGCCATTCTCATACTGTTTCTAATGAATTGAGCAGCTGATAGTCTGCCTCTTGATGTCGAAAGGCATAATAGCTTCACACAGGGCTTGCTTCTCTAGGGGTTCAGCATGAGCCTAACTTCATATTCACATTCAAATACCATTTTGAGCTGCAACGCAAAATAGCATGCTCCAAACTGAGCCCAAAAAACGATATACCCCCAGAGGGGAGACCACATACTGACTCACAAACTGCTGGACACATGAGCAAAGGGCTCGCAACAGTGGTGGAAACAGGGTGGACAGTGTTGGGATTTGGCATAAGTCAGCCACGCGGGCAATCGAAAGCTGATAAGTTCCTTAACATGCAACACAAACTCCAAATTTGAAGACGAAATAGACTTATAGATGAAGCTTGCCTAAATGTGAGCCAAAAGCCTATTGAGGCAGCAGATTGGCAGCTTCAAGCACCACCAGATCAGAATACTCAGCTGAGTGCATGAAGCAGCTCTTGCAAGATTGTTCTTCTTGCAGCAAACAGCCTGTAAATTCAGAAAAGAGATGTGAAATGCATGACTAGTGAAGAGATAGCTGCAATTATGGAAGCTGCAATAGGAACAACATGCTGAAGCAGACACCCAAGGCATGTGGATCACCGCCCTGCCCCAGGGGTGATGCTGACAGGCCTTATGAGGTCGCAAATTTGTAGCAGTACCACACACGCTATACGGCATTGACAGCACCCTAATGTTATGTAAAGGCTTGAAAGATCTACACCGAGAAACGGTGTCAGGCAGCAGCTCACCAGTGGTCAGGTGAGGCTTGAGCCTTGTCTGTTGGGAGGCGCTCAAGCTTGAGTATGCCTGGACAGGCAGAGTCATCTTGCTGACTAAGGACTATTGCAACAAATTGTCTCTGCAAACTGACAACCAGGCAAAGCAGCTTTGCTAAAGAAGCATGCGGCTCTTGCATAGCCTGCAACTTGCCACTAGGGGTAGCCTGCAACCTGTCAATATGCGAGGAAACACTACTTTCTGGAAACATTGTACTGCGCTCTGCCGCCGAGCTCTGCAGTCTTCAGCACCTGGTTGGACAGGCGACTAGTAAACAGGTCCTTGACTACCTGCAAGAAGACAGGCGCTCATCAACATGGCCGCGAAATTTGCCACCAGACTCGAGTCCTGTTACTTTGATTGTGCAAACTCTTAGCAGCAGGCCTTCGAGGTGCAAACAACCGCAGCGGCACAAAATACCTATCTATGGTTATATCGCGGTGTGAAGGCAATGCCAGTGACGCCAAATCAGCTCCAACTGGTAGTTCAGCTATTATACATCACCGTCTACAATGGTCGCCCTCAGAGTCAGGTGCGAGTCCGTTTGGATGACTTGACCTGCAATCATCTGGCTCAAACCTTTGCTGACCAGCTCGGGTGTTGCTCCTTGCTACAGGCTGAGACAGTTGAGCAAAGACAAGTCTCCAGAAAAGTTTTGCGTTTCTGTGAGGCAGCTTGATGTCCGATAGGGTTGGGAAATACGTATAGGGGATGAAGGTTTGGGCCAGCATTTACTGTCTGATGTTCCCAGACGCAAACCTTGACGCGCTGAGCGTGGACTCACGGTTGAGCTGTGGGGCCTTGTCTGTGCCGGGCTGAGTTTGCGTGAACGTTGTTAGCTGAGTGCGGATATTAGATCTGAGCTGAGCCACCAATCATTAAACACAAGCAAATGTCCGTGGTGTGATGATTGTTTACACTTGACAAAGAAAGAACACCAGAGGCTTTCAGCAACTCCGTTGAAACTGTGAGGACTTGGCATATCCAGTCACATCATTTATGAACAGTTTACTATTCATGCAGTTAGTAATGGCTGCATAGCCTTGGGTAGCGCTGGCTATAGCTCTGTACATACGTGTCCTTTAAACAGCGTTTTAGACATTTAGGAGAGGTGTCACCAGTAGCTTCACAACATACACACACACAATGTGTAAAACACGGTCCTGTTATGCAAGCTGCTGAAAACAGAAAACCCTGCCTTTTGGTGCAGTGTTGCTCTGCAAAACATGCTGCAAGCAATTTTGTCCGCAACAAACTCACACCTGGTCACTTCTGCTCTTCATACAGGTCTGCATGTTGACCACCAATGATGCACAGCAGGACTGATGAAAACGGATGAAACTTCCTCTTGATGCAGAGTTGCTCTGCAAAACATGCTGCAAGCGATTCTTTCGCCAACACATATGCATCTATTCACCTCTGCTCTTCACACAGGTCTGCGCGTTGACCACCAATGATGCACAGCAGGAGTGCTGACAACAGACAAACCTGCCTTTTGGCGCAGGGTGGCTCTGCAATACATGCTGCAAGCAATTTTGTCCTCAACAAACTCACACCTGTTCACTTCTGCTCTTCATACAGGTCGGCACACGGACCACCAATGATGCACAGCAGGACTGCTGAAAACAGACAAACCTGCCTTTTGCTGCAGTGTGGCTCTGCAGTACATGCTGCAAGAAGTCTTCTCCTCAATACAGTAACACCTGTTCACTTCTGCTCTTTATACAGGTCGGCATATGGACCACCAATGATGCACAGCAGGACTGCTGACAACTGACAAACCTGCCTTTTGGTGCAGTGTGGCTCTGCAAAACATGCTGCAAGCAATTTTGTCCTCAACAAACTCACACCTGTTCACTTCTGCTCTTCATACAGGTCGGCACACGGACCACCAATGATGCACAGCAGGACTGCTGAAAACAGACAAACCTGCCTTTTGATGCAGTGTGGCTTTGCAAAATATGCTGCAGCAGAGGCAAAAGTGCTTGCTTGTGCAGCAGAAATGCTCCCTAGAGCTTGTGAGCATGCAGTGTGCTTGGTATCATGACTACAGAGGTGTGCAAAAAGAAAGCTTGAGGTTTCCAAAGAAGCAAGTGCTGAAAAACACAGCGGCATCAGGTGGGGCAGGTTGTACTCCATGTACAAGCTCTGAGCGAGTCAGAGGCTGTGATATTTAGCTTGGGACCAGACATACACCAAGAACGGATGCCCGAAGAACTGAGAACTGTAGGAGCGACGGGCAGTAGCGGAGAGCTGATCGCCTGGACATCACAGACGACTTCGAGGTCACGACACAAGCCGTTGTGCAAGCCCGGATTCGCCACAAAGTTGCCTTGTAGCCATATACTCTTTGCTGCCAAAGAGTTTGTTCACAAGAGCGCTCTGAGTCGAGAGATCCGTATAGCAGCCAAGAATGCACAAGCATATTCACTTCGAGGCATACGTAGCGGCTTAAAACCTGAAAGCAGCAGGGACTTGCGAAGTCTTGCAGCAAAGGAGGCTCTGCCAAAGATCGCTTGCCATATCATCTCCCTCCGCAGCGCAGACCGGCTGGTGAAAGCGGACAGACCAAAGGTGTAACGGCCATCACGTGACCAGGTCATGACTGGGGTTTGCCCTACATCTCGAACTCAAATCCGTTCTTCTACATCACCTGTCGCCTGATCGTGTAGCTGCGCCTACAGACCCTCATCCCACCGCGTGCTTGTTTGCCGCACGATACATGCAACACACGCCTCTTCTGCGGCTGCAGATGCTGCCCATAAGAACCACCCGCAAGATGTTTGGGGATCCGTGGGCGCTTTCCTGGCTCCCACCTCTCAGATCCTACCACCTCCAGAACAGGTACTATCCGTTTGC
>JAABUO010006841.1_pt1 | contig 13052 bp, 9 predicted proteins | sample 5559291 | NCBI WGS metagenome assembly JAABUO01 (sample SAMN10711878, study PRJNA513372) | rock metagenome | isolation source: Antarctica rocks | place: Antarctica: Victoria Land, Finger Mt sud
TGTGAAACTTGTGCAGCAGATATGTGAAGATGTACTACGCCAAAAGGCAAAGAGGACGAGGTAAACAGTAGGAGGGGACTATCTAATTGAAGGTTTGCTCATCGTCTTACACCCATTGAGAGCACTTGCTACAGTTCACTTGATGCGTTAGGCTCAATGGCTTCGCAAGTACTGAGAGCCCACTTCAATGGATTGGGAGAACCTGTCAAGGTGAGTCACGCTCTCACTTCGGCTAACGAACAGTTTGCAATCCGATCAAATAAGAGAAATAATACATCTCTCAACAGAGACGACGTGATCAAGCTGCTTGCTTCCATTGTTGGCGACCACCACCAGGTCGATCTGACCAATTATAAAAAACTCATTCTTGTCGAGACAAATAAGAACATTGTTGGAATCAGTGTTGTGCAGGATTTTGAGAAACTCAAACGCTTCAACATTGACGAACTCTACCAAGACGCTGTGAAATCACACTCGATAGAATGACTCATTACTCGTACTGTACACATATTCACATTACAGTGCAGACTGACCTTCCCAATGATTACCTATTTGCATGACGAGCATGTAAGGGTTGTCTGACCACTTTCCTCAACTTTAAACATCGTTCCCACGAGGATTTCATTTTTCGGAGACGGATGGCTGCAATGATAGAGAAGACAGCGGCCTTCAATGTTGGCCGTTTGCTATCCAAGCGCTCTTCCGGATTGATTCCAAAGCCCTCGACCGAGATCCCCATTTCCTTCAAAAGCGATAAGTTATATTTGTTACTACGCAAGTTAGCAATTTGAGGTCGGAGAACACTTACCAGGCCTCATGGCTCTTGATCTGCATAGACATGAAGTTTTTCGTAAATAACAGTCCACTGCGGAAGGATTTCTCTCTCGCAATCTTTGCTTTAAGGAATTGGATCTTGCCATATGTCTCTTTCATATCCCCTTCCAATTCAGAGGGTTTCGCTCCAGCTTTCCGAACGTTCTCTTTAGATAGCTGAAGCTTGTGCAATGCTTTTTCCTTTTCCAAAATTGCTTCCCCGAGTTGCCTTTGTAAGGAGTGTTCTCGTGCTTGAACACTTCGCTTTTCAAGGCTTACTTGCTGCTCATCGCGTGGCTTGTCAGAGATTTGAATCCCAGGACTCTTCCTTCCATCCGTTGCCGACTTTTGCTGTTGAGCAAGTCTATGTTGACTTTCAAACTGTGACCACTTTTGCTGCAGGCCATCATATTTTCCTTCAAGTTGACTTAACTCAAGGGATTGGTCGTCCTGTATGTCCTGCAATTTCTCTACCTCATGCCGAAGGATTTCAATTTCTTCCTCGGCCTCTTGTAACTCATCAAAGCGTTCCTGTGCTAATCCATGAAGTTCTTCAGCTTTCGTTCGTAAACCCATGTTCTCATCCAGTAATTTTTGCCATTGTAAATTCTCTGGTCGATCCCTTCGCTGAGACGGAATCGCTTGCTTAAGCTGGATTTCAAAGGTATCTCTTTCTGTAAGAGTTTGTCTGAGCTTCTTTTCAGAATCCTTGAGACGAGCCTGCAACGATTCAGCTTCTTGTCGAATATCTGAGTTTGCAGTCGATTTTGCTTCCTCGTAGCGAACCTTGTCTGCGCTGTCCACAGCCGATACTTTCTTCTTGAGTTGAGCTATCTCGTTCTCAAGGTTCTTCTTGCTTCCCAGAGCTTCAGAGCTTTGCTCCTTTAGACGACGTTGCAGAGTGTCAATTTCAATTTCATAGGTCTCTCTTGCGGCGAGTGCTTCCTTAAGATTCTGATCAGAAAATTGAAATCGATTTTGTAAAGTAATCAGCTCCTTTTCCAGACGATTGATTGGCGTATTGTCTTTTTCAGGGTCTTGACTCTGTAGTTGGGGAATTTCACGTTCAAGTTTGTGCATTTGCTCTTGTTCTCGAACTGCTTGGGCGCGTAGCGTCTGCTTTAAGTCACTTATTTCGCGCTCGTGGGTGTCTCTTTCAACAAGCATATCCTTCATCTTTGTCTCTGATGCCTCTAGACGGTTTTGCATCGAATCCAATTCCTACTGTGAGTTTAAAAATTGACTTAAACTTACCTCTTCCAAATTAACAATTTCTGCGTCATTGTTTTGGGTTTGGTTATCTTTCTCGTTCTCGAGTCTCCTAAATTCGTCTTGATCTCGAGAGCTCTGTTCCCTCAAGGTCCGCTAAAGTTAATATAGGAACAGCAAGGAGTACACACAATTTCCTCAACGTATTCATCAATCTCAGCATCACGCTGACGCAGGTCCATTTCTAATTCTGCTTTCTCGTCAATCATATCAGCATTCTGTTTTTGAAGCTCAGCCAGCTCTTCAGTCGAAATTGCGGCTGCTTCAGCTTTTAGTCCTTCTAACTCCTGAGTAAGTTTGCTCTTTTCGTTGAGCACATCCTGAAGCTCCTCTTCAGTCGTTGCATGCTGCTGCTGCTGGTTCCGCTCCGCCAAGTTATCCAAAAGCTTTTGTTCCAAATCTTGAGTGAATTTCTCCGCCTCGTTCAACCGCTTTTTGTAATTCTTAAGCTCATGCATAGTGCTAACACTGTGAGCACGCAGTGTTGCGTTCTGTGGTTAGCAGGATTTAAACAAACGTCGTACGTCGTTTAATGTCTGGGCAAAGTTGGCAGGCTTGCCCTTTTGATAGTTCTCCTGAAGGAATTGAATCTTCATCTTCAAATCGAAATTCTCTTTAGACATTTTATTGATTGCACTAGTCTGCTCAAAGAGTGAGAAAGGGTTTGTTTCCTTCTTCATGGAAGTTGTGGCATTGGAGTGGGGCGTAGGAGGGCCGCTGCTCGAGTGGGTCGGCCCAATAGTGTATAACGTATTTATTGTGTTGTCGGCCGAGCTTTCGGAGCCGATTGACGAGATTGGCGGGGGTGATGAAATTGGCACCGCTGGAGCCCTTTGAAGATGCGTTTCGGGGAGTGTTTTTAGTAATGCCAACTTCCTTATCGAGTCGTGCTCGCGGAACGACTGCGCTTTTTTCTTCGCTGAGACAAGCAATGGTGTTATTTCAGTTTGGAAGGGATTCGTCGGGTTTTTAGTCCTCTCTCCAAGAGGTTTAGGTTTTGGTGTCAAGCTCGTTCCGTTGTGCACGAACAGCTTCTTTTTTGACGGGCTTAGAGACTCGGCTCGGGGGCCAAACGAAGGATTTTCTATCGCTATCGAATTAAGACCCACAATAGAATTTTCGACATCCATAATGGAGTCCGTCGCCTTCAGTCGCGACTGCGATAGACGTGTCGTTGGTTGTCGATGATCCTTTGTTTACCTGACGGGAATCATTTCATGGCATGGCAACCATCGCACGTGATATGCAGAAATGGAGATCAGACGAAAGCAATGACGAGCAACCATCCTATGACACTGTGGAGTTTAAAATATTCCACTCTCCGCCAAATGAAGTCTTGGAATATCTGAATAAATGTGCAGCCGGGTATACTTGGTATGCAGAGCGGTTGGTGCCTTTGATCGGAGCTGACTTTGTGTACGGCAAGGTGTATTATGCGGACGCCATCGACGATGAATGGTACATTGTCTATCTTCTGCTATGTACAAGTGAAATGTTCAAGGAGGCTTGGATTAGAGTTTGGGATTCAGATGGTGAGTTCTTATTAGTGGAAGCTGCCGAATCGCTCCCTCGATGGCTCAATCCGGAAGTCGCATCGAACCGTGTATGGCTAAAAGAAGGCAAACTACTCATTGTTACAAAAGAATTAGCACCCGGGAATGTTTCAGAAACTGAAGCTAGGGAATACCTGGGAGATAAAACGAGACTCATGTATTCAGCGGCTATGGACAAGCATGCGCTGAGACGAGCTCGAAGGTTTCCAAACTTCCTAGAAGAACATTACCATCATGCCGTCTTATCTATCCCTCGAACACTAGCTTGTTGCCTTCACGACGACCCAACACTAGTTAGGGCTCTCGCTACGTGGAGCCCTACATCGACCATATCTGTAGTACGGGAGGATCTTGTGAACGTCTCTGTGAGGTTCACACGACTACAATATGGTCAGTTGCTGTGTGAATTCGACCCTTCACCCTTGCAAGCAGATAGTTCAAATAAGAAAAGGGTTGAAGAGAAGGTCTGTTCAAATTTCGACGCTATAAGGAAGCGAAATAAGCCAACACAGGAGGTTGATACTGAAGAGCCTTATGATCCGAAAGTAATGCTCATGAGAGCCTTGTCTTCACATTTATCTAAGTCGCTCCCAAGTGACAAAGAAATCTCCGAGTGGGATAAGCGAGCTGATGACGATTCGTGGCTAAACGTCAGCAACGAGAAATTCGACTCTCTCCTCAAAGCTCACGGCTCCAGTCAAACGACTGACCCCTCCAGCAAAGCGGACAATATCATGCATTCCTTCCGGACATTTTTAGGGAAAGAGAAGGCCAGTTGGGCAGGAGTAGAAATGTCCAGTGGTAGTTCGGACGATGGAGATGATGAAGATAAAAGTTCGCATAGCGGCAACGAGGTAGAGGATATGGATTCTGACGAATTTGACCGAGCTTTCATGGAAATGCTACATGACCGAAATATTCTGCATGACTCGGAGGAAGAAGAGACCTCGATTCAAGGCTACATGGACGGAGCTGCGGAAGAATTGCGCGAAGCTGGTTTAATTGCAGACGACGACGCAACGTCCACCAAATCAGCCTTGAACATGTTGGAGAGTCTGAAAACCCAAGGAGCTCTTCCGGGCCCGGCAGGAAACATTCTTCGAAGCCTGGGAATACTGGGCATGAACATAGATAATGGTCGGCCGGCCAGCCCTCTTATTGACGGCATCGACTAGTTATGTATTTACTTGTAAAGAGGATTCAAACAGTCTACTCTAAATCTAAACTCAAACCTCATCCTCACCTCATACTGCTATTTTGCAATGATGAACTGGCTCCAAAATGACAGGAGTTAGGTCGGTCTACGAGCTTGCAGAGGAATGGATTGAATGGGACGAGTGTGCTACAACTCGCAATGAGATCTCACGATTGAAAGCCAGCAACAACGTCCATGAACTTGAACGGCGACTCAGAAGCAGAGTATCTTTTGGCACAGCTGGATTACGTGGAACCGTCGAAGCCGGATACGTGGGCCTAAATGGCTTGACCGTGATTCAAGCATCCCAAGGAATTGCAAGGTACTTACTCCACAAAGATCCTCAGATCGCAAAAAGAGGGGTGCTTATTGGCCATGATCATCGTTGCTACAACAGTATCTCGTCTTCTTACTTGGCCTCGCTGGCAGCGGGAGTGTTTCACGCCTTTAATTTCAAAGTCTATTTCTACAATCAATTCGTGCATACGCCTCTGGTTCCATTCGGGGTCGCTTACTTGGGCACCGCATGTGGTATCATGATCACAGCTTCCCACAATCCTGCTACGGATAATGGCCTTAAGCTGTATTGGTCCAACGGCTGCCAAATCATTCCGCCCATAGACAGTGATATATGCAATGAAATTGAAAAGAATTTAAAACCCATAATATGGAACGAGTCACCTGAAGTTTATCCAGACCCCTTTCAGACAATCTCCGAAGCTTACTTTAATTCGCTGTTGCAGGAATGTCCGTCATTGCAGTCAAATAGTATATTCTCCAAGATTGTCTACACTCCAATGCACGGTGTTGGGTTACCATTCTTCAGAAAGGCAATGCAAAATCTCGGGTCAGGAAGAGCTATTCATGTCGTCCCCGAGCAAGCTGCACCCGACCCTGCATTTCCAACTGTAAAATTCCCAAATCCAGAAGAAAAGGGTACGTTGGATTTAGCAATGGCATACGCAGAGAAAGTTGGTGCACCTCTTGTGTTTGCAACCGACCCTGATGCCGATCGTTTTGCAATGGCTGAACAAGGCGCGGAAGGATGGCACATATTTACTGGCAATGAGATTGGGATCCTCCTGGCCGTGTATGCCTTGAGGCGCTATAAAAAATCCCATACTGATCTGAGCAAGTTATATATGCTAACGTCCTATGTCTCAACGCAGATGTTGAGACAGATCTCAGCTATGGAAGGTTTCAAGTATGAAGAGACGCTGACCGGGTTCAAATGGCTTGGGAATCGTGCACTCTGCCTACGTGAGGAGGGATATGACGTTGAATTTGCGTTTGAGGAAGCAATTGGATTCATGTTTGGCCAGTTGTATGACAAAGATGGAATTGGCGCCGCTGTATTTTGTACGAGCTTGGCGGATGAGCTCTACTCCCAAGGTTCGACGTTCTTAGAGGAGCTCCAACAATTGAATGAAAGATATGGATTTTATAAGAACTTGAATTTCTATTACATGTCTCCTACGACAAGTGTTACCAACGGCGTCTTTGCTTCCATACGACAAACGATAGAGCCGCAAAAGTGTCCTTGCGTATGGCAAGGGCAAACCATCGACTTGTTCCAAGACATGACAGCTGACTACTTGACGAATGTTGAGCAGGATTCAAAACTCATAGCCACGTCAGGACAGATGGTTGCATTTCACTTTCCAGAGGGAAGGGCCATCATACGATCATCGGGTACAGAACCAAAGATAAAAGTCTACATCGAAGCAAAGGCAGCATCAATATGGGAAGCGACTATGCAAGCAAGCCGCATTGCCAAATTCTTATCTATCCAATTCTTCTCACCACAAAGCCTCCGTTGCTCAATTGACTCGTAAGCAAAACTACACCCACCAAAATGCATTCCTATCGTGTTTCGTCAAATCACATTACAAACAGACGATTCGTATCAATTGGGTGACAGGCCGAGAGCTGTGGCTTCTGTTGATACTTTCCTTGCAACTCTTCGCGAATGCTGATGAGCAATCCTTGGTAGGACTGCTGGGGGTTGCGAAGAAGGGCATTGCGAAAAGCCCACGACATTGCGCCGGTAGCTTGCCCAGCTTCCACGGCATCAGCAGAGGTTTGAACATCCTTGCACCCGCTCCACATGATTGCGTCAGCCGGGGCCGTGCGAGTCTGACGGGTACGCTCTTCGGCACCCTGACCTGATGTTGCCTTTTTATAGAGTCCAGATAGGTCGCTAAAAACACCACCAAGGTCGCCTCGCATGTAGCTCATTCCTGCCTGGAGGAGTCCCTGTCCGGCCTCCTTGGCAAGATTAGGTTCTTTCAAGACACCTTGCGTGGAGTATACGTAGGGGAGATCGAGCGCTGTACCGGAATGACAGGAATCAAAGATAGCGGTGAGCCGGACGCCCGGTGCCAGAGGCCGAACCATGATCCAGTGCATTTCATCGTCGACGATGTGGCCAGCCATCTTGAAGTCCAGCGGATAAATGACCTCATCGTAGCCATCGTCCTCGTCTCCATCCAGGTCCGCCGTCTGGCCGCCATGGCCGGAATAGTGGAAGAAGAGCGAGTCGTTTGGCTGCGCGCTGGCAACCAGCCAGTTCATCCCGGCAACCATGTTCTGCCGGGTGGGAAGGGACCGCGGGTTTTGCTGGTCGTCGGTGAGGATGACCATGTCCTCCCACCGGTATCCATACCGCTCGGCAAGGAAGTTGGACATGTTGCGCACGTCGTTGATGCAGCCCCGCAGCTCATTGCGCGAGCCCATGTAGTTGATTCCAACCAGCAGCGCCTTCCTCCGCCCCGTGCAGTTGGAGTATGCAAACTGGAAGGTGGCTGCCTGCTGCCCGACCTGCTGCATGCCACCTGGCGGCGGGGGCGGCCCCCCGCCGTACCCATTGCGCTGGTCGTACTGCTGCTGCACCTGGCCCCCTGGACGCGAGAAGCTGGGCGGCGGCGGCGGCCCCGGAGGCGCATTGTAGTGGTACACGGGGCCATGGCCGGGCGGCGGCGGCGGCGGTCCAACAGGCGGTCCAAAGCCACCCGTGAACGCTGCTCCACCGCCCGGATGCGCATACCCGGCGTAGTGTGTCTGGTAGCCGCCGTACTGGGGGCGCGGATGCTGAGCATTCCACTGCTGGCCGGGGAAGCTCATGGTGGTGGTGCACGGGGACCAAGACGAGGAGGTCGCAACGCGGGGGCGCGCAATGGACGAGCTGGATGTGCAGGATGTGCGCCGTCGCGTTCTCGCGGGAGAGGCGCTCTTCGTCCTCAACCGGCGGACGGTGGTGAAGGCGGACGAGGCGTGGCTGCGCAGTCACCCTGGCGGAGCAAAGGCCATCCTGCACATGGTCGGCAGAGACGCCACGGACGAGGTGAATGCGTATCATGGAAAGGAGGCCCGCCAACTCATGCGGTCCTGCGCGGTCGGGCGAGTCAAAGGCTGGACAAACATGCGTCCGCCGATACAGGCGGCCTCAGCCCCCATCGCGACCCAGGATGACGACCTGAATCACGAGCTCATTACTCGAAAGTACCGCGAGCTGGAGGTCAGAGTGAGCAAGGCAGGCTACTTTCGGTGTGGATTCTCAGGCTACGCGCGAGAGATAGCTCGATATGGGGCCCTTGGCATGCTAAGCTTTGTCTTCCTCCGCAACCAATGCTTCCTCACCTCTGCGATCTTTCTTGGCCTCCTCTGGCATCAGCTCGTATTTACAGTGCACGACGCTGGACACACGGGCATTACGCACAACTACACCATCGACACCTTGATATCCATATTCATCGCAGACCTCATTGGTGGGTTGAGCATGGGCTGGTGGAAGGACAACCACAACGTGCATCACCTCGTCACGAACCACCCAGAGCACGACCCGGATATTCAGCATATGCCCTTCTTTGCAACGTCAAAACGGCTCTTGGAGTCGCTGAGGTCCACGTACTACAACAGGGTGATGACTTTCGATGCGGTGGCACAGTGCATGATTCGAATACAGGCATACACATACTACCCCATTCTTTGCTTTGGCAGATTCAACCTCTACGTCTTGTCGTGGACACATCTACTTACCAATCGCGCTACAGGCAGGCCGGCTTTTTTCCGTCGGCTGGAAATCGCCTGTATGGTTGTGTTTTGGTACTGGTTTGGGTACTTGGTTGTCTACCGGTCCATACCCGATGTCGGCAGCCGAATTGGCTTTGTCCTCGTCTCGCATGTGGTGACCATGCCACTTCACGTTCAAATCACGCTCTCTCACTTTGCAATGTCAACGTCCGATCTCGGTGCGGAGGAATCATTTGCAGCCAAAATGCTCCGCACAACCATGGACGTAAGCTGCCCGGCCTGGCTTGATTTCATACATGGAGGTCTTCAGTTCCAGGCTGTCCACCATCTCTTCCCACGAATGCCTCGGCATAATCTTCGCAGTGTGCAACCACTAGTGCGGGACTTTTGCAAGGAGGTTGGACTGGAGTACAGCATCTATGGATTCGTGGACGGCAGTCAAAAAGTGTTCTCGCGACTTGACGAGATTGCGCAGCAGGCACGCATCATGCAGGCATGTGCGAAATCGATGATTGCTTAGATATGCTTATAGATAGATTTATACATGTAGACAATTCTATTGGAAGAAGCTCGCAATAGCTTGCTGGCGCTCCGGCGGCATGCTATGAACAATAGTGTTTGCTTCGTGGGGAGAGAGTGAGGCCATCATCTTCTTTGCCCCTTGTGCTGACATCTGTGCCGATTTGTCCGTGAGTATTTTTGCTTCCAACACTCGACTTATCGCGTCAAAGACGTGAGGTATTTGTGCATGTACGGCAGGGTGTTGCTTGTCAATGAGATCATTCAAGTATGCATAGACATATGGCGCGGCTTCGTCATCATTTACCACCGGAAGCGTACCAAGCCAGGCTGTTATGACGCCGTTTAGATCCGTCACATGTGAGCTCTTTGTGCGTAAGATCTTGGAAATGGCACTGCACGCATTCTCGGTTGCATACACATCATCTTCTGCTCTAGCCTGCGGGAGTTGCGTCATGGCAAAGAGGGCCGGCAGGCTGCTTACACAAAACTGGGTGTACGCCTCTCCTCCGTGCTGTGCTGCCACACCAATTCCATAAGCACCCGCCTGGCGTATCGTATAGTCGGTGTCTCGAATAGCAGACGAAAGTGATGGAAGGAATAAGTCTTGATATTGAAATGATTCTCTGCCAGCAAACTCAATAACATCATCGATCATGCAGAGTGCCCACTGCCTTTGGCTGCTATCATTTTGCGAAAGGAATGCTTGCAGATACGGTTGCAACCGAGTCCACTGTGGTAGAAAGGAAAAATGATGGTACTTGAACACGCAGTGAAATGCTTTGTTCATGTCTGCAAGGAGATCAGCGTCATCTTCGACTTCTGCGAGATAATCCTCATCCTCGTCATCCTCTTCAGTGTGATTTGCCGCTCTTATCTGTCCACGCTTGATGTAATCTTGCAGTATGCTCTCAGTTGAAGTCACAAGTCTTTCTAAGCCCTGTGCATCAAGAGAATTCTCGCCCATAACTTCGAGACACTCACACAAGCAGCTGTAGAGCTCAGCAATGACATCAATTAATGCTTCTTGCTGCAGAATGTTCAACAATTTTTCCAAGGCCGGTTGCCAAATTTCGTACAGTCGCTTAGGATTAGCCTGTTTCCTGGCGTTCAATAACTGCGGAAGGCACTTTGCTGCTGCTGACCGGACGCCGTCGTGGAAGAGGAAGCTCATGGATGGAAGAACGACTTCGTTCAGAACTGTCGGAACGTAAGGATCAAAGGCCTCTTGTAACTGCGAGGCATAGCAAATCAGCATCTCCACTGCTGTGCATTTATCCTCCAAGCTGCTGGTCTGAATAGCAATGTGTCGTCCCTTGACCAGCACCACGTCCCAGCCTTCCTCATTCTCGTACTGCTTTGCATCTTCACTGTCCGGGAAGGTTACATGAGGAGAGATTTTTGCACTCTCGAGGAGTGGGGGCACGACTGCTCCGAGGTAGGGTACGAATTCCTGGCCAAGAACCCGACACAGACGGCCCCAAGCTTGAACCAAATAGCCTGCTTGAGGATCGTCGGCTTCAGTAACTTCTTGTTGGATTGATCCCAACAATGTGAACATTGCTTGTGCATCGGGTGCAAATTTTTCCTTTCCAACAGCGATTGCAATCAATGTCGCACACTCCATAGCTTTGGAGCGAAGTAGCCGATACTCCTTATCGACAGCCTGCGTCAGCACTCCCAAGAGCAGTGGCATGAATGCGTCGTAGTATTTGATGAATTTTGACTCAGCTGCATCCGCCACGGTTGCGATAGTTGTTACTGCTTGTTCTTGAACAAACTTTTTGGGGTTTTGCAGGAGATGGTGGAGGTTGTCGAGAAGAGAGTCCAGATAGGGTTCCATGACAAGGTTGTCGGCCTCCTCACAAAAGTTGACCAGAGCTGCCGCCGCATGAGCCTGAACTCTTGGTTCAGGTGACTTTAATACTGGTATCAGATTTGGCAGAATGACGCTGTGGTATTTTGTCTGCATCACTGGTGCAAAATCTGTGGAGAGCTGGCCAACTGCATTGCATGCTGCCCATCGTACTCGGGGATGAGGGTCGCGAAGAGGTGGTATTATCAGATCAAGGACTTTGGCAAGTTCTGCTTTCATAATATCTTCGCACCCCTCAGCTATGGCAGATATTGCCATCAGGGCAGCATGCCGTTCGCGCCACTCCGCCGAAGATATCATGCGAGGGAGCCATGCTAGAGTTGGTGGCAGAATGACATTTCCTCCCAGTTTGACTGCCAATCTATCCATCGCTTGCTCTCCAGCAACATGATTGGCATCACTCTCGTCCATATCGAGATCGTCAGCATCATTCCATTCCTCAGCGTCGTCGTCATCCAGACTTACATCCGTCATGAGGGATAAGCATTGGGTCACCATTTCTCGGGCGTAGAGATCCTCTCTCCGGCACATCTTTGGCGAGCTCTCTGCAAATTGGGTGAGCAGCTCCAGAGCAGTCTGTCGCGCCATTGGGGAGAGTTCCTTGTCTTTGACAACACTTATTCCGAACTCGACAACGGTCCCAAAGAATGGGGCAAAGATCTTTGCTGATACTTCTGCCAGTTCGATGAGCGAGCCTAGGCACTTGGTCAGGCCATCTGAGTCTTGCGAGGTGTGTAGTGGCGGAAGAATATTTAAAACATCAGGCAGTAGCTGCTGAAGACTCGCTCTCGCTGCTTTGCCGACGCTCCCGTAAAAGGCCGTGAAAGCACCCACAGCAACAATCCTAACTTCTTTGGAAGTATCTTCGAAGCCCTGTTTGAACACATTCCTGACAACATCTCCATGTTGGGACCCGATAATTTCAGGGACGGCTGAGAAGATACGGTATGCCGACTCCCTCTGTCCTTCCTCTTGTGAATTACTAGCCTGAAACAAAACCGCCAGCATCTCTTGCCAGGTGTCCTTTGCATCTACTGTATACCGACCGACCTCTGCAATCGCGTCGGCAACCTTGTGACGAACAGGATCCTTCGATTCCTCTTTGAAGCTCGTGAGTAGATTACTCTTGATTATGTTTCGAGTTCCAGGCTGCAGTGTCATTAATATTGTTTTCGCAGGCTGTTTGGATGAAGATTTTGAGGCTATGCGGCGAAAGAGGACAGCCGCAAAGGATCGTGAGGAGTCTTGTGGGTTCGTCTTCATCTGCTCACTCAGTCCAACCATGAGTATATCTGGATTCTTGGTCACCCACTCGTTGTTCAGTGATGCTTCCGCACTAGAGCGCACTGCATTGTCTGCGCTCGTCAAAGCCGCAAGCAACTCCTGTAATGCAGCAACAGCCTCTGAAGGCAATGGTGAAGCCATCTCTGTAGAATTGTCTCCGCCAGCAGAAGACAACGAACTGGATCAGGTTCGTATGTCTGGTGGTTGCTAGGTTTTTGGGGCCTGAATTGGAGGGACAGAGGTCCACGCGACGAAACACCACAAAAGATGATGAGACAAGTCAAGCGAGAGAACGAGACGAAACGATTGAAACGAGACAAGGATGAAAATGAATGAGAGAATGAACGTAATGAATTAAGCGTAGAATGCTCCGTAATACCACGTAAGAACCGCCTGTCTATCTCACTTGCTGCTGCGCCCAAATGCAAACATGGCTATGATCACAACCGCAAGAACCCCCACAGCCCCCGGCAGTACGAGCTCATTGGGGACGCCAGGAATGTGCTGCTTT
>JAABUO010006842.1_pt1 | contig 13050 bp, 4 predicted proteins | sample 5559291 | NCBI WGS metagenome assembly JAABUO01 (sample SAMN10711878, study PRJNA513372) | rock metagenome | isolation source: Antarctica rocks | place: Antarctica: Victoria Land, Finger Mt sud
TGTGTGCGAGGGAGGTGACGTCGGGCGGTGTTCTATTTGGCGCGATCAAATAGCAGAGTGCTACATACAGAATGCCGTCCATCGAGTCAGGAGTAGGTCGGGTTATTCGAATGGATTTTTATACTATTGGTTATCCTTGTTGAAAGGAGCTGGATATATTGATCTGGTTTGTAACAAAGCAACCATCGCCCATCTTACGGTCGAGAAGTTGCGTGCATTGCCACTCTTCTGTCCACCTCAGGGCGAGCAGCAAGCCATCGCCGCTTTCCTCGATCGCGAAACGGCCAAGATTGATGCGCTGATCGCGAAGAAAGAGCGGTTGATCAAGGTGCTGGAAGAGAAGCAAAAGGCGACGATCAACCAAGCCATGAGCCAGGGTCTTGATACGGACACGCCAAGGAAAGACTCTGGCATGGCTTGGATTGGCGCAATCCCAGCGCACTGGGAGATTGGGAAGCTAAAGTTCTATTTGCAGTCCATAGAGCAAGGATGGAGCCCTTTGTGCGAAAATCGGCAAGCCGATTCGAACGAATGGGGAGTACTCAAGGCTGGGTGCGTGAATGCGGCTGAGTTTGATGCCACCGAACAAAAAGCATTACCTGCCGAGATGGCACCGCAGCCGAAGTATGAAATTCGAACCGGTGACGTGTTGATGTCTCGCGCTAATACGCGAGAACTGCTTGGGAGCGCGGCGATCGTTAAGTGCGTCCGCCCACGGCTGTTACTTTGCGACAAGCTTTATCGCTTGCTGGCTCGACCAACCCTGCTTGACCCCCGTTATTTGGTGACCGTGCTGCGGACGCACATGATGCGGTACCAGATGGAGCGTGAGGCGACTGGCACAAGTGGGTCGATGCAAAACATCGGGCAAGATACGGTGCAAAATCTTATCTTGCCGCTGCCTCCCCTTGTGGAACAGCGGGCGATGATAGATTGGTTCGATGCGCAAACTCAGATGATTGGTACGCTAACCGTTAGGTTGCGCACCCACATCGACACCCTTCATGAGCACCGCACCGCTCTCATCTCCGCAGCAGTAACGGGCAAGATCGACGTCAGGGAGGACCTGTCCTAATGGTAGCCATCCACTCCGAGCAAACCTTCGAGGAGGCCATCGAGGCGCACCTCCTTGCTAACGGGTACGTCAAGGGCGCGAAGGCAGACTACGATCTTACCGTGGCCCTCGACCGCGCGCAGATCCTTGCCTTCGTGCAGGACACGCAACCGAAAGAATGGGCACGGCTCGTTGCCGTCCACGGTGCCACCGTCGAGGACAAGGTCATCGCGCGCCTGGCGAAAGAGATCGACGCGCGCGGCACGCTCGACGTCCTGCGGCGCGGCATCACCGACTACGGGGTGAAGGTGGCGATGGCGTATTTCCGTCCGGCCACCAAGCTCGCCCCCGAGACCCTGGAGCGCTACACCAAGAATCGCGTGTCCGTTACGCGTCAGCTACGCTACAGCCCCACGCACCACAACGAGCTCGACCTGGCCCTGTTCGTGAACGGCCTGCCCGTCGCGACCGCCGAGCTCAAGACACCGCTCACGGGGCAAACCGTCAAGCACGCCATCGCGCAGTACCGTGGCGACCGCGACCCCCGTGATCTGTTGCTCCAGCCGAAGAAACGCGCGTTGGTGCATTTCGCCGTCGATCCGGACGAGGTCTACATGACGACGCGCCTCGCAGGCGAGAAGACGACGTTCCTGCCGTTCAACCGGGGGCGCGGCACGGGCGCGGGCAACCCCGACAACCCGTCGGGCTACAAGACGGCCTACCTGTGGGAGGAGGTGTGGCAGCGCGACAGCCTGCTCGACCTTCTCTCCCGCTTCCTCCACGTCGAGAAGGGCGACGCCACCGCCGCCGGGGGCGCGAGCGACGCCGTCATCTTCCCGCGCTACCATCAGCTCGACGTGGTCCGCAAGATCGAGGGGCACGCCAAGGCGCACGGTGTGGGGCGGAGCTACCTGATCCAGCACTCGGCGGGCAGCGGCAAGAGCAACAGCATCGCCTGGCTCGCGCACCGTCTCTCCAGCCTGCACAACGACGACGACAAGCCCGTGTTCGATACCATCATCGTCATCACCGACCGCCGCGTGCTGGACAAGCAGCTCCAGGACACCATCTTCCAGTTCGAGCACAAGCAGGGCGTCGTCGAGAAGATCGACCAGGACAGCGCCCAGCTGGCTTCGGCGCTCACCGGTGGCCGGCGCATCATCATCACGACCCTTCAGAAGTTCCCGTTCGTGCTCGACAAGGTGACGGGGCTCGCCGGCAAGCGCTTCGGGGTCATCATCGACGAAGCGCACAGCAGCCAGACCGGCGAGTCCGCCAAGAGCTTGAAGGCGGTGCTCACCGCGCCGGGTGCGGACGATCGGGCGGCCCTGGAGGCCGCCGCGCGCGCGGACGAGGCGGCGGCCACGGCGGAGGAAGACGCCGAAGATGAGATCGCGCGGTCCGTCGCGGCGCGCGGGCGGCAGCCGAACCTCAGCTTCTTCGCCTTCACGGCGACGCCCAAGAAGAAGACGCTGGAGCTGTTCGGCACGCCGGGCGTCGACGGGAAGCCGACGCCCTTCCACCTGTACGCGATGCGTCAGGCCATCGAGGAACGCTTCATCCTGGACGTGCTCAAGCACTACGTCACCTACAAGCTCTACTACAAGCTCGAGAAAGCGAGACGGGACGATCCCGAGGTGGACGTGGGCAAGGCGGGGGCAGCCATCGCGCGGTTCGTGCATTTCCACCCACGCAACCTCGCTCAGAAGAGCGAGGTCATCATCGAGCACTTCCGCCGGTTCACGCGCCACAAGATTGGTGGACGGGCCAAGGCCATGGTCGTCACGAGTTCGCGCCTACATGCGGTGCGCTACAAAGATGTGTTCGACGCTCACATCAAGGAGAAAGGATACACCGACATCCGGACGCTCGTCGCCTTCTCGGGCAAGGTGATCGACGAGGAGAAGGCGAATGCCGAATACACCGAGGCGGGTATGAACGGATTTGGGGAGAAGGCGCTCCCGGAGCGTTTTGCTACGAACGAGTACCAGGTCCTGATCGTGGCCGAGAAGTACCAGACCGGCTTCGACGAGCCGCTGCTGCACACGATGTACGTGGACAAGAAGCTCGATGGCGTCAAGGCCGTGCAGACCCTCTCGCGGCTCAACCGCACGTGCCCCGGCAAGGACGACACTCTGGTGCTCGATTTCGTGAACGACCCTGCGGACATCCAGGCCGCTTTCCGCCCCTACTACGAGGAGACAGTCATCGACGAGCCGACCGATCCCAACCTGCTCTACGACCTGAAGGCGAAGCTCGACGGGACGGGGGTCTATGACGACGCCGAGGTCGACGCGTTCGCCATCGCCTTCTTCACGCCGGAGACGTTGCGCAACTCAGCGACGCAGCGGGGCCTGTTCGCGGCTCTCGACCCCGCCGTCGCGCGCTATAAAGCGTTGGAGAAGGAGGAGGCGCGCGAGCAATTCAAGTCGACGCTGGTGTCCTTCACGCGCCTCTACGCGTTCCTCTCGCAGATCATTGCGTTCGGGGACCCAGCCCTTGAGAAGTTATACGCCTACGGACGCTTCCTGCTCAAGCGGCTACCAGTGCGGGCTGACGAGGACGAAGGGGACCTCACCCTGGACGATAGCGTCGAGTTAGAATACTACCGCCTGCGCAAGGTCAACGAGGGGAGCATCGCGTACACGGTTGACAACGTGCTGGTGACAGGGCCGACCGAGGTGGGGACGGGCGGGAAGGATCGTGTTCTCATGGCGCCGCTCTCCACCATCGTTGCACTGCTCAACAAGCGGTTCGGCACGGAGTTCACGGACGCCGATCGGCTCGTGTTCGACCAGATCGAGGAGGAACTCGTCGCCAAGGAGCACATCGTCGACCAGGCGCGGGAGAACACCCTGGAGAACTTCGGGCTGGGGGCGATCAACGGGGAATTCACGGCCGCCATCATCGACCGGCGAGCACAGAACGAGGACATCTTCATGCGGCTGCTCGGTGACGAGGAGTTCGCCGCCATCGTCAAGGCGTACATCACCAAGAAGGTGTACGACCGCATCAACAGCGCGGCGTGAGCCTGATCGTGACGCGAAACGACGTGCGTTGTGCCGGTAGGTAGGCTCCTCCGATGCATGATCGCTTACCCCGTTCTCTGAGTTGCCGCACCGCACGGATCGTTCGGGAGAGGAGCGATCTGTGACGATCCTCGATGCGATCGAGGCGATCCTGACCGAGGAAGGACGGCCGCTCCACTACGCTGACATCGCGGGCCGTCTACCGCAGGACGGGGTGGGTCGGTCGCGCGCCAAAGACATCCCGGCCTCCGTGCGCGGCTGCATGCTCAAGGACATTAAGCTCAAGGGCGAGGCAACGCGGTTCGTGCGTTTGGGCAACGGTCGGTACGGCTTGTCCAACGGGTGGACACAGGAAGGGGCTAGACGAATGACCGATGGGAGAAGTGTGTGGGGCATCCGCGCTGGAGCGAACGGGGAGGCCCACGATCTGTTCGTGGGGCAGCGCGTCATCGCACTTGCCTGGCATGAACTGGGCGATTTGTCCCGCTTGAACGATCGGAACGCTTACAAGCGGCGATACACTGAGGTGATTCCCGATCAACGCGAGAGACACGTGAACGCCAACGTCGGTCAGTTGTACCGCTTCGTGCACGAGATTGCGGTCGATGATGTGGTCGTCTACCCACCCAAAGAGTCCGACCACGTCTACCTTGGTACGGTGACGGGATCGTACGCCTACCGGCCGGAACGGGATGCTGCGTACCCGCATCAGCGGGATGTGGTGTGGCTCCCGCCGATCCCGCGATCGACCTTCTCCTCCGACGCCCTGGACCAGTTGACGTTCCGAATGACGTTGTGCACCCTTGACGCGTCCGGTGAAGAGTTCCGTGCGCTTCTCAACGAGGGTCATGGCGCATCGCAGAGCGGTGGGATGGGGGAACGGGGGCCGTTGTTCACGGAACGCACGTTCGACCTCTTGGCCCAGTTGCACGCCAACCCAATGGCGTCCTTCTACCAACAACACAAGGAGGCCTTCAAGTCCTCGGTGGAGCAGCCCGTCCAGCGCCTCTTCCGGGCCGTGGCCGCGCGCCTCCCTGCGTCGATCACAGCGGTCATGGAGACCAACGACAAGATCTTCGCGCGCATCCTCAAGAACGATTTCGGAAAGAAGGGTGCGTGGGATTTCTATTGGGGAGCGTTCTACCCGAAGGGCGGTCGACGCACCGAGGCCCCGCAGCTCTTCGCGTCGATCAACCACGAGCGGCTGGAGTTCGGTTTCTACATCGGCCAGTATGGGACCGATGACCGTCGGCGCTTCCTCCACAACAGCGCAACGCACAAGGAGGATCTCGACCGCCTGTTGCGCGTGAGCTTGTCGCAGGATGCGCCCGTGACGCTTGAGCCGCGCACGGACCAATCGACACGGGCCGATGGCAGCGCGTGGGAAGCGGGCGGCTTTCTCGACGCGTGGCTGGACCATGCCGGCGACGCAGACGTCCGCGCAGCCGTTAGGATCCCGAGGGAGGAGGTCGTTCGGCTTACTCTTAAGGAATTGACGCGGAGGGTCGCGGGAATCTTCGAGCGGTTGTTCCCCCTGGTTCTGCTCGCCACGGAGGATGAGCCGATGGCAGCCATCCGGGCCTACCTCAATTACGAGGAGGAGGAGGAAGAGGAGCCGGCGCCGCCGACGCATCCCGTCAACCCGCCGTACTCCCTGGACGCCTGCGCGGAGGGGACGGGGTTCGCCGTCGAGGAACTGGAGCGCTGGGTGCGCGCCATCGAGCGGAAGGGGCAAGCGATCCTGTACGGGCCACCAGGTACTGGCAAAACGTACATGGCGGAACACCTCGCCCGGCACCTGATTGGGGACGGCGATGGATTCACGTCGCTCGTCCAGTTCCATCCTGCCTACACGTACGAGGACTTCGTCCAGGGGCTCCGGCCCCAAGGACGGCCCGATGGTGGCCTCGACTACCCCCTCGTCGATGGGCGCTTCCTCGAGTTCTGTGGTGAGGCGTCGAAACGCACCGGTCGGTGCGTCCTCATCATCGATGAGATCAACCGCGCCGACCTGGCGCGCGTCTTCGGCGAGCTGATGTACCTGCTCGAGTACCGCGATCGCATCATCCCGCTGGCGAGCGGGCGGTCCTTGTCCATCCCCTCGAACGTGCGGATCATCGGCGCGATGAACACTGCCGACCGCTCCATCGCGTTAGTCGACCACGCCTTGCGCCGTCGGTTCGCGTTCCTGGAACTGCACCCACGCCTGGACATTCTGCGCTCCTACCACGCGAGGACGGGGTTCCCCGTGGAGGGCCTGGTGCGGACGTTACAGCGGGTGAACCAGCAGATCGACGATGCCCACTACGCCGTGGGCATCGCGTTCTTCCTGCGGGACGACCTGGGGATGCAGATCGAGGACATTTGGCGCATGGAGATCGAACCTTACCTCGTCGAATACTTCTTTGACCAACCGGCCGCGGTCGACGCGTACCGCTGGGAGAAGATCGGGGGAACCATCCGTCCATGACGACGTCGCCCCGCCGATCGATCCCTTTGCGCGAGTACCTCCCCGAACGGTTGGCGCCGGACGCGCTGTCCCACATGCAGGGTACGACGCTCTGGCGATCCTACGGCACGCAGGTGCGCGTGGAGTTCCCGTCACCGCAGACGGACGAGCAGTGGCAACTGACGTCGCAGGGGTGGGTCGGTCAAATCCCGCTCGACGATGGCGTGGTCCTGGCGCTCGAGCCCAAGGTCGACGTGGGGAATCTGTTCCGCATGCTGGAGTACGCCTACCAGCTCCGCTCATTCCGGTTCCTCGACGGGCTCATCGGCACCGCGTCGCTCGCCGACGTCTACGATCGGCTGGCCGCGATCCTGGCACGGCGCGTCCTGGATCGCGCGCGCAAAGGCTTCTACCGCGCGTATCTCTCCCGCAGCGACGAGCTGCCATACGTGCGCGGACGGATCGACGTGCCCGCGCTCGTGCGCCGTCCCGACGCGGTGGATCTCCTGTGCCATTACCACGAATGCACCGCCGACGTGGAGGAGAACCGCATCCTGGCCTGGACGTTGTTCGTTGTCGCCCGCACGGGCCTCTGTCGAGATGGCACGCTCACCCACGTCCGGCGGGCTTTCCACGCGCTCCAGGGGCTCGTGACGCTCCAGCCCTACGCGGCGTCAGCGTGCGTGGGGCGGACGTACCACCGCTTGAACGAGGACTACCGAGCGTTGCACGCGCTCTGCCGCTTCTTCCTCGACCAGAGCGGACCCAGCCATCGCGCCGGCGATCGTTCCATGGTCCCCTTCATCGTGGACATGGCCCTCCTCTACGAACGCTTCGTCGCCGCATGGCTCAAGGCACACCTGCCCACGGGGCTTGAGTTAGCTTCCCAAGACACCCACACGATCGACGCTGGGCGGTTATTGCACTTCACGATCGACCTCGTCCTCCGGGATGCGGCCACAGGTCGGTCGCTCTGCGTGCTCGACACGAAGTACAAGGATAACGCGACGCCCGCGTCGGACGACATCGCCCAGGTGGTGGCGTACGCGGAAGCCAAAGGGTGTCGCGACGCGCTGTTGATCTACCCGATCGAGGCGCCGTCGTTGGACGTGCGGATCGGCGCCATCCGGGTTCGCGCGGCATCGTTCTCATTGGGAGGGGATCTGGACGATGCGGGGGACCGATTCCTTCGCAGTGTCTTGTTTCCTGGTGCGAAAGGGTAGCGCCTTTCCAGCTTGTGGAACCGACGATGATCATATTCGGCACGCTGGGGAGCTAGCGACACCGATTGTCTATCGGTGAAAGACCGATGCCGCACTTGCCCTACCGAGTCGATTAGAGCGAAAACAACGTCCGATCAATCTTCTCACCATTCTGCTCCCTTCTCGTGCCCGACAGGTATTGCAGCGCGTTGTGCTCATTGCGTTCCGCTTCGTCCGCCAAGAGTACCGATATTTCCGAAATCTTCGTTCGACCGATGGAGTTGAGCGACGTTCCCAGCCGCAAGCCTGCGCCTTTGGTCAAGAACCACCGGTCGTGTATCGCAGGCTCCCCTTGCGGGCGCGTCCCAGACACCACGATGTCGGTGTCAGGAGGGTCTTGTGCCGATATTTTCAACCTCCAGTGCTCCTGGTACGATCGCTGCCACGGTTCGGAGACCCCCGACTGATGTTGTTGCTTCACGCTGGTCAGGATCGACACACGGCAGGTTGGTTTGTAGGATTGCAGCAGTTGAAGGATTTCCATGTCCTCCGGGCTGAAGAATGGATCGGTGATGATCAAGTACTCCTCGACAGTGGACTCGAACCAATCCCCGAAATACTGCCACGCCTTTTCCCGCTCCCCAGGGTGGATCAAGATGCTCGTTTGCCCATCGGTGTGGGGGGCGATGTGTTGGGTCGCTCGTCCGATCTGATCGGATGAGCGCTCGGCCATGATGGCGGCCAACCGCGTCGCCGCGAGCGTGGCATCGAATAACGGTCGGATGTAGTCCGATGCGTGTGGGGTGCGTGCATACCGCTTGATGGCGTTTTCGATCACCCACGACAGGATGGGATAGGCCTCAAGCAACGGCAACTTGGCTGCCGCCTGGACGAACGGTCGGGTGCGATCCATCGGCACATCGCTGATCCGATGAGCGTTGAGCCCACCCAGGAACAGCCACGCTGCCTCCGAGTAATCGGGTTCCACGTCTCCCGTGCCGTTCGACGGCACGCCATCGTCGAGCATGGATTTACGCATATCCAAGATCGCGATCCGATCCTTGACCCTTGTTCTCGTATGGATGCGGGCCGGGTCGTTGTCCGTCGCCGACACGAAGGACGCAGCAAGGGTTGGGTCGAGCCGATACGCCAGGTCGACGAGCCTGCGTCTCGCCAATTCAGCTCCCGGCCCGTCGCACACCGTGGCCATCTCCATCGCGATCGGTAAGCATTCATGCGAGAGAGACGTATCGATGTCGATCGCTGTGGCGGCGACGGTGTAGTAGTGATCGATACGGTCGAGGTCGACGGGAATGCCATCGATCAATCCTTTGGCTTCGCGGAGGATCTCCGATCGACGCGCCCCATCTTTCGAGGGCATGGACTCGGCGATACAGCACAGGACGGTGATCCGGTCGGCGACGTTCCCGATGGATCGCGCACGCTCAACCAGATCGGTCCACGTTGCTGGTTTCCCACGGTCGCTAAGGCGTGCCAGCGATGCTTGGGCGGCGATCACGTAGCCGTCGTGCGCGATGTGGTGCGGCCGGGGGAGTTGGTGGTCGACGATCGCCGTGAGGCGTCGCAGGATTTCTGCCCGCTGCTGGAACGATAGTGGCCAGTTCGTGGCCTTGGTCGTCGCGCATGCAACCATCGCCCCGATGTAGCTGTAGATCAGCGTGTCGCTGTCCATGCGCGTCACGAGATCGCAGATATCGACCATTTCCTCATACGTGATCGTGAAGTGGCGCGCGCTGTTGTCATCGTACGGATCGCTTGGTGGCTGCTTGCGCAGCAGGTACGCCCCGATGGATCCGTATGCGCGATCCCGATCGCGTGGGGACAAGGTCTCGATTTCATCGTGCGCGGTGGCCGGATGGGCGCAGTATAGCGCCGGGGCGACCGCGACGATCGCTTCAGCTCGAGCGACCGCGTCAGTCGTCGGGATACCCTGGATGAGTGGCCGGATCGATCGTGAGACGACGCGCTTGCACTCCTCGTCCCGTTTCGCCATGTGATACCGCAACGCAATCTGGGACCAGACATGCGATCGTTCGACCCGCGATGGGATGCGGGTGATGAGTTGCTCCAGGGCTTCGGTATCCGCTTCGGTCTCCAGATGATGTGGCAGCAACCCGCCGAATGCGCGTACCGCGAGGTTCACACTGGCCATGTAGGGTAGAGCAGCGAGCGTGGTGTCGAGGGCAACATCTTTCCGGACAGCTTCCGTCTGCCCGAAGAAGGCCCGTGCTTTCTCTGGCGCCCAAGGGGCCAGTGCCCGCACGACGGAGAAGCCCACGTCGACGCGATACCATGCCACGTCGATGGAGCCCCACGCGTCGGCAAGTTGACCCAAGAGGTGGTCCACGAGTCCTCGGTGTGCGACCGCATCTTGTGCGTTCAAGAACGCGCACGCGAGGTAGCAGGCGCGGCACCGATCCGCCGCATCCCCGATTTGGCCGATACGCGCGGCGATGGGGAGAACGAGTGGGGTCGACCCAAACGGTTCGTTGATCCGGGAGAGGCGATCGAACAAACGGACCAGCGCCTCGTCGCGAAGCCGCGCATCGTTGAATCGGTCCAACATCCCTCCCAAGACGGCAACGTCGAGGCGGTCGATTGGTACGTTGGTCGCCGCATCCATCACCTCCAAGAGCGCTCGGTTCTGCCGCGCTTGCGTGTTCAACCGTGCTGTCAGCGAGATCGCCATCTCCGGTTTCACCGCCGCCAATGCACGCACCAGCCCACGCGTCGCATCGAAATGATCCGCCGTCGCCTGGAGGAGCTGGTCCACGTGCGTATCCAAATCGGCGAGCGCCCGTTGGGTCACCTCTTCTCCCATGGGGAGCGTGGTCGGAGCGTCCATCAGGAGGAGGGTAGCGACGAGGTGACCCAAGCAGGAGGTCTTGGTGACGAGATCGTCCACCTTGGAAATGTAGGCTTGGATGACGTCGACACGATCGTGCGCAGCGGTGGCGTCGAGGCAACACTCCGCGTGGGCAAGCGTGAGTTGCAGCTTGACGTAGTCTTCCGTGGGGCCGACGCGTTGGATGTCGCCGAGTTGGCTGTCGAAACGCCCGACGAGATCGCGTTTGAGCCGCTCGTCCTGAGCGAAAGGGATGGGCGTGGCGATGTCCTGCAACACGGAAGCGTCCGGCGTGAATTCGGCCGTCTTGATGGCCAGCGTGAGCGCGTAATCCGTGACCTGTGCCGCCTTGGGCTGTTCACGATGGAGGAGACTCCAGCGCCGCAACAAGAAGAGGCGGTCGCTCGTGCTCTCCAGTTTCTCGACATCCGCCAGAACTTCTTCCAGCGAATAGTGCCCCAGGAGGAGTGAGGCCATCCGGGAGAAACGGCGGGCATGGGGATCTTGTATCCGCTCATGAACCGTTTCGAGCGACGCGGTGATGTCGCCGTCCCCATCGTCGCGCATGAGCGCTCCCACCGACAATTTGGCGAAAGCCCAATCGAGCGCGTTCTCGCCCGATTCCGTGTGGGTGGAGGTCTCGACCATGGAGATGGCGAGTTCAGGAATGGCGTAGATGAGGTCGGACGCGATGTCGATCGCGTATTGGCCCAACGCGGCGACGTCGATCGTGGCGTGGAGTTGACGGATCTCAGCAAGGATGTCGGGATCGGGCGTGCGCCCTTGCTCGCGCTGCGCGCGGGCGATGACCGCGAGCAAGTGCAAACGATCCTCTTTGAGCGGCGTGGTTTGTGCCATCCCCAGGGCCGCTTCATCATCGCCGAGCGCCATCCGCGCCTCGACTTCCGAACGCCAACTCTCCGCAGCTTGCAGGTCGGCCATCGCCGATTGTTGCATGCTGAGTTGGACCAGGTCCTTATCTCGGCCCAATTCGCGAGCCGTCGCAACGCCCAATGCGGCACGCTGACGCACCGGGGTCAGCGACTGACTGTGCTTGACCATCAGGGCGAAGCGATCTGGCTGCAAATAGTCGACGAGTGCTTGCTGCTTGTCCGCCTGCTTGAGATAGCCCGGAAGGAACGTCACCGCGGTGGCGCTGTCCGGGTCCCGCATGAGCACCTCGATACGCCGCTCGAAGACCTCCTGCCGACGGGAGCGGAGGCGTTTGGCCGCGAAGGTCCGGAACGCGGTGGAGATGAACGCGACGCGCTGCGTATCGGGGTCGACGTCAACGAAACCAAGCGGCAACAGAGCCACGCGCACGTCCTCTCCGTCGAGGGAGAGTTGGGAAGCGAGCGACGCAATCGTGTGTTCTTCCGTCGCGTACGCCAGGAGGGCGAGCGTGAGTTCCTGCGTGTCATCACCAGCGTCGACTGCCCGCCATTCGATCTCGAACGGGTCGGGCACCTGGTCATGGATCTCATCGAGGATGGCGTTGAGGTCCGTCCCCGTTTGGGCCAGACGACGTAGACTGGCAAGGTAGCCGGGAACCCCCTTGAACGTCTTGTAGATCTCCACGATCGTGGACTTCTCGAGCGAGAGACCTTCAAAGAAGGTGGTCGTTTCTTCGGCGGTGAGGGTCGGCAACGGGAACGCTTTGACGATCACGTGCGCGGGGATGTCGCGCGCGCGATCCGTGGCATCACCACTCAAAACGAAGCGAAACGAGGCATCCCCCCATGGGAGCATATCGATGACCGCGCGTCGGATTGGTGCGTCCGTCGTTGGGATCTCGTGGAGGCCATCGACGACGATGTCGTAGATCGTGTGCGCCTGGCGCGCTCGTCTCCTCAACCGAAAAAAGAGGCTATGGAGGGCATCTGGGTCGACGCCCTCTGCTTCGATCTCGCGCCGATCGAGGACCCACGTGAGTTGGTTGCAGAGGTCAAGCCGCAGGATCGCCGGATCGGAGGCCAGGAAGCTGTGCGGATTGATGAACAGGGACAAACAACGGTCGCGGTGGCGCAGGGCGAATTGTCGCAGGAGGCGCGTTTTGCCCATCCCATCGGGTCCTTCGACGATGACCACCTGCGACTCTCCCTGGAACACGACGTCGATCGTATCCAGGATGTTGTCGCGCGGGATCTCATCGGCGATGGGGCCGGGGAAACTCTGGCACGCATCGGTCAAGCTCATGACGTCGCCCGCGACCATGGTCGATCCTTTCTGATATCGGCAGCACGATGATCAGAGCCACGCGGTCTGCGACCTCGTGGCCCTCGCTGCATCGCTTGTATTGGTGCAACAATTACTTGATGTTAACACGATGCATGCAAACCGGTAGGGATCTACCCACCGCCACCCATCGCGATGATCCCTGCCGTTATCACGGTGCGTCGTTTGCTCACCCGTGTCCATCGCATAATCGGGCTAGAAACAGGAGGAGATGC
>JAABUO010006843.1_pt1 | contig 13049 bp, 3 predicted proteins | sample 5559291 | NCBI WGS metagenome assembly JAABUO01 (sample SAMN10711878, study PRJNA513372) | rock metagenome | isolation source: Antarctica rocks | place: Antarctica: Victoria Land, Finger Mt sud
TTCGACTCGAATACTCGATATTAACATTATAACTCGACTCGAATACTTAATATTAACATTATAACTTAGCTCGAATACTCGATTTTAAAATCGTAACTCGAATCGAGTCTTAACGAGTTAAGAACTCGATGTATTAATTAGTTTAAGCGAGATTTAATATTAACATTCTGATCCGGCCCGAATACTCGATATTAACATCATGATTCGGCCCGAATACTCGATATTAACATCATGACTCAGCTCGAATACTCGATTTCAAAATCGTGACTCGAATCGAGTCTTAGCGAGTTAAAAATTTAACTCGAGCTCGATGTATCGACCCGTCGCGATCAGTTTAATTCTCTTTGTTTATTTTTTTATTATACTATTTTTTCTTTCTTTCTTTTTCATTTTCTTATACTTTTATTTACGTTTTTTTTATAATTTAACTTTAAAAAGAAAAGAATTATTTTAATTTATTAACGCTATAATTTTTAAAAAATATAACGAAGCTATAATACATATTATAAAGCATTTTTTTAAAATATTATTAGTAAATAAAAAATAATTTAAATGATTTAAAACTTACTTAACGAGTTTACGAAAGAAGCAGCGAAAACTTATTAAATTTAATTAAGAACTTTTAATATTAATAAGAATTCTTTTTTTATTTACTTAATTAATCGATTAAAGTTTAATTAAAAGCGTTATTATTAAATATTATTAATTTATTAAGAAAAACTCTTTAATAATTCTTAAATGTTAAATATTAAAATCATTACATTATACGACGTACATCGTACGACGTAGTTAACTACTTTTATTAAAACTAGTATTAAGTGTAAAGTTTTCATCGTATCTTCGTACGTTACAAATCGTACTTCTTACATACTTTAATTATTACATATTAAATATATAATATACACGCTGTATACTAATAACATCGTTTATTATAACTACTACTTATATACGATTAAATTTTCGTCGTATATTTAATAAATTATAATCTTAATTAATAATTATTTATCTTTAAACATTATTAGTCTTTCGTTAATACAATACGTATTAAATTTATTAAATTATTTATATTAATTATATTATTAATAAATAAACGAGATAATTATTCTCGTACGAAACGTATTATACTTATTAAATTTAATAATTAATTACGATAATTTAATAACATTAAGACAAGTATGTAAAAGAAAAATGTTTAAAACTTAATAAAAAATGAAACAGTAATTGTACAAATTATAATAATAAAGAAAAAGATTAATAAAATAGTATTAAAAATTATACTAAAAATTTTTAATAAAATTTTTTTTTTACGATTAAAAGCATCGTTAACATAAAAGATATATAAACTAAACTTAAGATTACATGCTTGTAAGTAAATTAAAAAGTAATATACGTTATGCTTAATAAGCTTTTTAAATATATAGTAATAAATAAAATTAAGTATTATATTAAATTAATTAACGTTATATTTAACGATGTAAAAAGTTTTATTAAACGACTTAAAATGATTATACGAGATAATTAAAATATATGAAATAACGTTTACATCATTATTACTTTTAATTTACTCTTTTTAAAATACGATATTATTAAAGCTTATATTATTACTTTAAAAAAGATATAAATATAAAAAGTTTAGTAATAAATAATGTTTAAAGAAATACGTATTAACTTTAATTATTAAGTAAATATTAAATTAAAATTAATAATAAATATGTAATATAAAAGAAAATTATATAATTACGATTATTTATACGAAAGCAGAAAAGACTTTAAAGATATAAGAATATACTTTACATGTAATAAAATAAAATATATATTACGAAATTATCGTAATATAATAAAAAGATTAAAATTAAAACGAAGACGCGAAGATAATAAGAAGCTTTTCGTACGAAATAAACATTTAAGAAATCATTTACATAAAGTTATTAATATTAACATTAACGAGAATAAGCTTAATGTAATGATAGCAAGCGCTAGCTTAACGTTAGCGCTCATTAAAGACAAGATCAGATGACTTATTAAATGATTTAAAGTCGCTTAATAAGTTAACGTTTCTTATAACGTATTAAGAATGATTTATTACGATTAAATAGCGAAATGTTAACGATGAAGTCATTAAGAGTATTAAATAAGCTGAAGCTTATCTTTTTAATGTTTTTTAGCGATTAGTTTTACATATTAATATCATAATAACTGAGTATAATCATAGCAAATTTATTATGTCTTACGTCTTTTATATTTAAACGCGCTAGCGAGAAGTTAACGAAGTCGATCTTATAGTTTTAATTGCTCTTGTTTTAAGAAAAGGCTCGAGACATAATATAGCTATAACAGTCTCTAGATTACATATCGATTATGATAATAACAGCGACTTTAAAAAACTTAGCATTAAAGCTTAAAATATCTTAAGATCATTGAAACGATCTTAAGCAGACTTATCATTAACTCGTATAATTAATAATGATAAAGAATAAAGTTCGAAAAATACTTTACGTAATGAATTCGTGAATTAAATATTAATCGAGACGCAAGCGAAAGTTAATTATTTACGTGCTTTGCGACGAATCGTAAAATTAAAAATTAAAGCTCGTAAATTACGATTAACATTGCTTATTACGCACGTTAACGAAGCACGAGCGAAATCTTAAAATTAATTAATTTCATTTATTAACGATGATTCAGCGATTAAATAATCATTTATCGTATCGAAAGCAATAATGCTCGAGTTATAATAATTAATTTAAGCTCAGATAAAAGCGTAAGTATTAATTAAGCTGACGTAATAATCGCGCACGGCGAAAATCATTAAGTCGAAGACGATGCGTTTTTATAAAGATTACAATGAAAACGAGCATGAAAAATGATTTCGAGAAATAAAAATTAAGTTTTAATTAAGCTCGAATTACTTTTTTAACGATGTAATAAAAATTCTTTAATGCATGCAGTTCATAATGAAAGATTTCATGAATTAATAATCTCATAAGACAAACGCAGACGTTAAGGCGACGAATTATACTTTTACGAAATTTCGTTAATTCTTGCTTAATTTAATAATTAATTCAGTTAATTTAAAGCTTAAAGCTTATTAAAGATTCGAGAAAATAAAATAAAGATTAGAGTAAAGTGTGACTAGCTTTAAGTCGTATCTGAAAGATATTAAAGCTCATTTACTCGAAATATCGTCGACGCAGAGAATTAACAGTTTCTTTATTAAACTTCTTTCGAAACTGCGTTAAAAGATTCTTATTATTAACGATATAATGTTAAAAAATAAAAAAGAATTTTTAATAAAAGTAATAATGCTGAAAAGTATTAAATCGCGCAAGCGTAACGACGACGTTTAAAATTTTATTAATTAAAATAATCGACGTAAGTTAAAGAATTAAAAATTCTTTTTTAATAAAGAAAATCGAAACTCACGAAGAGATAATTAATTCGATGAAAATTTAAAGTCGCGAGCGAGCAATAAGCGTCTGTTTAAATTAATCGATTCAGATAATAAAGTTAATTACTGTTATAACTGCAATGAAAAGAAGCACTGAAAAAAGAATTATTCTAAAAAGAATAAGTGAAACACAGTTATAACGATGATTAATGTTTTTAATAAAGATTTAAAAAATAATTAAGCTTCGCTAACGCGCAAGCGAAGCAGAAAAGATTAATAAAGGCGCGTGACTTAATTATTACTAAGGATTAAATTAAACTTCTAAACAAAAAGCGTTTATTATTCGAGCTCGTTAACTTAAAAGTAAAGCTAAATTTAATTAATTAAATATACGTGATACAGTGAAAGTTGTAATTAATAAAACGCGTCGTCTTATCGCTATTAAGATTTCTTAATAATTAAGACCGTTATTGTTACGACGCTTATGAGCTTACATATAATATAATTAATTTTTAAGAGCAACATCGAAAATGTATTACTCTTTTTTACGCTGTAAATTACGTTAAGCTCGATGTTATTTTTAATATGTTAATGTTAATTAATTAAGAGATTCTTATAAATTCGCAGACGACAAGTTAACGCTTTAAGATAAAATTTAAAAATCTTAAAGTATTAATATCTCAGAAGTTTTTAAAAAGTCTTTTTAAGCAAAGCGAAATCTTTGCAGTTATTTGCGCTAACGTTACAGAGACGTTAAGTAAACAAATTATAATATTTAAAGTTTTAAAGAAATTAATAAATTTTAAGAATGTCTGCGATGCAGAAAAGATTAATATTTTATTAAAGCAAAACAAGAACGATCATGTTATTAATTTAATAAAAAGCGCGAAGTCGTCATTCATGTCTTTATATAATTTATTATAAACAGAGCTAACGAAGCTTTAACGCTATCTTAAAGATGCTTTAATAAAAGATTAAATTAAACATTTCGTCTCGTTAGTAAAAGTCTTTATACTTTTTGTGTTTAAAAAGAATAATAAGTTACGTTTATGCGTTAATTATTAAACTTAAATGCGATTACGATTAAGAATCGTCATTTATTATCTTTAATCATTAAGACGCTGAATTAATTAAACGAATTTAAATGTTTTATTAAGCTGAATCTTAAGAACGTTTATTATCGTATAAGAATTAAATAAGATAATAAATGAAAGACGACGTTTCGCACGCGCTATGAGCATTTCGAATATTAAGTTATGTCATTTAAGTTAGCTAACGTCTTAGTTACTTTTTAAGCCTATATTAATAAAGCGTTAAGAGGCTTAATTAATGTTATCTGTATAATATATTTAAATAATATTTTAATTTTTAATAATGATTCGACGCAACACTAACGTCATGTAAGAAAGATGTTTTAACGTTTAAAAGATTATCAGCTATATGTTAATCTTAAAAAATGTTAATTCGTTATTAAGAAGATTAAATTTTTAAACTTTATAATATTTATAAGCGAAGTGAAAATGAACTCAGATAAAATTAAAATAATTAAAGAATAATTTAAATCGAAGACTTATCGCGAAGTTTAAGTATTTCTGAGCTTCGTTAATTTTTATAAACGTTTTATTCATCGTTATTTTAAGATCGCAGCGTCTCTTATTAGTCTGTTAAAAGATAATAAAGACGATAAGAAATTAAAATCTTTTAAATGATTTAATACAGCGAAGCAGACTTTTCGTTAACTGCGCGATATTTTCATGTCGACTTCACTTCTTACTTATTATAATTTAAGTAAAAAGATTAAAATGAAGATTAATGCTTTTAATTTTACAGTCGCAAATATTCTTAATTAATGAAATTTTAACGATCATTAACGATCGATGATGTTTTAATCGCGCAAGATGATATTAACGAAATAAAATTACGAAACTCATAATCAGAAGCTCTTAGTTATAATAATCGCTTTTAAGTAATGAAGACATTATTTAAAAGATAATTTATATTTTATTAAGATCTGATCAGATCACAATAATTTAAAAGAATTTATAAAGCAGAAAGAGCTAAACTTCAGACAAGCTCGTTAAGCGCTGAAGTTAACTGCTTATAATTTTAAAATTTTTCATCGTTCGAATAAACGAAACTCAGCGAATAAGTCTTTTAAGCGTTTAAATTATGAGAAAACATTACTCTTTAACATTAAATTGTTATTAACGTTGCAGAATAAGCTAGCGCTATCGTTAAACGAAAAGACGCTGACGTAAAGCGAGCGAAACGAAGTAAATGAGCAAGATTTCGTATCTTAACTAGCAGAAATTCAGCTTAATGACACAGACAGATTAAAGTTACTGTCGTAAAGAAAGCGAAAGATATTAAATAATTTAATCTCTGTATTTTAATTAGTTAATATTTAAGTTCTCATATTAAGAAAGAAGATTAAAGATATACTCGAAAGTCTTTATGAGAAATCGTAAAGATTTATGAAGTTCTTAATAAAAAAGCTTCAGGCAAAAGACGATTAAGCGAATAAAGTTCGTGTTAAACTCGTTAAGTCTTTTTATCGTCTGCGTAAGCGAAATGAAATTTAAGCTTTAAACTTTAAGAATCTCGTTAAACGTGACGAATGTCTTTATGTTTCTAATAATGTAATAACTAAAAAGAAGCTTATTAATAAGAATCATAATGATTTCTTAACTGAAACTTTAAGATTAATAAGACTTTAAAATTTCTAAGAAGAAAGTATTATTAACTCGTTTACTTCGAGCAAATGACTTCGTATATTAAAATCTGTGATGTTTATTAACGAATTAAAGTGCTTAAGCATAAATTATATGATAAGTTTAAGTTCTTGTTTATATTCACGAAGTCATGAAAAGAAATCATTATAAACTTCGTTACGAGTTTATCATTAAGTAAATATCGTGAAGTCGTTTATGACTCGATATTCGTAATTATAAATTAATGTATTAAAATGATTAAATATATATCAGTAATAACACGAATCGATGTCGTAAAACTAACGAAAGTGTTTTTTAAAGAAATCGTTTTACGCTTTAACATGTTAATTAACATAATAAGTGACAGAGACTCTGTCTTTACTAGCGCGTTTTAATTAATTATATATTATCATGCACGCATAAGATAACGATTAAGCATCGCATTTCATTCGTAAACGAATAACTTAATTAAGCGTTAAAATTAAATCTTAAAGCACTATTTACGTACTTTCGCTAACGCAGAGTAAACGAGTTAAGCTAATTTATTATTAATGATTAAATATGCTTATAATAATAATCGTTACGTCTTTATTAAAGTCTCGTCGTTCTTTTTAATGTATGATTATAATTTAAAAATATATTACGAGATTAAAAATAATTTCGTTAAAGAAGAAATATTATTCGTAAAAGATCGAGTTCAGTAATTTTAAGATTTAAGAAATTAACTAACGAAGCGTCTTATTAACGCTGTCGCTTAACAGACGAAGTATTATAATCGCAGTTATAAAGTTAAAACTTATACTGTTAATGATTTAATTATGCTCTTAACTAGAAATTTAAAACAAAAGAAGTTTAGTAAGAAATTATCGCATAGATTTATTAATTCGTTTAGAATAAAGAATAAAATTAAGACTTAAGTTTATTAACTGACGTTATTTAATACTTATCGTATTCATAATACTTTTCATGTTTCGTTACTGAAGTTATATTAAAATAAAGTAAACGATTAAAAGGCGAAAGCTCTTATGCAAGCTTTAAAGCTCATTAACGATGAGAAGTAATAAAAAATTAAGAAAATTATGAATAAGAGTAAAAGTAAGAAGAAGCTATGATACAAGATGAAATGATTAGACTAAGATCATATATATAATTAATGATTACTCGAAGAAGAGCTAAAGCTTATTTAAGAGCTGAAAGAAAAATTTAATAATTAAATAGCGTTACGCAAGCGACGACGAAGAAATAAATAAGCGAGTATTACGATAATAACGCTTAATTATTAACGACGTTAATTTAATATAATAATCGTCTTCGCATCGTTATCGATTATAAACTTTTAGTTAAAAATTTCTTCATTTCGTTACATAAAGTGTCGATAATAATAAGACTGAACGCTTAACGCGCAGCGCTTAATTACAAAAATTTATTTATTTATTTATTTATTTATTATCGTACACATCGAGTTTAAATATTAAGATGACGATTTCGAGCTGCTAATAACGTTCGAGATTGTTAAGCTAAAGCTCGTTCAGAAATCGTCTCTGATAAACGAAGCTTTTAACAAGTTAACGTTAATTCTCATAAAAACTTACTTCGCGAGCTTACGCTCTTACGCCTTCTTCGCATTCTTTTTCTCATTCTTTTTCTTATTCATTATTACATTTTTTTCTTACTTTATCTTTTTAATCGTTATCTTACTCATCATTCTTTTAACTTCATCGCGCTTAACTCGAAGTATTTTACACTTCGTTTACGTCTCATCGCGCTTTCATTTCGTCTTCGTTAAACGCTTAATTAATCGAGTAATCTCGCGCTAATTATGTTTAATCGCGAGTTAAGCTTTATGTGCGATGTTAAAAATGTACTCGTTAACGCGACGTCATTTCTTTATGACTGTTATTAATCTCTTTCGTCTGTTTTTCACGCTTACGAAAATAACACGTTAATGTTAATCTGCGCGAGTAAATTCATAAATAACGCGTTTCGCATCGTTTCGAAAGCGTTTAATGAACTAAATAATTTTTAGTAACTGTCGCAGCGTTAGCGAGATAAAACTTATCGTAATGCAACGATTCGAGTCGTAACGTTAAGCTCTGCACGATTTACAGACACTTAACTCGCGCACGCACTCGCGTCTGTTAATGTAAATTATACACGAAAGATCTTCACATTTTAAAGAATAAAAGATTAACTTTGCACTTAAATTAACAGATATATACATATCGATCATGATCGTTATCTCGTTATTAATTCGTATAATCGTTAAGATCATGTTATGTTTATTAATATTAGAAAACATATACATAAGTTTATACAGCGTCTGCTTCTTGTTCTTAAGTATATACAAATTTGTTAAATCTGTAATACTTAAAAGCACACATTAGCATTCGTATCGTCTGCTCGCTGTTATTAAATATATATAAAAAGTGTTTAATTAAAAGATAAAAAGAAAAAAAGAAAAAAAGAAAGAAAAAAAGAAATAATAACATTATATATGATAAATAAGCGTCATCATAACGATAATATTAAATAAATATCAAGTTTACGTCATCGTAACGACAGCGCGCGAGTAAACATTAAAATAACATTAATTAAAATCGCAGTTTCATGAAATTTCATAAGAAAGCTACAGATTATAATCGATTGCAAGATGATATTACATTTAAAAGACTCTTTTTCTTTTATTAACTTAAAGAGATTTAAGAGATTTTTAATGAGCTTTAAAATGCTGCGCATAACAGACGCGATTAATAACTGTCTTTACTTTAAGAGATTAATATAGCTTCTTTACATTAAAGATTAATGTTTTAAAAGAAAAGATAATTATAATAATAACAAGCGCTAGCTTAACGTTAGCACTCATTAAAAGCAAGATTAAATGACTTGTTAAATGATTTAAAATCGCTCGATAAGTTAACGTTTCTTATAACGTATTAAGAATGATTTATTACGATTAAATAGCGAAGTGTTAATAATGAAGTCATTAAGAATATTAAATAAGCTGAAGCTCATTTTCTTAATGTTCTTTAGCGATTAATTTTACATATTAATATCATAGTAACTAAGTATAATCATAGTAAATTTATTATGTCTTACGTCTTTTATATTTAAACGCGCTAGCGAAGAGCTAACGAAGTCGACCTTACACTTAACGAGAAAGAAGAAAAGAAATTATTACTTAAATTAATTAAATAAAGAATTTTCGCGAAGAATAATTATTAATATATTAATAGCTGCGCAGTATAATATATTATTAATTAATTAAACTTATACGATGCGTTATTATTTTACGAGAAAAAGCATAAGTTTAAAGCTATAAATAATAAAGTTATGCGCTGTACGAAGAATAAAATAATAATGATTTATATTAACGTTATATTAAGCGTATAAATACGCGATGTATGTTTCGTATTTTAAACATTCGTTAACTTAATTTTACTAAGCATTTTAAAAAGAAATAATAATCGTACGTGAATAAAAACGAGTACATATTATTAATTAAAGATAAAATCTTTATAATTAAAGCTAAGATTATAAATTAAAACATTTATCGTTTAATATTATATAACGATAAGAAAATCTTAATAAAATTATATAAAAAATTAAAAAAACTTATTAATTTAAAAGAAATAATATTATTACAATAGTGATAATATAAAAGATTTAAATACGTAAGTTATGTTAAAATTATATTAATCTTTATTATAATTAAAAATTTACTTTTAAACAAGTTATATAATTTATACGAAGCAAATATATTAAAAACTTTAATTCGTTAATATTAAAGTGTAAAAGATTTCTTAATAAAGATAAATGCTTTGCATCGTTATTATATAAAACATTTAACAGTTATTTTATAATTTAACGATGCGTTAAATGTTTATATATTATACATTTAAAATAAATAAATACGAATTATTCATTATACGTTTATAAAACTTATTACTAAAATATTAAAAAGATTATATTTAAATCTTTAAAAATTATATAATTTATTATTATTAAGAAAATCTTCGTACGCAGTTATACTAGTAAATGATTATATTAAAAAATTATGAGTTAATTTTTTAAAAAATAAAAAAGACTTTTATAATTAATATATTCGCATTATTTCGAGATTAAAATAACTTATTAAATAAAAGATAGTACATTTTAAAGTTAATAAAGAAAAAAAGTATATTAGTTATATATTATTACGTTAATGTAAGATTAAAGAAATTATTATTAAGTAATTAACGTTTTATATTTTTAAACATAACGTAATAAATAAACGAAACTAAAAAACGCTTCGTACGATAAAGAACTCGTTATTATTAAACGTAAAGTTATTTAATATATTTTAAGCTGAAGCTATACAATTATTAATGTTAAAAAGAAATAAAGTTTTAAATTATGCGATCAGCAGTATATAATTAAACGTGACTCATTTACGCATATTTAACAGCGTTACTTATATGCGTATTTTAAAAAAGAAACGAATTAAATTAAACATTAAATCATCAGTAATTTAACGAAGAGCTTAAGTAGCTTGTAAGCTAGTAAGCAAAGTCACTTAACGTATAATGCGCTACGAGCGCAGCAGCTAGCTACTAGAAGAGACATCTGCTACAAACTAGTTGCTAGCTAGTTTAGCAACGTAGATCAGTTACAAGCTGGCTGCAAGCTGGTTTAGCAACATAGATCAGCTACAAGCTGGCTGCAAGCTGGTTTAGCAACATAGACCAGCTACAAGCTGGCTGCAAGCTGGTTTAGTAACATAGATCAGCTACAAGCTGGCTGCAAGCTGATTTAGCAATATACAACTGTTTTATGTCAGCTTTAATAACACGCTCATATCACGCTTCATAACACGCTAACAAGCTCAGTAGATCACGTCGCATTAGCTTTTCATTAAGCTTCATAACACGCTTCATATTAAGCTTTATATTAAGCACCTATTAAACTACCTATCAAACTATTTCACAAAACATCTATCAAACTATCTTTCAAACCACCTACCAAACCATCTACCAAACCACCTCACAAACCACCTTCCAAACCATCTATCAAATCACCTACCAAACCACCTACCAAACCACCTACCAAACCACCTCACAAACCACCTATCAAACCACCTCACAAAACACCTACCAAACCACCTCACAAAACACCTACCAAACTAACTCACAAAACACCTACCAAACCACCTCACAAAACACCTACCAAACCACCTCACAAACCACGTTCCAAACCCACCTACATACCCACCTACATACTCGTTCCAAACCCACCTACATACCCATCTACCTACACGTTCCAAAACCACCTACATACCCACCTACATACGCGTTCCAAACCCACCTACATACTCACCTACATACGCGTTCCAAACCGACTTACATACACGTTCCAAACCCACCTACATACCCATCTACCTACACGTTCCAAAACCACCTACATACCCACCTACACACACGTTTCAAACCCATCTACATACACGTTTCAAACTCATCTACATACACGTTTCAAACCCACCTACATACTCACCTACACGCGTTAAAGCCAGCTTCTACTAACAACACACGTACTGCAGAATCAGGTGGCTAACAAGCTCAGTAAATCACGTTGCATTAGCTTCTAGACATTAGCATTTATATATTAATTAAATGACATTCATATGACTCGCTCTATGCTGATTTCTAACATTAAATCGTGCGCAAAATACATATTATTAAGATTGTGACACGAATTACCTTTCGAGCGTATGATGCTATTTAAGCAAAAGATGCTATTTGAGCAAAAGGTGCTATTTGAGCAAAAGGTGCTATTTGAGCAAATGGCCGTCACCAACAGCTAAAAGCGCTTGTAGCTAGCTATTAGCCGTTGATAAGTGGCTACAAGCTAGCTTACAAGCTAGAAGCTCGGCTAAACAGATAATTTTGGCTTATGCTAGCTTAATGAGCTTGTAGCCGGTTTTAGCTGGGTTTACACTTTTGCTAATGAAAAAAAACGAGAACGTGATTAAGAAGTTTGTAAACTTTCAGAACGATAATTTAAATGTATGTAATCTGTCTTACGTTATGAACTAAATAATCGTACTTAATAATAAAAAGATTTTACACGACTTAAATATAAAAGTATTTAATTATGCGAGCGAGTTTAACTTCGAGCTTTAACGTAATCATTAATCTCGTTTAATCTTCGACTACATTAGCAAAAGTGCGAACCCAGCTAAAACCGGCTACAAGCTCACCAAGCTAGCATAAGCCAAAATTATCTGTTTAGCCGAGCTTCTAGCTTGCAAGCTAGCTTGTAGCCACTCACCAACGGCTAATAGCTAGCTACAAGCGCTTTTAGCTGTTGGTGACGGTCATTTGCTTAAATTGCTCAAATAGCACCTTTTGCTCAAATAGCACCTTTTGCTCAAATAGCACCTTTTGCTCAGATAGCATCATACGCTCGAAAGATATAATGCGTAATTCGTGTCATAATTTTAATAATATGTATTTTGCGCACGATTTAATGCTAGGAATCAGCATAAAGTGAGTCATATGAATGTCATTTAACTAGTATATAAATAATAAGAAAGAAAAGTATCTAGAAGGACAGAGCCGGTTATAGATATGACTTAATCTCTTATCTAAAAGCTAATGCGACGTGATTTACTGAGCTTGTTAGCGATCTGATTCTGCAGTACGTGTGTTGTTAGTAGAAGCTGGCTTTGACGCGTGTAGGTAAGTATGTAGGTGGGTTTGAAACGCGTATGTAGGTGGGTATGTAGATGGGTATGTAGGTGGTTTTGAAACGTGTAGGTAGGTGGGTACGTAGGTGGGTTTGGAACGCGTATGTAGGTGGATTTGGAACGCTTATGTAGGTGGGTATGTAGATGAGTATGTAGGTGGTTTTGGAACGTGTAGGTAGGTGGGTACGTAGGTGGGTTTGAAACGTGTATGTAGGTGGGTTTGGAACGC
>JAABUO010006845.1_pt1 | contig 13048 bp, 8 predicted proteins | sample 5559291 | NCBI WGS metagenome assembly JAABUO01 (sample SAMN10711878, study PRJNA513372) | rock metagenome | isolation source: Antarctica rocks | place: Antarctica: Victoria Land, Finger Mt sud
TTAATAATTATGAAAATTATTCATAAATTATGTTAAAATTTAGTATTCGTTACTTAATTTAGATTGTTTATTAAGAAAGGGTTAGGGACTGTCTCAGAGTTAGAATCGCAGTTAATAAATTTTTTAGTAAAAACATGATTATATTTTATCGTAGTCATTTATTAACAGTTTACTGTAGTGAATTGCTTCGTTATTAACGAAGTAAGCCGTTTTTAATTAACTGTAATTAATTCGAAGTGCTAACGTTTAATTTAAAAAAAATGATATAAAGATTACAAAGAGATCATACTTTCTGAATAATTCCCTATCTTATTATTCGGTTTATTAATTAATAGAATTAAATGCACAAATATTAATATAAGCTGCGCAGCGGTTTTGTTACTGACTAAATTCATGAGTTCGTTTTTATATAAACGGGGAACAGAAATCACGTGCGTGTTTAATTTATTACATTCGAGAGACGCGATAACTTAATGATTCATAAACAAGCACTGAGTATAACATCTAAACGATGTAATTAATTCGACGCTATGAATAAAATTAATTATTTAAATATTTATTTTCTTAACCGAATAAACGTCGGCGAAAGAGAACAACATAAGATTATACTTAACTCTGATCTTTACATTTTCATTAGAGAAAGCGACGTTATTTTAAAAATTAACGATTAAATTAAATCGAAATGATTAAAACAGTTTAACGATCTCTCTTCGGGCTCGATTTTTCTTATTTAAAGTTAAGTGAAGCGTTGAACAAATCAGAAGAACTATTTAATGAGTTTAATTCAGATTTTAATAAAGTTATATTTAACTAATCAGCGAGCGATACGGGATATATTAAAGCCGAATTAATGTCATTAATTAACTGTAGTAAATCAGAAAACAGCGATTCGCTTAATGAGAATGAGAAACTCATTCTCATGAAAGAACCGGTGTCGCTATCATCTGAAGAAGACATTAATTATATATTCTGACGCTGTTAAACCTGAAAAGAGTTTACTTTTATTCTTAAGCTTAACGTTTCGTAAAGCGTATCGTGATTTTCCTAAATCAGTGATCAGAGTGATTTACATTAATGAAATGATTTACTTAGCTGAGATGATTTACTTAAAATCATTTCTGGCTCGAAATGCAATCTCGGTGAAAAGATTATTCTTAATAATGAGATCGTATGCGTCATCCCGACGGTAAAGGCGAATGCGACTATTAATGAGAAACGGAATAATGCTTCGAGCTTAAAATTACTTAACGTATTAACATCGTTAAGATCGTCGCCGTTTTTCTTAGGCTCATGTCGTCGATTAATATCCCTCTGCGAAGAAAAGACTCAGTCATTAAAGTCAGTCAGACGACTCTCTGCATTTATTAAACGAAAAGTTTAACCCCGTTAATTACAGGTTAACTAAAGTTAATCTGTAATGACTTCGTATAATTTAAACTAAAATATTTTACATAATGAAAGCTTCGAGGTTTAAATTAAGAAACTAATAAAAGTCTTCGTAAGAAAGAAAGATTGCGAAAACTCGATTAATGGCCTACTATAACGAATTATTAATGAAGTAAATGAAGAATTAAAAATTGTGAAAATCGTGAAAATCGTATTAATTTAATGAGTATATTTACAACTATGAAAATCTCGAGAACAGTTAATTAATTCGCTAACATATTATTAAGTCTTAAAATAATTCTGATTAAATATTAGTTTAATGAAAGACAAGCTGAGCATATTAAGTCATGTTAAAGAATGAAACTTAAGTTATTAATTAACAACTTAAATATCATGAACTCGAAGAAATAATGAAAACGCTTAAATGCTCATGATCTGATGTGTGTCTCATTAATATTATCGATACTATTGAGATTATCTGACTACTGAGCCATAATACATAGCTGAATTAAAGTTTACGTGAACGAAGATTGCGCTTAAACGAAGCAGTTATCTGAGCAGAGTCGGTTTGTATCGCCGTTAAGCTTAAATTCTTCAAATCAGCATCGAGCGTAAACGATTCAGATGTTAATGCTAATATTGTAATTAAGTCTGACTTTAGGCGAATCGCGATCATCTCAGACTTCTAATCTTATGCTGAAAAATCACGTTAGCATGATTAACATGATCTTAATGAAGCACTCTCATCTGACTTTTCTTTCTTTTCAGTCTCGGCCTGATCTGTTAACATCATGAATGAAGCTGATCACGAATTAGCGATTATAATTAATTATAGTAAACTCGCATTCGTCTTATCGAGCGAGGAAATGTGTTTTTAAAATGATAACATTACTGTCATGAAATTTTAAGAAGAGAAGTTAATCGTCATCACTGTGTCGATAACAGTTGTATTAACAATCTTCAGACTGAGAGAAATAAATGTAAGAAAGATTAAAGATGCGGAAGTCACTGCGCAAGAAGTTAATTATATGAGTTAACTGCAGTTAACTCGCGTTTTTTTTATTATGCGAACGAGCATGCTTATTAATAAATCTATCTGATACGAGCGTTAAATGCTGAGTATTAATATCACTATTTAAATGTTCTAGCGTGAAGGAAGCTTGTGCCAGATTACTGAATTTCTTTAGCCTCATGAGAGCGAAGTAGCTATTCTTGTTTTTCTGCTTGCCGTCGATCTTATCTGTGCGAGTCTTATCTCGTTAAGTGCGGCTCATTAATGCGACAGCTACAGTACTTGTTAGCTAACAGATGTTTCTTAACTATGCGCGGAATCTTCACTCACTTACTCGAGTCTTCTGAGGCGAGGGGCTTAAAAGATCAGTGAATCTCGAGTCGATCTTAATGTACTGACTTCTTAAAATGTCTTTAATCTTCATGTCGTAAACGTTTATTCATTCATGACGAGACGTGCACTGCTTAAGACATGCGACGTATATAATAATCGTCTTGAACTTTCGAATGTTAATGAGCTCGTTCTCGCGAAACGATTAACTGTCAGACTCTTCTTCGATCTTCTTAAGTCACGCGACTTCATCTTCTGAGCTTGATTCATATTTTAACGTTTCACTAATGTTAAACATCATCTTAAATGCATAACGAGCTTGTAGCACTTAATCATAAATATATTCGAGTGCTAATATTCAGACACGAATGATATTTTATTAATTAAGGCGATAAATGCGTCTTAACGCTTAAAGAAGGATATTGCCGTTTATCGAAATGTTCAGAAACATTACATTAAAACAAGAGCGCTGCAAGTTTACACTGACAGAGATAATTCTTAACGAACATAGAAGAATCTTTATTAACGAGCCTGAGTCATTAAACGTATTATAAGCGACAGTTCGTTCTTTTACATTATGCACTGATTAAATGATTATAATGTTAAATTTAATGTTCATTAGAAAAGCTTCGATTAGTCATAACGTGATCGATCAGTCTGTAAAGATCAGTAACTTCTTTTCTTTCTTTTTACATATCTGTCAGCAGATCTTCGCAAGAAATGAAAGCTTCGCGAATAATGCCGTCATATGATAACTTATAAAGAGTCGATCGACGTATACGAGCGAGTAGTCATTATTTCTTATTCGTCTGAAAAAGATCGACGCATCGTAATCATTCTCTCTAAATTCGAATCACTTCTTAATCGTTAAGACGTTATTCTTTATTAAAGTAAAGCGATTCAGCTTCGAATTCAGCACTGCATGATAGAGACGTTTAAGCGTGACACGATTAATACGATTTTAATTTAATTAAGAATTCTTTTCAGCAGTCAGATTAAAGCGCTGAGCATAGTGAACTTTTTAATAAAGCCTGATTTGCAGCTTGCTCATTTAAAGATTAACAGTTGTGATGCGATACGATGAGATCTTAACTTTAATGCGAACAGCTTGTTCACGAACCTAAACGAAATCTGACATAATTCGTTTAAGTTGTATCAGGCGTAGAATCGAAAGAAGTACATAGTAAGCGTTAAATGTTAACATTTACTTCTCGAAGCTCGAGTTAACTAATCGAGAATGTGTAAGAATTGCTCTAGAATCATCGTAGTGAACTCGTTCACATTTTTTAAAACGTTAAAGGCTTCGATATATGACGTTAACTTCGAATCATCTTCGTCGTCGTCGTTATTATTCTTCTTACTTGCATCGTTCTTACGTTAATCATCTTAAAAGAGCAGTTTAAGTAAATTAATTAAATCTTCAGAGCGATTCATCATTGAAATCGTCGTGAGTAAATAAACGTGTTCGACCTCGATTAATTAAAGACTCAGGTTAATTAATGTATTAAAAGTCTTAGTCTTGTGAGCCTCGTTCAAGATCACGATGTTAAATAAGTCTCTGACTTAATTATTTCACGTTCGTGCTTCTTTCTCTGTTATCTCTTTTTCTTCGTCTTTCGACGCGTCGTCGTTTAAGTTAACATTCATCACGAATGTGATCTTCTTTTTGCCCTTTCTAGAAATCTTTATGATGTCATTTATACTGTTGTCATAAAGAATGCGTATCGCTCATGTCGAATACGAGGTCAGTACAACGATGTAGTTAATGCTCTTCTCATTCTCGTTCAGGCTGTTAAGAAACGTCACGAGATCTTTCGCACTCGGTTCGAGAATCGCGTTTTTAATTTAAAAGATCGTCTTACTAAAGCTATTAATGTAATACTTAAGAATCAGATACGGGAAATGAAGTTTAATCTTCTTTATTCACATCTTAAGCGCAGATGTCGAAATTATAATTAACGTAAGACGAAATGTTTAATCTTCAGCATCTCGAATGTAAATACGAAGATCGTAAACAACGACTGTCAGCGTCGTAATGATCTTGCTTAGTCTCATATCATTCGCTAATAAGTCTTCGCCTAGTTAACTGCCTCGCATAGCTAGAAGCTAAGCCGCTGCTTTAATCTGTTATGAATGAAGTAACACATCGTTCACAATCGAAATCTTTTTTAATTACTTAACATCTTTGTTAACTAATTTAACGACGAGATTCGATGTTAGTTAACTAAAGTTAATTAAAGTCTGAGTTAATGTGAGTTCACTGCGATTAATTAATACTGTTTTAACGACGAAATTTAATGTTAGTTAATTAAAGTTAATTAATATTTAAGCTGATGTGAGTTCACTGCAGTTAACTGAGACTGTTTTAACAGAATGACATATCGCTAGTTTAGTTTCGTGTTAAGGGACATCTTCGAAAGAATATTAAATCACTGATAACTTAAAATTAAGCTCGAAAAGTTCATATGCGGCTTCATAAGACGATGAGTTAACTGAGACCTTGTTCATTACTTGTTGTAATTCTCAGAATTTGCGCTTTATCGTTTATTTCTCATCATCATCTTTCGCGATCTTCTTGCTCTTTCTTATCTCAGAATTATTCTTCGTTTCTTTTATCTTCTGTATAATTTAATGCATAACATGAGTCTCAGAATTAGCGAATGTAATCTTATCTTCGCCCGGATCGTGAAAGAGCTGATTTTCAGAGAATCATGTGAACTTCATCTTCGAGAATATTAATTCGCAGAAGTCTTTCTGCACATTCTTTATCATCGACTTACGAAAATTCGTTTTATTAAGTTCTTTCAGATATTTAAATACGCGTCGTAACTCGATATTTAAAGCGATCTCGAGATTCTTCATTAAGATGAGTTTTTCAGAAGTCTTCTCGATTTCATTAAATGAACTCGATAAGTCTTTTTCTTCTTCGCTCTCGAATTTCTGATCGTCTTACTTAACTTGCTTTTTAAACACTTGCATGCTTAAGTTAACTGCAGTTAACTTTTCTTACGTTAATAATGCATCGTTCTGTTCGTCATTCTTCATGAAAATTAATTTCTTCGTTAACTTTGTCTGTTCATGCTTAGAAACTTTAACTGCTTCTTCGTCGTAATTTAAATAATTTCTCTTTTTATAATAATAATCGACGAAGCTTCAGGCACGATAAAAATTCTTCAGACTTTAATCGTGAAAGACATTAATTAGCTCATATTAAGCGATTAAAGAGAATCACTCAGGTTTTTACTTCATGAGCTGTTAAAGAGTTACTAAGTAATTAAGATGCACACGACGTAGCTTAAGAGGCGGATATCGGTTTTCCGGCAGCGACAGTTCTTGTTTCAGTTTTTATATTGTAAAGATATTCAGTGAATCTAGCAAGTACGATTAAAGCTGTTTAATCGTTATCGTGCGTTATCGCTTTTCATCATCATTAAAAGCTTCGAAGTTAATCGCTTTGCTCTGAATTCACTTTTATATTAATGTAAACGAAGAATTCGTCATGACGTCTTCTCTCAGAGCTTCGGTGTCTTTTATTCTCAGATATTCCGTTAGTTGCGAGCCTTCGTTCTTTAAATTTGTTTAATAAATTCGAACTTCTTGTGAGAGCTTAAAACGAAGCGAGCATGCGAGTTTAACCTGTTCTGATGTAATATTATTAACTTTCTTATCTGTTTCTTTCTTAACTTTTTTAATCGAGAAGCTCTGAGCTGCCGAGCTCGACGATGCTGCGCGTTTTTTAATGCTTCGAGACTGAAAAGCATTACTCATATCTTAATTCGAGAAGACGAACGTCATGATGAGATAATTTAATTAGAATCTAAATTAACTAAAGTAATCTTTAAATTAAAGTGTTAACTTAAGAAGTCTTTGCTGTACAGATTCACTGAAGTAATCTTAATCTATTAAATAAATCATAGAGCTCTGAAATAACTGACGGTGCTGAAATTTAAGTAATAAGAGCGCTGAATTGAGGTTTAAGGTTGTTAATGTGCCTCGTAAAGTGTGAGAAATGAAGTTATAAAGAGTAGAAATTTAAATAATGAGCTTAATAGAATTAAAGCGATAGGTGCAAGGAAAGCTGCTGCGAAAGCGAAGATTATTACTGATATAAGTAATGAGATTGTAAATGATAGAAATTTAAAGCTTAAAATTCAAAAATTAAGGCTAAAGTGTTAGAAGCGGGTCGTGATGAATGAAAATATTAAACGCGTTTAAGCTTAGCGCGAAAGATTAAAGTTTCACTGCAGTGAATCAGCAGCATGTTGTTACATTAAGCATCATGAAAGAAACATGAAAAAGCGGAAAATTAACATGATTTCTCAGAGCTTTAAATCGCACGGCGGGGGCTCAGCTTTCGCTAAAAGAATTAATTAAATTAATTAATCGAGTAAAGACGTTAATTTAATGAAATACTGTAGAAACAGGAACTAACTTTAATAACATAGCAATGCTGAACAGGCTGCTTAAAAATCACGCTCGAAGATGAAGAAAAGTGAAGACGTTAAGATTTTCGACTTCGATGAATCAGATTCATGAAAGAGATTAAGAATTATTCATGTATTTTACTGATCATCTTTTTAAATTTAACGAAGAATGAAATCGAGTTAATTATAATCATTTAGAATTAAATCGATTTGTAAATCACGAATCGACATTTTCTGTGCGAGTTCTTGTTTCTATTCTTAATTAAGTATTCGCTTATTCTGCATACACGCGCTATTCGTAACGTCGATTAATCAGAAAGTAATCGCTAATAAAATTCAGATATGCATTAACATGATTTCGTCACAATCTTGTTATGATGCTTAACAAATGTGTCTGTTAAGTCGCTGCGGTTCGATGTTCACGTTTCTTTATTCTCAGTCTTCGTCGTGTTCTTCTCTTAAATCTCGATTTTTCGAAATATTTAATTAATGTTATTTTAACAGAATATGAAAGTACGAATGTGAAAGCGTTAATTCATGTTAAGTTCGAGCCGATGACATCGAAGAAGAATGACATTAAAGACATGACAGAAAGCTTAAAATACTAGTGAACATGTTAAATTAAAGCAGTTAATTAAGAATCTTACGCGAAGCACATTAACGAATACAGGAATCTTGAACTCGTTCGAAAGCTGCTTAAGATGTTAAAGCGAAGACGATTAAACGAAAGAATTAAGAAAGCTTTAACGCGATGATCGTGCTTAATAAATGCAGAGTCATGAACTTCTGCGAGAGTTATCGTCATATAACGATGTTTAAATGCTGTTCAACGAAGCAGAACGCGAGTTATTGATTACAGATTTTTACCGCTAAATCTTAAATTAGCTTGTTTTATTAACAAGTCATAAAACTATATCGATTAATATTAAATCTTAATGCAGTCTGTTTTTGAAAGACTTACGATTTATATCATTTATCTTAACTTTAATCATGCAGTTTATGTATTCACAAGTAAATCTCGCACGCAGTTTGCACTATCTTCACGTTTAACTTTATTTAATACGATGTGCGAAGTAATATAAAATTAGAAGTAATTAATCTTTCATATGAAAGAATTCGAGTTTCTTTCTTTTCTTGTGTGAAGCACTGAGTTAAGTTAATTACGATTAACTTAGCCCGTTTCTTTCTTCCGCGTCACTGCTTCGTTTTCATTAACGTTTCATTAAAGTATTTAGTCGATGACTTTTATATTCATCTTAACGTCTTGCATTGTAATGATCTCGCGACTCTGTCGATGTCGTGTTAAAGCAAAGCGAGTACGATCGCAAGCCTTTGCTTCTGAAAAATGTAACGCTAGTTCCCCGTATTAAATGAAGCTGTAGCAGGCTCAGATTTCGTGATGTTAATGATTTTTAAACGATTAATTAGCTGCTTCTCGAATCTCGCGATCAGTAACAGACTCAGATCTGCATTAAATAAAGCCGAATCTTAAGATAGCCCGTTCTCTGAAAGTAAAGCGTCGATGAAGAGCTAAAGGGATTCTTATTAAAGAATTTTCTTAATTTACGTTCGTGCGCTTTAAATAATCTCGTTTCACGATTTCGTTACATTATGAAACAGTTTAATCATGTCAGAGTTAGATGATTCGTTCATGCTTAAATCAGCTTCGATCTGCTGCAAGATTAAGTAATGTTATGCATTTAACTGCGGTATAAATCAGTCAGTTCGCTATAAGACAGATATATTTCTGTATTTAGCTCGAGTAACTTCTTTATGATGTTTAAAGACGATCTGCATAATCCCGAATCTATCTTTAGTGTATTAAGAAATAATTTAAAGTTTTCGAATCGCAAGATCGATTATTGTATTAATTCATCGAGCATAATAATCAAACGAGCTTAGTTCGCTGTTTACTAGAAACCGCAGTTAACGGCTAAGCTGTCGTCATGAAGTATTGTGTCAGGCCGATTTACGAGATACTGACGGCTCGAACTCATTCGCGAATGCGATAACGAACAGGTTATCGTTAACGTCGTTCTCTGCAAATAACGAACGCAGTTTATGAAACTAAAGATTTAAATGCGATTTCTCGATGTCGATTCGTCTTCGTTATTTCTTTTAATTTAATTTAACGATCACGAGTCGCGGAGAACTATCGATGAGTCGAGTAATCATGTCATAGTTAAGATCTTTAAGACTCGACTCTTCATCTCGTGTCAGCGAAGACGTGAAGATACTCAGTCGAGTTTAATGATTAATTCTGAAGATGAGTAATGCGCTGTTCGTAATGACTCGAGTGACTAGAAGACTGAACACATCTCGAATATATTATTGTATAACTAAACTGACATCGACAGCGAAGACGTTAAGTATGACTTTTTTATATGCACGAGATCGTCTCGAATGAGAAAGACGTTTCTGTAAATGTTCTCGAAATAATTAAGTTTATTCATTTTCACGATTTAATTAAACTTAAATGTTAATAATTCTAATAAAGAATGTCTGAAAGACGTTATGTCTGATTAGTGCAAGACTCTGCAGCGTCTGCGTAATAAATCTCGACGAATAACTTCATTTAATTAAATCTCGAGAAAGTCAGATTAAATCGTATTAATTCAGAGAAGTCTTATAATCTAGACTTAACATGATCGATCGTTTAAATTAAGACGCGGAGACAACGAATCGAAAGCTAAAAGCTTTACGATATGCTCGAGATTTTCACGTCGTAAGTCACATGCTCGACTGAATAATAAAGTTCATGTTACTAACGTCGAGGCGAAGGATTTTAATTAAAGCGTTAATAAGAACTTCGTTAATTTACTGTTCTTCATGATTCGTCGCTAAAAGATTTGTAAGATCGCATTGTGATCGTGACATGAAAACCTCGAGACAGAATAATCATCGATTCAGATCTTTAACGATGTAAATATTAACTTCTTAAATAAGAAGAATTTAATAAGGCTTATGCGAGAGAAGTGCGAACGAAACAGAACGAATTGTCTCGAAAGCAAAGCGAATGTTAATGTTAACGAAACGCGTGTTCGAGCTAAGATTAATTACAGTTAACTTCGACTCTTTAATGAGCGAAGATTTAAAGCTATTAATGTTTAAAGACGTCGCGGTGTAAACGAAGTCAGTTAATTTTAAATTTAAAGCCTCGAAAAGAGCACATCGAATACGATATTTCTGTCGTATCTCGAAATTAATGTTCATGAAGACGAATAAAGTAATGCTCACGCGGTTCTTAATTCGCTGAAAAGTCTTCTTAAGATGTTTTCGTCTTTGCGCGTTAAAGTTATTTTATTAATTCATCGTATATCATCGATTTAACAGATTAAAAGAATATCTTAACGCCTCGAATTAAGCGTTCTGAAACGGATTTAATCCCTTCATCGAAGTCGCTCAGATATCTTTATAAAGATTATATATCTTGTGATACGTCATATGTCTCTGCGAACGAAGAGAGTTGCGATCTTTTAATTTCACGTTAAAGTTATTAACATCTCGCGTCATCGCTCATGAAAAAGTCTCGATGCGAATTAACGCTTTCGCGTGATTAAGACTGCGGAATTATTACGTTCATGCTTAAAAACAATTAATTTTGCGTTACAGAGTAATGACGAGTTAATCTCGAGACGTTATTAAAGTATCTTTAATTTCGAAGTCGAGTTAGCAGTTCTGTTAAGAGAAATAATCGACTCGTTAATGAAAGCATTACTGTAAATGCTGCATAAAGTCGTTGCGAATGTTAATCGCGGTATCTCGTTTAATCTGCAGCTTTAAATCATGCGTAGTAATGATAAGAAAAGAATCGTGAAACTTTTAACGCCGAAAGATCTCATCTTCTCGCTTATAATTGCAGCGTCGCAGAACTTTAATTTAAAAGAGATAAAGAAAACGTTTCGAAATCACGTATCGTAAATTAATCGAGGCGCTTATATCTTAAGAATATATTTTCTTCTTTATTAAGGCTTTTAACGTGACGTCTGCGAACGAACGAGAATGATGTTACAGAATATTAAGAAAACAGCTAGTTTTCAGATCGAAAGAACGATCTCGTTAATTCAGATGATCTGAGCGAAAGCTCGAAAATGAGTGACTTCATTAAAACTCACGAGCATGTGCGGAAACGATACATAACAATCATAATTACTTTCTCTCGTCATGACGTCTTAATTCAGGCAAAGCTGTTTAAGTTTATGAAAGACATGATCGTGAAAAGTAACGCGCTGATTTTACGTAATGCGTTTCAGAAAGAAAGATTAATATGTTAAATGAAAGCCGCCTTTGTGAATTATTAACGTGATGACACGAGTTAGAAAATTATTCACATCCCACGTGCGCTTAATTACAGGCTCAGTTAACTCACGAAAGCGACGAAGATGTTTCTTTAAGCTTTACAGATTTAAACGAAGTGAGAAATCGTCATCGACGAGTAAGATCTTTCACGAAACGAAGATGAAATCATTATATTAATCGCGTTAAATCGATTTCGCTTAACGTAAAAAAGCTGAAATCGAGTTCGAGAAGAAAAGAAAGAAAAGCGATTAATGCCAGAACTCGATCATTTTCGCGAGGAAATGAGAAGTCGAATTATCGTCTTAATTTAAACTAGCGATTAGCAGAGTTCGAAATCGTTAAGAGAATCATTAATCGCTGATGTAAATGCAATGCGACGTTCATGTTTAATGTAAACGATGATTGATTAACGCGAGTTAAGACTTTTTATTAATGTTCTTAATGCTCGAAGTAATACTGAGTTCATGTTTCGACATTAACGAAGTAACGCTATCATCATCATTAAAGATCGCTGCTTGGGCTAAAAGATTCTGTATGATGTCGGCCTCGCACGAGCTGAATGAAACGTTTACAGATCTGCTGCGAGCATGAAAAGTAATTTCAGATACGAACGAATGATTAAAGATTAAACTGTCGTTAAATTTTAATTAAGATAAATGCTCGATCTCATTTAACAAAGAAGTTAACTCGACTGCATCTTTTATGACAGATAAAGAGAAAAAGAAGATAGTTAAGTTAACTGATGTGTGCGATAAAGCGAGCGATTCGAATAAAGATGCGACGGTGATGCGATTAAATGTTTAAGCTTATATGAACGATGCGTGAACGATTTAAGTGTTTACAAACATCGAATTCGTTGATGAAAAAGAAAAAAAAGAAGAAGATCGAATGCTGAAAATAAGGCGAGAATTAAGCTAATATTAAATTAAATTAATCGCAGTTAACTTGAATCGGCGTGAACTCATTCTTATTAATCTTAACACGATGTTCGATTCATGATTTAATATGAACGAGAAAACAGATGAAGAATCTTAAAAGAATTATCATGACGAAACGACGTGATTAATTAATGCAAAGTTATAAAAAGATTCGAATAATCGATCATCGCGAGTGAATTTAAATAACGATGTGTTTACACGGGAAAAGATTAATTCTCGCTATTAAAACAAGATAAAGCGATCTTATTAAGAAAAGAATTTAAAACCGCGAGATTCTGAATCCGTCGCGTAATCGTGTCATAATTAAAAGTCGAAGTCGCTCGAATTATCGTAAATGTCGCTGAATTGAATTTAACGCGTTATCGCAGTCTGCGAGAGATTGCGAGAACGTTAATCACGGAGATGAGAATCTGCGATTTAATGATGACTTCATTAATTCTGAAGAAAGTTAAATGCTCGTTCTTCTCGTCGCTGATTTCATCATTAAGAACGAATTAAAATCGGCGAAATGTAAATTACGAGCGAGTCGTCTTTAATTACGCAGAAGAGACATGATCAGCGGGAAAGAACAAAGCATTAAAGAGAGAAGCAGTAGAAGTAATTTGTCTGCGCTTAACTTCATATCTGGCTTATCTCGCTGCTTAAGCTACGCGCTTATC
>JAABUO010006846.1_pt1 | contig 13047 bp, 18 predicted proteins | sample 5559291 | NCBI WGS metagenome assembly JAABUO01 (sample SAMN10711878, study PRJNA513372) | rock metagenome | isolation source: Antarctica rocks | place: Antarctica: Victoria Land, Finger Mt sud
CATGCTGCCGTCCACCGCGGTGGGCACGGTGGAGTTCCGAAGCCTGTGCGAGCCGATCCGCGTCAGCAACCGCTTCGTCGAGTACGTCGGCGCGACCTGCGACGTGCGGCCTCAAGCACACTGTTCTGAGCACAAACCTGACTTTGCATGTCGACGTGTATGTCTGCAGGTTGTCATGTAGCAGCTGGTGGGCATGTGTTGCGTTGCGTGCTCCAGGTAGGAGGCGCTCCATGCATGCCGCATGCGCGCAGGCGCTGCGCGCCGCCTGCCTGCTCCGCGCTCCGCGTCCGGGAAGCCTGCCTGCAATTACCGCGTGCCGGATGCACTCCTCACTGCCCCGCCTGCTGCGCTCCTCACTGCACGCATGGTGCAGTCCTCTTGGTGCAGCTCTCACTGCATGCATGGTGCGGGCCCCAGGAGCTGGACGTGACGAAGAAGACGGCGCTGTGCACCAGCAGCGTGGCCTACCAGGGCGGCCGCAAGCCGCAGTTCCAGATCAACTACGACCTGGTGGTGCGCGCTGCCCCCAAGCTGCTCTGCAGTGCATTGCCTGCCGTGCACACCTGCCGTGCTTAGGCCTTAAATGCTCGATGCAGTGCTCTGGTGTGCTGCCTCCTGCATGTGTCCCTGGTTCTGCCTTCAGCGCAGAGCACGCTGTTTCTAATATGCACCTTGACGACATCGTTGGGGTTAGGACTGCAGCCCTAGACCCACTGTCGGTCCGCCAAGTGGGTGCGCGCGCCGGCGCAGGTGGTGGCCGTGGGGGAGCAGTCAGCCACCTTTGGCGTGCCGGGCGTGTCCGACTACTGCTTCTTCATGAAGGCGAGCCTTGCCTAGGGTATAATATGGGTATGAGTTAGGGTAGACGCAGCAGTCGGCCACCACTGGCGTGCCTGCCGCTAAGGGCAGCCTTGTAGCAACTCACCGTGTTGCTTCGACACGCACCACTTTTCCCAGCGAGCGCATGCCTGAAGTAGGCAGCTTAAACAGCGCTTTGTGGGGCTGCATGCAGCTGCGCTGACCCACCAGACCGCCGCAGGAGATCGCCGACACGATCGCGCTGCGGAAGCGCATCTCCGATTGCTTCGAGCTGGCCGCGCTGCCCGGCGCGCTGGAGGTGGACGTGCGCCGCGCGCTGCACTTCATCGTTGTGGGCGGCGGGCCTACAGGTGCGAGGGCAGCGTATTTCCATTGCCTCACGAAATGGACCTGGCTTTTCCCCAGAGTTCTGCTATAGAATGCTCAGTGCGTCATTTGACTAGGCATCTGGATCTGCAAGGAGGACTTGCACCTTAGCAGGCGTTGAGAGTCGCCTCATATGTATTCGGCTGTGAGCGCATGAGCAGAGGGGCTGGCATGCCCGCGAGCAGGATGTTTACCAAGCTCCTGGATGCAATGCCACTGATGCATAGCGCAGCGTGTCGTGCAACTGCCTGGCTTACATCATTGACCGCGGTGGCGCTGCAGGCGTGGAGTTCGCAGGCACGCTGGCCGACTTTGTGCGCGTCGACCTGCGCCGCAAGTATGCGGAGCTCATGCCCTCCGTGCGCGTGACGCTCCTCCAGGCATGCCCTGACGTTTCACGCATTGCTCGGCTGGTCTGCGACGCGCTCCCAGGCTGCTGCCTGCTACTGCTCAGGCTGGAGAAGCACCTCCGGTACCTTGCTGCCCGTATTTGCTGACTCATGTGCCCCAAGGACTGCTTCTCAAATCGGGTCCCTTACAATTGCAGTGGTGAACCAGCATGTATGTGCCGCGGCCTGTCTTGCTGACGTCATGCTGCAGCTGACAGCGTGCGTGCGCCGCGGCGCGCAGAGTGCGCAGAGCATCCTGACCATGTTCGACGAGCGCCTGCAGCGGCAAGCGCTCGCGTCCTTCGAGCAGTCCGGCGTGGAGGTGCGGACAGGCGTGCGCGTGGTGGAGGTCACGCAGGAGCAGGTGTGCCCCGGCGCTTAGGCACCCCATGCTACCACTGCATGATGCAGGGGTTGCGAGCATGCAAAGTCTGTGCTTGTGCAGCATACACCTATGCAGGGACGCGCCGCAAGTGAAAAAGCTGTGCGGATTTGGTGCGTGTCGCCGCCGCGTTGGCATAGCGCCGCGGCGCGCTTGGGCGCGGCCCTGCGCCATTGCCTGCACAGGGAACAACGCTCTGTCCTGGCGAGTGGCCGGCTGCCTGGGCAGCCACCCTCATGTGCGCACGTTGGGTCGCGCTGACACAAGCAGCCGCGCGCGCTGGCGGAGCTGGAGGCGTGATGGGGGGCTGATGGCGGCCGCCCCGTGCTGTGCGCGCGGCAGGTGGTGCTGTCCAGCGGCGAGCGCATGGACTACGGCGTGTGCGTGTGGAGCACGGGCAACTCCTCGCGGCCCCTGGTGCAGGCGCGCGCGGCCCCGCCGACCCTCCCCTAATGCTATCCCATCAGCACGAGACACGCTCAGCCTTCACATGCGCGCCTGAAGTAGGCCAGGCGGGCACGGGGTGAGCAGTGTGCTTGGGTGCGGCGCGCTCTGTGTCCCCGTGAGACCAGGCACGGGGAGCGCTGAAGCATAGAAGGCTGACGGACGTGCGCCGCCCCTTGACATGGTCACCAGTGCGAAAGTGGCAGTTATGCGGCACTGCTTCGTGCATAACCAACACGGCAGGAGCGTGACGTGCGCCGAAACGCGCAGGCCGTCGCCGCGCAGCTGCCGGCGCAGGCGGAGTTCAGCGGCGGGCGGCCGGCGGCGACCAAGCTGGCGGTGGACCCGTTCCTGCGCATCGTGGGCGCGCGCGACGCGCTCGCGCTCGGCGACTGCGCCATGATGCACGGCAACCGCCTGCCCGCGACCGCGCAGGCGCGCGCGCGGCCATGCTCGGCTGCCGTGCTGGGAAGCTGCACTGCTGCCTGTCTTTGACGGGTTGGCAGCCTGCAAGGCTGAAGCGCATGAGATTGTGTCTCGCTTAACGAAGCACACTGTGCTCGTGCCTGCAGCGTGGTGCAAGGCCGCAGATTGGGCGAGCAGCACTCTTCGTTAAGGTTGCTGGTGGAGCTCCCCTGTGCCATGTCAAGGCAGGCATGGCAGACGAGCTTCATTTCTATATAATGATGTGGACCTGAGGTGACCAGTGCCTCTGTGCGGCACGTACTGGTCAGGCGCTCATAACGTGCATGTCTGTGGCTGCCGCGGCAGGTTGCAGGCCAGCAGGGCGCCTACGCGGCGCGCATGATCAACCGCAGGTACAAGATGGGGCGCGGCGGCCTCACGGCGCGCCCCAACCCACTCCCAGACGCGCAGCTTCTGCCATGGTAAGTTGAATTTAGCAGAGATTGGGATGTGGAGGTGGTAGCTGCAGCGTGCTGTTTCAACGGACAGCATTTCCTCTTGTCCGTTGACCTCACGCCGTGTTGAGCAGCACCTCGGCCGGGAATGCACAGGTGACTCGGTGTTGCCATGAGCGCTTAATCTGGCGAGCGTCGAGCAAGATAGGAGTACTGGCGCCTCGCATCGCCTGGCCCTGGAAGCCGTCATGGTTGGGATAGGGCGCTCCTGCTGCGGCGTGCAGGAGCCCTTCCCGTCACGCAAGGTCGCGCGCGCGCCCGGGCCACTGGAGTCCATCTCGGAGAGCGTGGACGAGGGCGGCGCGCCGCGCGAGTTCTTCAGCAAGCCCTTCGAGTTCCTGTCGCTGGGCCTGCTGGCGTACGTTGGCGCGCCCCCAAACCGCGGCAGGGCTTTAAAGGTCTGCACTGAGGTTGCTTGTTGCAGGTCTGTGACTTTATTCACTGCTGTTGTGCGAAGTATCATGACAATGCCGATCCGTGCGAAGTGTCACGACACATGCTGCGCGCTTACACGCCCGTGCTGCTCATAGCCTGTGTATGTTAATAAGCTACATGACGTCAAAATCAACACCAGCCTCAACTGCACCTTGCTTGGCGTGCCCGTTGGGCGCGCATGCAACAGGGCGTTGCATGTCGGTCGGGCGTGTGTGCGACACCGGCGCGGCCGCGCCGGCAGGCAACAACCAGGCGCTGACGCAAGTGGACCCCATCTCGCTGCGCCTGTCCGGCTACTTTGCCTTCCTGGTGTGGCGCTCCGTGTACATCACCAAGCAGGTGTCCTTCCGCAACCGCGTGCTCATCCTGTTCGACTGGGTGAAGACGCGCGCCTTTGGCCGCGACCTCTCCAGCTTTTGAAGTGCTTGTCACTGCTGTTTGGCGGGGGCTTGATGAGTGCAGAGACTCGCGTTGTGCTGCACACATCATAGGAGGAGAGCGCTGGTAGTGCAGTCATCATAGAGGATTATTATGAGCTGATTGAGAGACTGCCTGTGTGCTTGGAAGTGCGTATAAGACTCATGGGTGGTCGCGCCTGACACCTGCAGGTGCCCTTGTTGCAGCGCTTTTCTTTAACATGTATTGTAGCCAAACTTGTTAAAACATTGAATGGATCGCTGTACGTTTGCAGCTTGAATGGGTGCTCGACGAGCGGTGTGAGACGAAGTGCATGCACGAAGCATGTGGCTTGCGTCTACCTTGCATGACCCTGCTCTCCGTGGCCTTCCACCTTCCCAATGTGGGCTATAAATTTACAGACTTTAGCACGTCCACCTGATTAGCCAGCAATCATCCATCACCTTCATTGCAGCTCGTACACATGCAGGCGCCGCTGAGTACCTCCCACAAGCAGCACTCGGGCCCCTGAGGCCGTACACGCAGCATCCACGCAATTCACCTTCGCGCCGTGATTGATCGCATGCAGCAGCGGCGCGCCCGCGCCCCCGCCGCTCGCATCCGTCGACCACGGCAGCGAGGCGGGCAGGACGACCGTCCAGTCCCAGAGCAGCACGCGCCTGTCGTTGGCCCCGGACGCCAGCCGCCGCCCAGTGCCGTCCGCTAAGAAACACCTGGATCATCGCAGACACCAGGGACCATCAGCACAGGCTGTCCGCTCAGCACACTCGGTTCCGGAGCACTTCAGGCGAGCCAAGAAGGCATGCCACCCGTTCCTCGCCATGCACCAACCCCGCGGCACATGCGCCCGCAACGGAGCCGCCGCGCCGCACAGGGCATGCCACGCGCGCTGCTGGGAGCAGGCCCGCACACGCAGCTCGCCGCGCTGCCGTGCCCACCCTGCTCGCGCCCGAGTAGCGCCAGGCGGCCGCCGGCCGCGACGGCCGCTTCATGTGCGCCGGCCAACTCGCCCGACGCGTGCCCGTTTGCGTGTGCGGCGCCGCGGTCCTCCCGCGCTCCTCGCTGCCTGGCAGCGGCATGTCTGTGGGCCAGCTGCAGCCTGAACTATTCTCTGCCTGCAGAGTGCGGCTGAGGAGCATACTCACATGTATGTGCAGCCCTGTATGCTTGGCAGGCCATTGCGAAACACAATGGTCCGCCCGACGTACTGTTTGCGCCCAAGGTGCTACGGGCAAGGCAGCTATAGAGCAAGCCATCACCGTCATGACTGCGCAAATCCCACAGTGTGGATCTTGTCGATGCTTGGACCTGCCATCACCTGCCGCCGCCGGCGGGGTCGACAGCAGGCGCGTCTGCATCGTACACGGCGACGGCGCCGTCGCCGCGCGCAACAGCCGCCAGCCGCCCGAACGGCCGCGGCGCGGTGGCGGGCCCTGCCACGACCGCATGCACCAGCGGCGGGTTGAATACCTGCGCACATGCGCAGCTGTATCAGGTATTGCGTTTCAGCCTTGGCTGCCGTGCGATGCAGGCCGTCGTGCGTGCCGCCCTCTTCACACGCAGGCAGCAGCACATGGCAGCAGGGCAGGGCAGCAGGGGCCGATGGCTGGCCGTTTGCCTGGACACACAGCGGCTCTGCCAGCAGCCATGAGAGTGCCTGTGTGCCACCAGCTCGAGACATGGGTGAAGAGGAGATACAGTGTGATTGCAAGGCATCACTGCTTGGGTATAACAAAACTGTAGGGCTGCCAGCTTGACGCCATCAGCGCCCCGGGTGCCATTATCATATTCAATTGAGCAGCGCCCCGCATGGGCTGGGCCACGCCGCGCGCGCCTGCGCGCCGTCGGGCCCGGCCTCTTCAGCCATCCGCCACACACGCCGCGGCCGGCCGCTCGAAAAGTCCCAGCGCGCGAGCGCGCCGTCCAGGCCGCCGCTCAGCAGCTCCCAGGGGCGCTGCGGCCGGAAGGCCACGGCGGCGCAGATGCTGGCGTGCGCGCCGCGCAGCGCCCGGTACTGCGCGCCCGCGCGCAGGTCCAGCACCTGGCAGCATAAGGTAGTTGGATTTAGGGCCTGCCCGTATGGACTAACCTTGACCTGGCGGCCGGCGGCCGGGTCACGCCGGCGCCCGCCCCCATCGCGCGCGCGCCGCGGCCGGCGCTTGGCGCAGCGCGCCAGCAACAGCGCCGCACGCTCGCGCGCAGGTGGCGGCCGCGGCAGCGCAGGATCCAGGGCGCTGGCCTCCAGGGAGTTTCGGTAGACTCGGGCCTCCCGGCCTTGTTATTCAAGGTCTCTCAGCTGAGCAGAGCCTACTGGGAGAGCTCGAGTGCCAGCCACTGTGACATGCTGCAGCTCTGGAGGGGTTTCAATACACTGCCGCAGTCAGAACCCCCGGCGCCGTGTTGCAAGTGCGCTCCGCCCAACCGCAGCACGCCCTGCAGTCAGGAGGGCGCGTTTCAGGCGGGCGTGCCTGGATGTCTCCAGCGTCGTCGCCCGCAGCCAGGTACTGCCCTCTGGCGTGCACCGCGAGGCTGTTCACCTCGTCGGCATTTGCCTCAAGAGCTTGCACGGCGGGGACGCCACCGCCGCCAGCCTGGAGGCGTCCTGCACGCTGCCGGCTGTCAGGACAGCGCTGCCCTGCAGCCAGCTTGCCTTGCTTGGCCACCGCGTGGCGGCCCGCCGCACACCTGCCTGAGGTCCAGCGTCTGCACGGCCCGGCCGCAGGCCGCAAACGCGGTGTGCGGCTCGCCCGGGTGCACGGCGAGCGAGGGCACGGCCTCCCCGCCCCGTGCAAGGCCAATGCGGTGCACGGCAGCCCCCTGCCGCAAGTCGAAGATGCACATTGTGCCGTCCTCGCCGCCGGACAGCACGGTGTGGCCATCTGCCTGCAGTTCGCAGCACAGCACTGGCGCGACGTGCCCGGCCAGGCGCCTGTGTGCCCCCTGCGGCATCCTGCTCGTGCCGCAGCTCAGCACAAGCTGTATGGACAGTGCCACAGTTCCCTGGGTCACTGTGGGGCGCTGGCGCGTGACGTGCGCTGTGTCCTGGAGGCAGGTGCCTGCTGGCAAACCAGATCGGGTTCAGTCTAGACTGTCCTGCTGGAAGGGTGCAATGCTAGACGCGCGCATGATGAGCGCGCACGATGCACTCAGTCGCATGAACTCAGTCTCATGCCATGGCACCATGTGGTACGTAGTGGATTCCCAGCCGCGGCTGCGGCTGTTCAGGTCACCTATGTGCCGCACTTTCAAATTTAGCGTCCAGCAGCTAGGATCCAGCTGCAGCAGCAGTGCACGTCAGTCAGCGCGATGTGCGCACTGGCGAGCCTGCCAGCTGCTGCCCAGCTCAGGGCAGTTGAAGCATCAGCCCCAGCATTGGCAACTGATGCGACCACCCCTGTGCGAGTTTTTGAGCTGTTAACGCCTGTTGTAGCAGATGTTTTCTCACAGTTTACTCCGCCAGAACTCGTGCTCGCTGCGTCCGAGGGGACGAGCTTTTCACTGCGCGATGCGAGGCGCTTTTACACGGACACGTGCTTGAGATGGCTGCTCAGCATAGTCAGACGCCTGGTGTGGTGCGACTTGCTGAAAGCGTCTGAGGTCTATGAGAGCGTGGACGGTGACCCGAAGACCGAGCTGATGTCGCGCGTGGTTCGGCCTGTGCGGGCGCTCTTTCTTCTGCTCTCCTGCCCGTTCTACGTGGACGACGAGGTTGACCGCAAGACGGCTGTGCGCGAAGCCGCACAAAGGTGAGCGTGATGCGTACAGCGCACTCATCTCTGGCCCGACGCGCATGCTGCTGTGAAGTGCTACACCGGCTGCACCTTGTCTCAGCTGACGCAGCGTTGTGCATACAGGTACGCAGATTATGACATATACGGCCTAGCTGCAGGCCTGGCCACGTCGTGGGCAGTGCTGGCGGCGAGCAGACCGGACGAGTCCGGGGGGTCCTTTGCCTCTGACGTGGTGCGCAATTGTGTGTTTGCACTGCGAGAGGTGCGCCCTCACGCGCACGCATTTGGCAAGCCGCCCTGTGCAGACCGCTCCACAAGAGGCTGCGCCCCGTGCAGGTAGTCGGGAGGTGGTGCCGCGCGGACGAGTCCAAAGCGTGGGGCGAGGCCGCCACGCCCCGCTCTGCGGTCCTGTCGCAGTATTACACCGGCCTTTCAGCAGTGCTGGTCTGGCTGAGCAACCATCCAAAGCGGCCTGACGTGCTGGCATCAGGGCCGGCGGCCTCAGCACCCGACGCCACCTATGGTGGCAGCACGAGATGCTCCGACTGCTACTGGGTGCGTGTCGTGGGGCGCCCCTGTTCCAGCAACCCATGCATGTGCCATCAGGCGAGCCTTGTCCTGCCTGCCGCAGCACCTGCACGACGCCGTGGTGCTGTACGAGGCGATGTGCCTGGCCGGCAAGGCGCCGCATGCCGCATACCTGGCGGCCTTCTGCAGCGCCCCCGGGAGCGCCCTCCTGCTCGGCGTCATGGAGCACGCACTGGCCGTGCGCTGCGCTGCGGCTGCGCCGCCGCCAGCAAGCGGTGCGGGGCCTGCATCTGCCGGCAAAGAAACGCGTCCTGATGCACGAGGCTGACGTGAGCCGGCTCACCATACGGCGTGCCGCGCAGAGTGCGCCGCCCTGGACAGAAGAACCGCAGGCGATGCATGGTGTAGCGCCCTGGACAGCGTGGACTGTGCAATGCGCGCGTATTTTGCGCTGCTTGACGTCGGCGCCGAAGCGCTCGCCCCGGAGGTGGAGCGGCGGTGGCTGGCCCTGCTGGCCGACCGCGTCACCCCGCTGCTGCTGCGCTGCCTGCAGATGTGGAGAGGCGGTGCGCCGCGCCGACCACGCACCCGCATCCTGCGCACCTGGCTGCTCTGATCGCTCTGCGCCTGGTCGTGAGCTCCTGCGTGGCCTCCTGTGCCGCCCCGGTCAGCTCTGCAGGGGCGCCCAGCCGACACGACTCGCCCGCGCGCGCGCCGTGCACGCTGTCGGTGCTGCAGCAGCTGCTGTCTAATGCGTGCACAGCCACGCAGCGCGCAGCGCGTCAGCACACGCCTGCACGCCCCAGCCCCTGTCACGGCCAGGGGCGGGTCGGAGGCGGGCGGCATGCCGAAGCAGACCCCTGGCAGCGCGGCGCCGCGCTGCCGGCCGAGCAGCTCCGCTCGCCGCAGGCCGGGGGCGCACGCCGGACGACATCGCGTGCCGGGGCGGCAGGATGCTGGGCGAGCTGCTGGAGTGCGGCCAGGTCGCCCAGCGCATGCGCGGCAGCGCACGCGTTCGCGGCGTGCGCTACCTATACACCGTGCTGCACTGGGTGTCGCAGCGCGTCGAGGAGCAGGTGCGCGCGCGCGGGGCGCGGGCGCCCACAGGCAGAGCATGCGAGAGGCAGTGCAGCGGATCGCACATGCGCTGGCCGCCAGCGGAAGGCCGCACCATGTCATGCCGGCATGCATGCATGGGCGACGGATTGCAACACCTCCTGTGTCCTGGATCTCCGACATTTAGTATTGTGACCCCTGCGCTGCAGCGCCTGGTATTTTCAGTCTGGCGTGACCAGGATGCTTGCTACTCGAGGCCAATCATGATGCTACCGCATCCAATGGTGAGCCAGTGGGCCGTGTGGGTCGCAAGAAAAGGCCGCAGCCTGTCCCTGTCGGCACCCGCATGCGCCATAGCGTCTGCTCAGCGCAGGACGCGCGCGACGCGAGCGGGCGCGCCGACGCATCGCCAGGCAGCATCAGTACGCGCGAGCTGCAGCGCACGTACGAGGACATCGCCTGCTGCCAGCCGCCCTGGGCGCTGCTGGTGCGACCTTGGCCTGTGCCACAAAGCGCGCAAGCGCGAGGCGCATGCCCTCCGCTCGCTGCCAAAATGGTGCAAGGCCGCACAGGCCCGTCAGGCTGCTGCGTGCAGCGCTGCAATACGGCATTTCATAGCAGCAGGCAGGCTGCTGTGCGCTCTTTGCAGGCAGGCGGACACCAGTGGTCTGATGAGCTGTGCTGCAGCAGCCGAATCTCACCCCGCTGCGTACGCAGCTTGATGCTGAGGCGCCCTGCGAGGAGGCCCGGGAGGGCCTGCTCACGCTCGCGCTGCCGGCCATGGACGCCGCGCTGAGGCGCGCGCCGGACGCTCTGGCTGACCCCGACGTCACCAACGAGTCCGTGATCCGCGTGCGCCCCCGACCGGGCGGCACTGTCCGGTACCCGGGCGGCCGTACAGGTCCTCTCTCATGCAGCAGCGCGGCGGCTGGTGCCCTGTGATGAGCGCAAATGTGAGAAGTGCGATGGTACCAGTTCCGGCGCTCGCACCCTTGGAGGACACAGCGCGGGTGACCAATGAGTGCAGCCGCCGGCGCGCAGGCGGTGCAGCACGCGGCGCGGGTGCTGCTGGCGGTGGGCGAGATCAGGAGCGCGCTGCCGGCCGCAAAGGCGCTGCTCACGACGCTGGTCAAGCTGCTCGTGGCGCCGTGCGTGCCCAGCGGCTTTCGCGCAGAGCTCGAGGTGCGCCGCCGGGGCGTTGGCCGCCGCGGCGGCCCGGGCGCGGCGCGCCACGAGCGCGCGGAGCATTTTGCTGCGACAGCCCTGCGAGCGCCCGCCCATGACCGCATGCCGCGCGGGGCCGGCAGGACGCCTCAGTCGCTGTCGCTGTGCACCTGCTGAACCCGAGCGCGCTCCTGCGGCCCAGCGGAGATGCCCTGCCTGTGGAGCTGCAGCCGTACGCGGCGGCGCAGCTGCTGCCCCTGGTGCTGCTGCCGCCCGAGCGCGTGCGCGCGCTGGACATCTCAGGCCTGGAAATCATTGTCGGCACCAACTTGGTGTCAGTAATCCTCAGAGACAGAGTGGTGCGCGCGCCGCCTCCAGCCTCCGTTCTGCGGCCGTCTGAAGTAGCAGCAGTGCTGCGCGCCGCGCCGCGAATTGACGCGCGCGTACGTGCCTGCCGGGACGCAGGCCGCAATCGGCGAGCTCGTGGCAGGCGACAGCCCCGCGGGGTGCAGAGCGGTCGCGCTGGCGTGCCCGGGCCTGGTGCCCTTTGTCGCGGCGGCGCTGACCGAGCTGGCCGAGCACTGTGCGCGCGCCCCTGGCGGGGTGCATGCAGGACCTGTCAGGTGGCGGGGGGCCTTGTGTGCTGCGGCGGCAGCTTGGGATAGCACGCTGACCAGCAGGCGCGGTGTGCATGCCTGCGTTCTCAGCCTGCGCAGATGCTCACTATCGCTGTGGAGCATGCATGGCCAGGGAGCTCCCACCAAGCTGCTCCAAGCGTGTGGGCGCATGCCTGGCTCCATGAGCCTGCACGCCAGCAGCGCGAGCGCAGTCATGCAGACGGCGCGCGCGGACCCGGCGCGGGCGCGCAGGCGGGCCGCCGCCAGGCGCGCGCGCCGCGGGCGGCGGGGATGGCGCATGCGGCTGCGCGCTGTACACGGCGTGGGCCACACACGCGGAGGAGGAGGTCATGCGCGTGCTGGCCAGCGTCGCCCAGCTGGCCGGCGCGTCGCGCGCGCTGGCCGGCGCGCTTGCGCGCGCCGGCGCGCTGGGCGCCGCGGCGCGCCTGGCGCGGCGCTTTTTGGACGCGCACGCGGCGGCCGAGCGCGGGCGGCGCGCGGCCTGCGCGCTGGGCGGCCTGCTCGAGGTGATGCAGGCTGTCGGCCGGCAGCTGCCGGAGGTGCGCGCCGCGTGCTTGCAGCCCGCCTGTTTCGCTGGCAGCGCTGCGGCGGTGACACCGCGCGTGCGCTGCGCAGGTTGCCGCGCTGCTGCATGAGCTGGGCTTCGACGACGGGGGCTCCAGCGTGCGTGCCGTTTGCGGCAACAGCATGCTCCCGTCCAATCATGCTGTCCTGCACACGCAAGACGCACGGCGTCTGCCTGCGCAGGCCGAGGGCGGCGACGGGGCAACGAGCGACGCGGCGGCCGCAGAACCAGATGTGGGCCCTCGCACGCCTGGGCAGCTGCCCCTGCCCATGCCTCCGGTGACGCCGCAGCACGCTGCGCGCACCCTGCATGCACGCTTGCGGCCTCAGGAGCTCGCTCCCGCCTGCACAGGCAACCGACGCGAGCCGGGGAGACAGCGGTGCGGCGCTGCCGCGCGCGACTAGCGCACTCGACCTGGACGCCGCTGCGGCCGGCATCGCGCGGTTTGAAGCGGAGGCCGCGCCGCGCATCCCGGCAGAGCCCCTGTCGGAGGCCCTGGAGGAGCTGCGCCTGCAGACGCCCGCGCTGCGCCCCGCGGGCTGCTGGTGCACGGGGTGCGCGCCGCTCCCGCCGCGCGCGCCGGCTCAGGGCCGGCCACCAGTCCTCGCCAATGCTGGCAGAGCACGTGCTGTGGCTGAAGCACTGACGCGCTGGCGTGCGGTGCCCGCGCAGGTGCTGCGACCTGTCCGGCGAGACGGAGGCGGGCCTGCGGCTGCGGCTGTGCTCCGGCTGCAGCACCGCGCGCTACTGCTCGCCATCGTGCCAAAAGGCGGCCTGGCGCGCGGGCCACAAGGGCGCATGCCGGCGCCTGCAAGCGCGCGCCGTGCAGACGCCGCCGCAGGGGTAGGGCATGCCATTGCGAGCGAAGCATGGGGTAATGTAGGGGGGGGTCAGATGAAGACGCGGCTATCATGGGTGGGGGCGGGGTAACGCACAACAGGCGGCCAGTAGCACTGACCAGCTCCGTTGCATGCAGGCTCACGCACTGCGCAGGGCGGGTGGTCGCCTGGCCTGACACCCACCAGAGGCCATGCAATCGTGCCAGTGATCAGGAGCGCAGCAGCTCATGTTGGGGGCGCGATGGGGCGCGCCTGGTGCGCGCTCTGTCAATTCTTGGGCTTCCTGCACATGCAAAGGCGCCTCATCTTGTATCAACAGCCTTGTTTGTCGCTCGAGCTTGTCCACGGTACGAG
>JAABUO010006847.1_pt1 | contig 13046 bp, 14 predicted proteins | sample 5559291 | NCBI WGS metagenome assembly JAABUO01 (sample SAMN10711878, study PRJNA513372) | rock metagenome | isolation source: Antarctica rocks | place: Antarctica: Victoria Land, Finger Mt sud
GCCCTTGAGCCTTCCGACGAGCCCGTTGGCAGCAGCGGTGGTCATGAGACGTCACATGCGAACGCGGCCCCGAATCAGTGCCACCGTGTTCACCTCAGCACACCCCAACAAGACCAATCGTCCTATGATTTCGTCACGCCCTGCAACTCAAAGTAGCCCAGCGGGTTCTCCGAGAAACCATGCACGTGAGTGCTCACGGCATTGACGAACGGCGCATAGTAGAGCGTGAAGAACGGTGAATCAGCCGCCTCGATCTCCTGAATGCGCGCGTACAGGCGCTGGCGCGTTGACGGATCATTGCTTTGCTCCGCCTGGTGCGAGAGCCGCGTTATCCGCGGGCTGTTGTATCCGGTGTACCAGCTATTACTGCCCGATGCGTAGTCCACGCCGAACGAGCACCTCACCGCCCGTTGGCGCATCGATGCGGTGTGTCTCGCGGCCGAAATAGTCCGTGATCGTGCCTACACACTGTCCAGGCTCGACCGTCTCTCCCAGGTCAACCTGTGAGTAAAACAGGCCGGCCAGGGGTGCGCGCAAAAACGACAGGGTCTCGTAGACGCGCCCGTTCTTGTCGAACGGGTGCTCCCCCGGCACGACGCGCAGGTAGCGCAGGACGCCCATCACCCCGTTTCGAAATTGCCCAACCAGGCGGGCGTCGCACAGGCCGTGTTCGCCCATCTCCGCGATGATGGCGGGAATACCGGCTTTCGCTGCCTCCGCATAGGCGTACCGACCACGACATCGACAAGAGACATGACGCGTTGACCTGGCTCCACATGGATAGCGCCAATCTCCAGGGTTGCTGCCATCTGTGACCCCTTTCGCTCTACGCGGTCCCACCATTCTGCCCTGTTGTCGATTGCATCCGCATGGTCTATAAGCGTGGACTATGAGCGGTGGCGAGGTCGCATCGTGCGACCGGCTCCACCATGCATCCACTAGCCATCCAAAAAGATAGGAGGCCGACGCGCGTGAAAGTCCGTGACGCTCTGGAACGCCTCCGCGACCTGCAGCGCCAGCGCGTCCCCAAAGGGCGGCGCCAGAAACTGCACGCTCACCGGGAGATCGTCGTCCGAGAATCCGCACGGCGCCGCCACGGCGGGGCCACCCGTGAGGTTGCTCACGCCCGTATAGCGGAAATCCCAATCGGTAACCTCCTCCGTCGCCGTCTCCGCGAGCGTGCGCGCCACCGCCGTATCGGTCGGGCAGATCAGGAGATCGTACCGCTCGAAGAGGTCGGCCATACCCCGATTGAAGTGGCTGCGCGCGCGCTGCGCGTCGATGTACTGGGTCGCCGGGAGCGCCTGGCTGGCCCGCAGGTAGCGCCGCACGACGGGGCCATAGTCCTCGGGCCGCTCGCGCAACCAGCGTCCGTGATAGGATCCGGCTTCGGGATCCATGATGCCCAACAGGATCGCACTCACCTCATCCAGGTGGGGCGCCGTCACGGGTTCCACCACGGCGCCGAGCGCCCGCAACGTCGTCACCGTGTCCTCGATCCCGCGGCGGTACGCGGACTCCAGTCCCTCGAGGACCTCCACCATCAGGCCGAGGCGCAGACCCCGGACATCCCGCGGCTCCCGCGGCGCCTCCCAGGACGCGCGCGTGGTCGAGGCGGGGTCGCGCGGATCCGTTCCCGCCATGGCCGCGAGCATCAGCATCGCGTCGCGCGCCGTCCGCGTCATCGGTCCGACATGATCCAGCGAGTAGGACAGCGGCACGACACCCGCGCGGCTGACCAGGCCATAGGTCGGCTTATGACCGGTGACGCCACAGGCCGCGGCCGGCGCGCGAATGCTGCCCCCCGTATCGCTGCCGACCGCGCCGTAGGCCAGGGCGGCCGCGACGACGGCGCCGGACCCCCCACTGGACCCGTTCGCGGAGCGCTCCGTGTCCCACGGGGTGCGACTGGGGCCATAGTCGGGGTGCGAAAAGCCATAGGCAAACTCGGCCATATGTGTCTTGCCCAGGACCACCGCCCCCGCCGCCCGGAGCCTGGCCACGACCGTGGCATCGCGCGCGGGGATGTGGTCGGCGAGGATCCGGCTACCGGCGGTGGTGCGGACGCCGGCCGTGTCGCAGAGATCCTTGAGGGCAATGGGCACGCCGAGGAGCAGCGCGTTCTCTCCGGCGGCGCGGCGCGCGTCGGCCCGCGCGGCGTCGGCCAGGGCCTGATCCGCCAGCACCGTGATGTAGCCATTGAGGCGCGCGTCGTGGCGCTGGATACGCTCCAGCATCAGCGCCGTCACCTCCCGCGCCGTGACCTCTCGTCGCGCGAAGGCGGCGAGGAGGCTCGTGATACTGGCAAAGGCAAGGTCATCACGATGCATCGGCGTCTCCCGCCCCAGCGTGATTGGGCGCGTGGCGCGGCGCCGGGGTAAAGAGCGGCGCCGGCTCGTCGCTCCCCAGCACACGGGCCCGCAAAAGGTCTGCCAGACGACCATGCCGCTCGATCTCGGGGACGAGCTCGCCGAGTTGGTCATCGGTCAGATCGAATCCACCACGGGCAAAGAGGCTCCGCAGCCCCTGTACGACGTCTAGCTCCTGCCCCATGCGTTCCGCTTCCCTCCCGCGTTCCATAGGCCATATCGCGACCGGCGTATGCGCATATCATAACGATTCCCGCCATCGACTCACGGCACGTCTCCTTGCTTCGGGTAGATCAGACGGCCAACACGGGTAAGCAGCCCTGCTCCCCATACCTTCAATGGCCACGACAATCGCTCATATACCCGCGCCATCACATCGCCAGAGCGGGAATGACACGCCGCGCATTAGTGTAATACACCTGTTCAAGCACGTCCCTGGACAGATTGATGCCGTCTACCGTCCAATCACCTTGCACGGGAAATGGATGGGGCAAGCTCTTCTCATCCGTCTCGAAGTAACGCCAGTGACGGTCGTAAAAGGACGCCAGCGTTGGCTCGTAGGTTTCGTCATCGGGGAGCCATTCCGCCGCGGTGCGCACCAGATCCGAGCCGAACAGAATGCGACTGGCGTACCGTGTAAAAAAGTCGCGCACCGCCGACGCGCCATGGCGCCCGAATTCCGAGATACGCGCACTCGTATCGACGTAGTAGTTCGGATAGGCGTCAAGCATGCGGCCAACAAAGCCGAGATCCTCAGCGTAACATCCCATGTGGACGCCGATGAAGGTTGTTCCCGCATGGTCCGCCACGACGCGCTCGCATTGCGCCAGTAGCTCTGGGAACGATGGCAAGCCCGGCCCTCCAAACCACCAGTCCGGGTGAGCCGCCAGTTCGGCGTGGCGCTCGTTTCGCTCGTTAAGCGGTTGAAAAAACGCGACCGGGTCGGCTATGTGAATTGAGATGGGAAGGCCCGTCGCGCCGGCGGTCTCCCACAGCGGATTCAGACGCGGATCATCGACCGGCGCCAACCGGCCGTCCTCGTCCACGATGCGCAGCCCAAGGTTCTTCCATACCTTGATTCCCGCGGCTCCGTTAGCGGCCGCGCGCTGTATATCGTCGACAATGAATCGTTCAAAATCCGGCCCGGCAAGACGCGACAGGTTTGGTGTGTGATATAACACCATCCGCCGCTTGTCCGCCAGCGATAGCTCCGCACGCCACCGATCAAAATCGGGCGGTGGCCACGCCAGGTTCCACAGATTGACGATCCGCGCGATGCCGTTGACATCCATGATCCTGTCTACAAGGTCAACGCGGGGACCATCCACATGCGTATGGACATCGATGACGGGCCCGTCATAGCGAGGGTGAACCATGGGTATGCTCCTTACCGATCTCTATCCATGAATGGCATGGGTCGCGGCTACTCAGCAGCCACACACCCCAGGCTTCGCGGTGAGCGAGGCAGCCACCCCGCGGGTCATCGATCAGCGCCCGTCCGCGCATTCCCAGGCTCGTAGGGCCGCGCCATGGATGCCGGCTAGCGCCCCCAGGTCGGCGGGAACCACCGGAGCTACGAGCGAACGGCTTACGCCGGCCGCGACGAGCGCGTTGAGCGGATCGAACAGATCCTCGCCCGCCTCTGACATGCCGCCGCCGACCACAACGCGCTCCGGCTCAAGGACCTCGACATAGGTGGCAACGGCACGGCCGAGGGCAACAACGGCGCGGTTCCAGACACCGCGCGCGGCCGGCTCGCCATCCCTCACGCGATCCGCCACGTCCCGCGCCGAAAAATCTCCGCCTCCCGGATGCAACTCCCGGTAGCGTCGGCCGACCGCCTCGGCGGAGGCCACCATCTCCAGACAGCCGAACTTGCCACACCGACACGGTGGCCCTTCCGGCTCGACGACGACGTGGGCCAACTCCCCGCCCAGTCCCGTGGCGCCGAGGTAGATGTCGCCATCGAACACCATCGTCGACCCGACCCCCGTCCCAAGCGATAGGTATAGGTAGTCGCGACACCCGCGCGCCGCTCCCCGGACGCCCTCGGCGTAGGCGGCTGTCTGCACGTCATGCCCAAATCCGACCGGGAGACTCGTGCGCCGGGACAGCAACTCGACGAACGGGACCTCGCGCCACCCCAGCATCATCGACGACACCGCGACCCCACGGGTCACGTCCACCACGCCCGCCACCGCGAGGCCGACCGCCACGACCGACCCGTGGGTCGCGCGCCCGGTCTCGACGAGATCCGCCGCGCAGGCAACCACAGCGTCGACGAGATCGGCGCGCTCCCCGAATCCCTGCGTCCCACGACGCTCCAGATGGCTCACGCGGCCATCGCGCGTGCAGAGGGCTCCTTTCATCGATGTCCCGCCAACATCAAGCGCCACGACGACATCATCGCTCATACCGGCGCGGGGGTCGCTATCTTGAGATCGACATCATGGGGATTGATGTGCGGGTCGATGGTCCGGTCGAGGAGGCGGACGGAATCGGGATTCGCGCCCTGTTTGATCGTCTGATGGTACGCGAGCAGTTGGAAGAAAGGTAAGGCGACGTTGCCGTAGAGCCAGTCGGGTAGCCCCGTGGGCAGACCGATCGTGCGAACTCCCGCGGGCGCCGTGCGCAGGCAATCCTCCGGTCCAATCATGAGCGGCGTCCCGCCGAGAAATTGGACATCCCCGGCCAGCAACATGTCGAACGCGACGGTCCGCGCGCAGGACACGCAGGCGACGAACGAGCGGTTCGTCAATGTCGCGATGGGACCGTGACGATACTCGAGCCCGGCATAACTCTCCGCCGGGACCTGGGCCATCTCCTGCACCTTGAGCACGGATTCCGCGCACACGCCCGTCAAGGGGCCGCTGCCAAGGAACACGTACTGACCGACGCCCTGTTCGACGATCGCCTGTGCGTCGCGATCGAACGTCGGGAGCAGATCGGACAGGGCGTCGGCCACACCTGGGAAGCCCTGCAGGTAGGCCGCGGCCCGCGAGGAGCCGGCCGTCCGCGCCACATTGGCCGCTAACCATTGGACGGCTATCAGCATGTTGGCAAAGGACTGTAGCATGACGCGGCCGGCCTCCCGCACATGCGTCAGCGTCAGGCTGACGTCGCTCAATTCATGCATCGGCACGTCCACGGCGAGGCTGATGGTGATAGCCGGGATGCCGCGCTCCCGCGCGCATTCCAGCGCTCGCAGCACCTCCGTGGTCGTCCCGGTGCGCGAGATAGCCACGAGCACGGTGTTCTCATCCAACCATAGGTCGGGCAGCAACCACACTTCCGAAGCGGGCGCGGCGGACGCCGACACGCCGCTCAACGCGCGGAGCAGGCGCGCTCCGCATTGCGCGACGTAATAGGACGACCCACACCCCGTGAATACGAACGTCCGTCCTGGCCGTGTGGCGACGGCCGGGACCTCCGTGCGCGCGAGCAGATCGATCGTCGCGGGCACGGTTGACGCCTGGTCAAAGATATCGGCGTAGGACTTCGACTTCATTGCTCTCACTCTCACCACTCCCCGGGCGCATGCTGTGCGCGCTACTTACTGCTGCCAAGAGTCAACCCCTCGATGATACGGCCCGACAGCCACGTGTACAGCACGATCATGGGGATCACCACGATAACAAGACCAGCGAACAAACCGGCCCAGTTGGCGCTGTACTTCATGCTGCCGTACATATTGAGAATGGCCAGAGCCAGTGTGTACTGGCTATTGTCGCTCAGGATCGTCAGCGCCAGCAGGTACTCGTTCCAGAGCAGGACGGCATTGAGGATGGCCGCGGTGACGAGACCCGGCTGCGCCAGGGGCATTATGACCCGCAGGGCGGTCGTGAAGGGGCCGGCTCCGTCGATCGCCGCGGCCTCCTCAAGCTCGTACGGTAAAGACTTGAAGTAGCCCGTCAGCAGGTAGACGGTGAACGGCAACGAGATGCTCACGTAGATGAGGCCGAGCCCGAACAGGCTGTTGGCGAGGTGGAAGCGCGAGAGCATCGTCACGAGCGGGATCAGCAGCACCTGGACGGGGACCCCAATGCCGACGATGAACAACATCGTCACAAAGGCCGCTCCCCGGAATGGCACCCGGCTCAGCGCGTAGGCCGCGGGAGCGGAGAGGCCGACAATGACAACGGTGGCGCATCCCACGACCAGGGTGGAGTTGAGCGTCGCCTGCCCGAGATTCAGGACGGACCACGCGGTCCCATAGTTCTCCAGATGCACCCCATCCGGCAGTGACCAGAGCCGCGTGAAGATGACCGCGTTACTCTTCAACGAACTCAGGATCAACCATATGAACAGGAGGATCGTACCCGCCGTCCACGCCCATATGATCGACCGGCTAACACGTCGCGTTGCTATGCCCATCAAGCACACCGCCCTCCGCGCTTCTCGCTACTAGCCCTGAACTCCTCGAACACCCGTTAGAACTCGATAGCCTCGCGCCGCAATACCCGCCGTATCAGGAGGACAAGGACCGCCGTCAGCACGACCATGGCCACCGCGATCGCGCTGCCGTACCCCAGCTTGTAGATGGGGCTGCGATTGCCGAGCGTGACCATGTACATGAAAATGGCGCTTGTCCACAGGCTGGTCGGCGGAGCCCCCGAGGTCGCGCCGAACGCGTAGATGAACTCGAAAACCTTGATAGCCGAGATCACCCAGAGCACCGCCGCGATGGAGAGGACATCCCAGGTCATCGGCAGCGTGACGTGGATAAACTTTTGTAGCTCGGACGCCCCTTCCAGGGCGCTCGCCTCATAATAGGTGGCCGGTATCCGGTCGACGGCACTGAGCAAAATAGTGGCGAAGAAACCCACGTTGATCCAGATCAGGCCGGCCATGACACTTTTCAAGATCAGATCGGGTCCGAGCCAGACCGGCTGGATCGTCCCCAGGCCGACAATTCTGAGCAGGGCATTGACAAGGCCGGCCTGGGGATCGAACACGAAGCCCCACGCGATCGCCAGGGCCACCGGGGCCACCACGCTCGGGAAGAAGATCACCGCACGGATGAATTGGCGCCCCTTCATCTCGCGCAGGACGGCCATGAAAAAGAAGCTCATGGCGAACACGGACACGCCAACGACCACGAGAATCTGCAACGTGTTCCCGAAAGACAGCCAGAACATGGGATCCTGGAACATACCGATGTAGTTTGATAGGCCCACGAAGGTTATATCGCTGCCCAGGCCCGACCAGGTTGTCAGGCTGATCCACACCGTCGCCAGCGCGGGACCAAGAAAGAAGACGGCATAGTAGGCGAAGGCCGGCAGGAGGAAAACGGCGACCAGACGCCGCTGTCCTCCGGTCATCGACGCGGCGCGCGCGGTCGTCGACGCGGCGCGCCGACGTGACCGCGCGCGGCGGCCCACCGACGTGATCATGGGTTCCTCTGCCAGTAGGAGACGCTCTGCGACTTGATCTGCGAGATGAACTGTTGAGCGGTAAACTTGCCGAAGAAGAACGAATCGTCGAGGGGCATGAACACCTCCTCCCACCAGCCGGGGTAGGTCGCCTGGATACCGTCATAGATACGGTGGACGGGCCGGCCGCTCTCCAGCAGGCGCTTGGCGTCCGCCAGCACCGGCGGCGCCGGAAGGTCCGGGCGCGGAGTCAGGTTCTTGGCCACGTCGACGATTCCGCGCAGCCGATTCTTGTTCATGGCGAAGACGATAAATTTCTTCGCGGCATCCACGTTCGCCGCGCCCTTGGGCACGACCCAGCCGATGAGGTACAGTTCCACGGAGTTATGCCCGCCGGGGACGCTCGGGACATCGAACATCCGATACTTCACGCCGCGGCTGGAGTAGGCCAGAGTTTCGCTCGGCAACCAGGTCCCGCAGAGGTACATCGCAGCATGTCCCTGGGCCCAATAGATCTGCGCCGAAGGATACTTGCTTCCCTGGTACCCTTTCATCAGCGCCCCCGACGCGACGAAGGCCGCGACCGCCTGCGCCGCGCTAAGGAACGCGGGATGATCCCAGGCCTTGCCCGACCTGTCGCCCGCCGCCTGCCTGAAGGCGCCCGGGCCGGCGTACCGTTCCGTCAGCCAATAGAACCAGTAGGCATTGTAGATCCCGATGTTGCCGTCGTTGGCAAACGGCGCAATGCCGTGCCCCTTATGCTTGATGGCGTTGTCCAGTCCGAACAACTGGGACCACGTGCTCACTGGGCGGACGCCAAGCGCGTCGAATTGTGTCTGGTTGTACCAGATGCCGGATGAGAGCACCTCGTAGGGGATTAAGTACCGCTTTCCTTGCCACGCGAGGAGGTTGAGATAAGACGCCGGGACCGCCTGACCGATCGTCTTGTCCTCTCCCGGAATTTTGGCCGATATCAGGTCGTCCAATGGCGTGGCTTGCCCGGTATAGACAAGGGCGCCGACAAGTTCCTCGGCATCCTTGTCGACCAGGTCCGGGCCGCTGCCATTGGCGATAGCCGTGTGGACCTTGGTCAGAATATCGCGCCCCCCCCAGAGCGTCTCGACCTTGATATGCGGGTACGCCTTCTCGAACTGGTCGATCGCCTGCTGCAACACGAGCTGCTGCGGCTCCTTGAGGTTCCACATGGACCAGTATTTCAGCGTGACCGTCGTATCTGCCAGGACACGGGGTGGATCGACGAGGGGAGCCAGCGCGCCGGCGGCGGCGAGCCCGGCGGCGGCGACGCCGCTCTTCTTGAGCACAGTGCGGCGGGACAAGGCCGCGGTGGTGACGATATCTGCATGATCCTTCACGGGACATCTCCTCTGTATGATGCAGGCAGGTGCGACAAAGCCGAACGACATAGCCACGACGACGGTGATACAGGCCGTGTCCACCCCCTCTATAAACGCCTCGATCGGCACGATCAATCATCGTTGATCATATACAAGCATAATCGTGCGGCTTTTGTCAAGCCGTCCGGCGTGTTCGTGGGCATCGATCGCGCTGGGCGGCTTGACATCAATGCCCCTTCATGCAAGAATGCGCTCGACTGTGCGTACCGACCGTGGGCGCCCAATGTTGACGATGATGGTGGGTGGGCATGCTGGATGTGGAACGACGGCAGCGCGTCGCCGATTTTATCGAGCGAAACGGCCGAGCGACCGTCGACGAGTTGAGTCGGCATTTCAAGGTTAGTACGGCGACAGCGCGCCGCGACCTGGGGCACCTAAGCCAGCTTGGGGTGATCGAACGGGCCCATGGTGGGGCGGTCTCGAAGCGTGTACGGCACGACCACGGGCTCTCCGAGCCCCCCGTGCCCAGTCGCGCGTCGTTGCAGCTCGATGAGAAGCGACGTATCGGCCAGGCGGCCGCCCGCCATGTCACGGATGGCGACGTCATTATTATCAGCGCGGGCACGACAACAGCCGCGATGGTGCCGCATCTGGCCGATCGCAAGGGATTGACCGTGATGACCAACGCGCTAAACGTGGCGACCGTGCTGGCCGCCTACCGGGCTATCACGGTCGTGATTCTGGGCGGCGTGTTGCGCCACGACCAGCTATCCATGTCCGGCGCGCTCACGGAGGAGGCTCTGAAGAACCTGCGCGCGGACAAATTGTTCATGGGCACGCCGGCCATACACGTGGACTACGGCCTCTCGGCGCCCGATCTGTCCGAGGTCCAGAGCGGCCGGGCCCTCATCGCGGCCGTCAATGACGTCTTTGTCCTGTGCGATCACACAAAATTTGGCAAGGTGGCCACCATGCGCGTCGCGGGGATCGAGGTGGCCAGTTGCATCATCACAGATCCAGGGACCTCGGCCGCCGAGGTGGACGGGTTGAGGGCCAGCGGCGTGGGGGTGGAGACCGTCTGACGCCATCCGCGTGGGGGCATGAGACGCGTCGGGGTAGTGACGCGTCGACGCATGGGGGAGGTAAACTCATGTCCTCGATCATCGTCATTGGAGCGGGTGTAGTCGGGTTGTGTTGCGCCTATGCCCTGCGCCAGCGCGGGATAGACGTGGTGGTGGTCGACCGTGATACGCCCGGGAGCGGAGCCTCACACGGGAACGGCGGCTACATCTGCCCCTCGTTCTCGGGACCGACGCCGGCGCCGGGTGTCCGTGCGGATGCGTGGCGATGGCTTTTTCGGTCCGACAGTCCCCTCTCGATCGTGCCGCGCGCTGACCCACACTTCGCGCGTTGCACGAACGACTACACCTCACTCCTGGCAGCTTTCCAGGACGGGCGCATTGCTATGTGGCTCGTGTGGGATTCTCTGCTGGGCGCGGCGCTCCAGGGCAATACCAAGATAGCGCGGGGCGCTTTGGCCATCAGCCCGCCCCCGCGCGGGCCGGTGAACAACAGCACGATCACCGGGGCGGGAGGCTGGGCCATCAGCAAATTCTCCCCCAACAAGCACCTGGCCGCGACGTTCCTGCGGTACGTGACCAACGCCCCGCAGGAAGGCTTGATCGCGCAATGCGGCTACTCACCGGCGCGCACCTCCGCTCTCTCCATCCCCAGTGTCGTCAAAACCCTGCCACAGGCGCCCTATCTTTCCATGTATGCGCACATGAACCTGACGCGCAACCGCACGCTCACAGCCCAGGCGCAGCGCATTTCGGATGCCGTAGAATCGGTCATCAATCAGTACCTCAACGGCCATACCACTCTTGACGCAGCGGTCAACGACGCGCAGCAGCGCATCGATCAGATCCAGCACAACGGGTAAGCGCGCCTGACACGTGTTGACGCGCACCGGGACGTTAGCGAGTGAACGACACCTAACAGGTGAGCCGGACCATGCGACCTCTGGGTCGCGTGATCCGGCGATCGAGGAGGGACGCAGGACGGATGACGATGTCCATACCGATAGCTGCGGCTACGCGAGCGCGCTGGTGCCGACGCCGCACTAGGGGCGTCCTCCTTGCCTACGCGCTGGTGGCGCCAGCCATCCTGTGGCGCACGGCCGTCGCGGTCTACCCGTTTCTGCACACCGCCATTCAGGGTTTCACCAATGAAAGCCCACTCACCCCCCCGACGCGGTGGGTTGGTCTGCGCAATTACCACACGATGTTCGGCGATCCCGCGATTACCGAAAGCCTAGTCTTTACCGCTATTGACCCTGTGCTGCGTGCGTGTCGCGATCCGCGCATCCCCGTGGTCGTGCATGGCGCGGGCGAGTGGAGCAACATGCCGTTCCAGTTCGATGAGATGGCTCGAACTTTCCCCGATGTGACGATCGTGATGGCGCATATGGGAACGGTGTGGGGCTTCCAGGACGCGCTGGTCGTGGCAGAACGTCGACCCAACGTGATGCTTGGCACGGCGCTCGCTTTCTCTGGATTCGTACAAATGGCCGTAGAGTGGGTTGGCGCGGACAAGGTGCTCATGGAAACGGACAGCCCCGTTCAAGCCTTCGAGGCTGAGATAGCCAAGATTGAGATTGCGGTGCCAGACCGCGCCGCGCGCGACTTGGTCATGGGGGGTAACATCGCCCGGATTTTGCGTCTCTCCTTGTAAAGGGTTGTTCCCGATTCGTGGCGATGGCCAAATCAATTGCCGCCTAGACGATGAGATGCATTGCACAGGAACCGACACGGCCGGCGATGCTACAAAGGGCGAGGACGGCATAGAAGCCGATACCACCGTGAGCGCCCTCTGTTTTACGGCATGGGGGCGCACGCGTTAGCGCATTCCCTGGACCACGCTCTCAAAGGCTCGCAGTGGGCGGAGGGTGTTTAGAACAGCCAGCTCAGAGAGGCAATTGACGCGGATAGCGCCCGGAGATATACTCACCCGCATGGTGGATCTTCATGGGAATCGCGTGCTCTCCGCCCAGGTCAGCGGGCTGTACACGGCCGTGCATGCCGGGGCGCCGATGCGACCACAGGCATGGGTTGAGGCCATGCCTGGCGTTGGCATCAGCGGGGATCGCTACGCCACGGGCCGCGGCCACTGGAGTGATCCACGATGGCCCGACCAGGAGGTGACTCTGGTCGAGGGCGAAGTCGCGGAGGATTTGGCCGTCGACGCGGGTCAGTTGCGCCGCAACATCGTCACGCGGGGCGTGCGACTCAACGATCTCATCGGCCTCACCTTCCAGATTGGCGGCGTACGCCTCGTTGGCGTCCGGTGTTGCGCCCCCTGTCGCTACCTCGATAGCTTGACACGGCCGGGACTACGTCACGCATTACGGGAACGGGGCGGGTTGCGGACCCATATCCTCCAGGGTGGACGCATCCATGTAGCGGACCGGATGACGACGGTGCGCTCGTCGGACATGGACCACCTGCTCAGTCGTTAGACCAGCTATGGTCATACATAAACAGCCGCGTCAGAGACTACCTGATATGGTTATTCCATCATGCGGCTATTTCGTCGCTGCTCGTCGGGCGGTTGATACCAATCGATCATGACTCCGTGCCCACTGGAAATAGGGTCCTTTTAAAGTCAGCGCCTTGTGGCGGTGAACACCCCATTCTGCTGTGTGATGAGTGCCTCGGTCACGGCGCCGGAGTCGTCGCTCTTGAACGTGATGCTGAGGCCGGAGAATCCCTTGACCTCGAATCGCATTCCCTTATAGGGCGTGAGTTCGTAGTCCGGCTGCCCTGGCAGGGATACCACCAGCATAGAGTGTAGACAGCTTGTCACCGTTCTCCATGACCATCTGTGGGGCATGAAGTTGTGCGAGTTGCCCCGCGGACACGATACGCCGATCGCCATGCCTGCCCGCACCA
>JAABUO010006849.1_pt1 | contig 13046 bp, 19 predicted proteins | sample 5559291 | NCBI WGS metagenome assembly JAABUO01 (sample SAMN10711878, study PRJNA513372) | rock metagenome | isolation source: Antarctica rocks | place: Antarctica: Victoria Land, Finger Mt sud
AACTCGTTGGCCCCCCGCCCTTAATCTTTCAAGCTACGCTTCACGGCAACATCTCCTTCAGGAACCCCCCACCTCTTTTCCCGGGGTTTGTCTCGGCTTAAGATGGAGTAGAGAAGTAGGAAATCGTCCACCATCGCCCTTTTCCATCCTAGCCTACTTTCTCCCCGTCTCGTTCCCTCACGTCTTTCCATCGTTCTCATGGAAACCGTTCATCATCACCACGAAACATAATCAGTCATGTAGCGTACATCAAACAATCATTTTAGCACAGCTAACACTTCCACGAACCGAAGTTATAACGTTTTTTGTTTGTTCCAACTGAATCAAGATTCGTTTCTGTGATTTCTTGGACGAAGAGGGTCCATGTTGAGATATGCGCTGCTGCATGACCCCGAATAAGGTACCCTACTAACCTAATCAGCGGCGTTCAACTGCCATCGTACAACTTCAAGAACTCCCGTCTTTATCTTCGCCGCCTAACCCTCAATCCTGAACCGAATCTCTTCTGATTATCCTTTCATCCCTCTCAATCACAGTCTCATATCTCCTCCCCTCACCACCTGCTACTTCTCTATCTCCCATGTTCTCGTCCTTCGCCCACTTGGTCGATATCACCACCCCAAGAACCCCATATCCACCCGACCCTCCACCCCCTCGTCAACAACCCGACCTCTTCCCAGCACCACCACTCTTTCCAACAACAAAGGAAAAGCCCACTGGAACTTCCAGATAAAACCCTTCGCCAAAACCCCCTCCCTCACCACAGTTCTTACCACCAACATCACTTGCACAAACACGCACCCTCCAATCACCTTACTGACTTTCTCAATCGGTTCTTCACGCGTTCCATTCCCGTCTACTACCTACGACCGCGACTCTTTCGCTTCGTGATGCCGGAACGAGCAAGGCTGGCGGGATATCCCAGCACGCAGCTGCAGGTTTTGTGAACGGTGGCCGGGTTTGTGGGTTTGCGGGAAGGGGTTTACGATGTATCTTTGCTCTTTACTTCCCTTTTTTTTTTTTAGCTTACCAGCAGAATGATATTGAAAAAAAAGTGCTTTGACTACTTCTGAGCAGCCGCGTACCAGGCTTTGTTGCTTTCCTGTTACAATACTAGAAGGAGGTGGGTATGATCTTTTGATTCCGCACGCTGAGTTCGGAAATCATATCCGTAAATGTTGGTCCTTTTGGCGGAGAGGTGGAAGGGTCGTTGTGGCTGTAGTTGGTGAAATCGAGAATTGGAACGAGAGGTTTGGTGTTGTTTTGAGGGGGGGGGGGTGGATTGGGGGGTTGGTTGGTTTGGTTGGGAGGGAGGGAGGTTGGGGTTTGCAAGAAAGGGTGTCAACGATAAGGGGGTGCAGAAGGTAAGGATTTGTAGGCGCGATTCGTTGATACGGTTGTCATATCGATTACAACCCCCTCCCTCTAGAAATATCCAAGTTATTCGTACATCGCCATCTAGCTATTTAATCCTCACTTCGAAACGAAAAACCCCCCAGCACAGAAATCCTCTTCTTTCTCTCTCTCTTCCCCTTGACTCATTATTCTCTCTCGCTCACCTCATGTTTTCCCCCCAATCACTTTGATGCATAAAGACCGATGAGCAGAAAGAGGCTGCTGGATGGTCGATCGGTTCATTGGGGGGGTTTTACTTTCTTTGTGTTTGTTTGTTTGTTGGAGCTGAGAATATCGTTTCCACGTGATATCTGCTTTTATTTTTATTTTTATTTTTCTCACTTCTTTCTCACTTCATCCCTCCCTCCTTTCGTTCTGTTATAATAAGAGTTGTTTGATCAACGACCTCGCCTCTCTCGCTCACTCCCCATGCGTTTCGCTTCATCAATCACTCCGCGCCCCTCTACCTCTCCTTCTCAATCACTACATCTAACGAACCTTCCCCGTCATCTGCATTCCCCAATCGATTCCATCCGAATCCCACCCCAAATGCCCGAATCGACTAATTCCCAGCGTCCTATATCAGTGATCATATTTCCAGACGAACATCTCATGTCGTTACTCCTCATGAAGCCAAAGCGCTCCGGGGGGAAGGAGGGGGAGGTTGATGAGGGAGATTTTGGGTGGCTGAAGGAAATGCTGAGAAGGAGATGTAAACAAGGAAAAGTGATGAAAGGCCGCGATAACGTTTTGTGGGTGTCCGGTTAAAGCTCTGAGCTTTGAGGTTTTAGGAGGGGGAGAGATTGGATTGAGGGTGTTGTGCGGAGGTGGATGTGGATGGGAGGGTTGGATGGGTTGAGTTGAGTGGGGGGTTAGATGAGGCTGGGTCTGGAAAGAGGTGAGGATTGGTTGCGCGTTTCGAGCGGTTTTTCTCGAGGAGATTTCTGGTGGTGAGGTTGGTTTTTGGTGGGAGAGCGTAGGTGGTGTGGGAGTGTGCGCAAAGGGGTTGGTATCCATGGAAATGGATGTTTAGCTAATTGAATGGTCGAAATATTAGGATTTCGTTTGGTAGAAGCATTAACTTATGCTACTATGATTATTCAGTGTACATTACATAACCGATGTGTTTTCTAATAGTGATAAACGATTTATATCAGAAAGGATCGTGAGAGCAGAAGAAGAAAAGAAAGAAGATCATAGAGAAAAGAGCAACGATGAAAAGGGAATGATAAATGCTATCAGTAAATTGTTTAAGTGTGAGATAAAGTATAGCATTGCTAAAGATGGAACAAGAGTTATTTGAGCTGTATAGAGTGATGGAAGTGCTGGGGCGAATTGCTACTTCAGGATATGTAAGGACCATTTCGGATAGGAATATCTGTAGAACAATATCTCCAGTCAGTTTCTGTTCGACACCTTGACTTCAAGAGTCTGACCGGATATTGGCAATAACATGATATAGCCCTGGTAATGGAAACAGTGGTTGCCTGCGTCATCCTCATTACCATTGAGTAATCTCGGCTATCGTGGTGATACCTTACAGTTTGAGGCTGGGGAGGTCACTTCCTCTGGACCAAGTGTCTCAAAAATTACCGGCATCGCAATCCTTCGGTGCCGAGACTTCTGCGGCCCTTTGGGCTTGTGACATATCATAAGCTTTGCTAAGACACTCGAGTGTTGGCTGAGAATAGAGAAGCGTGGCGCGTACAAGCCGCACATTGCATTCTTCTCCAGCGCCAGGCAACAGCTCCGACGGAGGATCCTGTGTCAGCATACTTAACCCGTCAGCGAATAACGTTCAAATATAGGCAAGACATTTGGAAAGTATGGCTCGGCGTGTCGCAGAATTTTCGGTTTGGAGTTGCAGCAAACGCGTGACTGAGGTGGTGACCTACAATAGGCTAGCTTCGTTCAGCTCAAGAAATCTGTAATGGAGGTGCGGCTCCCGACGGCAAAAATGAAACGCATGATGGTAGGTACCCATGTGTATCGATATCGCAAAAAAGATCACGTAAGTTGTTGAACCTCTGATGGTGGACCCTGGACGCAACGGCTTGCCCTTGCCCCGAACGTGCTTGTAGTAAATCGCCTAAACCTCTATGAAACGGAGTCAGCCAAAGTGAAAGAAGCAAAAGAAGCGACAAGGAAAGTAGAAGTGTGGTTACACCATTGCTCCATCAATGTCTTGATGCGGAGTTTCCACGGTAAGGGAAGGATGGCACGATGGGTGATTGCGTCTGCATGTACGCCACAGCGGTATCCAGTGAACGTAAAGCAGCGGCGCAACGAACGGATTCCCAATAGAAAAGGCTTACCGGAACATTCTCAATCAATCTACTTATTGCTGATTGCTGATTGCTTATGTGGATGTGGATGTGGATGTGATGAACCAGTGATATCGATAGGCAGGTAGCGTGACGATAACCCAAAACAGACAAAGCTCGGCGATTGCTGTACGCCTCATCCACGGATGATGAGAAGTGTACCAACCAAGTCTCTGAAACGTGCCCATCACACACGAGAGGGTGTGATGACGTTCGTTCGGGGGAGTCTAGAAGATATAGAGGTAACGGTTGTGATATGACTTGCAGTACAAGAGAATGTAAGCGCTGCGAAAAGGTGTCAGCTGTTCTGCGCCGGAGTCCCAGGTGGGGCTTCGCTCGAAATGTTCGATGCTATGTATAATGAAGGTAAGGGTGTTGTGGGGTAAAAGAAGCGTTGCGGCATGGTGGTACCCCATTATCACTCTGTACCTCTCCTTGAGTAATAGTTCGCATGCAAGATGGTGTGCATGATGCATTGGCTGAAATGGCTGGGGCGGCAACGAAGAAAGAAGCTGGCTGCATGTGGAAGAGTCGGGAATATCTCAGGTGGACTGACGGGACTGATGCAAAGGAACGCGAGAAGGATGATAATGTGAGACGGGTAGGCTTGGTGCACGATTGTTACTGCTTTTAGCCGGCCCGGATGTCCCTGATGCTCGGGGCTGGATGGTGTATGGGTATGTACAAGCAGCTGCAGGCACAGCATGCACAGCAGGGCTGAGTGGGTTGCGAGCTGTTAGAGATCCACCGGCATCGATCACTTATTGGACGAGGGATTTCAAACATCGATACCGTATCGATTGTAGATGAGTATTGTATAAACTAGATGGCAGTAAAGCAAGCAACCATTATTCTAATCGACTTGGTGGGTATAAATGAATATTATTACAACTGTGGCAGACGGAGAGAAACAAGGCAACCGACTTTTTGTAGACCCATGACTCCGAACAACCAGATGGAACCCTCAACAGACAATAGGCCACCCTCAAGAGAGTGACTCACTCGAATAATGATGCTGGCCAAATCCTCCCAAAACTTCGAAACCTGGATGTGAATTCCCATAGTGTATTGGTACAATCATCCCACCATAAAATGCTTCCGTGGCGAAAGGCCTCCCACAAGAAAGAAAGCTCGCAGCAGTGGTATATAGCGCCCGATTATGCATCGACCAATGATCAGACCGAGAACATGTAAACGACCTCCCGAAATGACTCAACGCACTGATGCCCTCAATAATCGATGCACTCCTGGGCAGTGTTCGGCTACTTCAAAACTTCGTCGCATTTGGCGTCGAAATTCATGGTCCAATGCCTAATTCTCTGCATCAGGGCTTCCGTTTCCTCCATTTCCCTGTCACGACCAAACATCGTGTCAACAAACTCGCAGCCGCTGTGCTTTCCCATCTTCACCGTTCCTTTGCTGCCTTCTCTCTTTGCAGCTTTCCACATAAAATCTTCACATGTTTTCAAAAGCTCTTTAAAACGAGTCCATAGACTTTGACCGCTTATGAGGAAATCTTTCACCAGGTCTAGATCATAACTCCCTCGTACCCGTGGCAAGCATTCCTCGGCTCTCTTTGTTTTCACGGCTAGCCTAATCAAGAGGACCCAGAGATCGCCTGCGACCGCTGCGATCGGAGTTGCAGCCCCATGATGGTAAACGGTCCAGTCATAGATCCATCTGCCAAGCGAATCAGAATCGAAAGCGCTGCCAAGCAACAATATCGGTGTCTCCGTTGGGTCCCAGTTCTTGATAGAGTACCCGGCTGGTATACCAGCTTGTGCCGCGTCCTCTTTAGTTGCCTGTGGTGGCGACGGTGGTGGCTTGCCTACTTTCTTGATAGTAGGTTGGACATTGGCCGACTGAGAAGAGCGGCGAGCGCGTGATTTTTGGGGTTGTGAGTCAGAGGGTTCGGGGCGTCGTGATTCCTGATTGAAAAAGAAATTGGCATTAGCGCTGGCAGACTTCTTCTGTTTGTGACTCGATCGCGCTTTGGGCTTGATGTACGTATACGTGGGCAAATCTTCTGCTTCGTCAGACGTATCAACAATGATGCGCTGTGTCGGCGATTGCATGGACGCGTAATGCTTGGTGTTGCCACCGCCGCGATGGTCGTAGGTTGGAAACCGACTAGCTTTGCCTTTGTCGCGGCCATTTTGACTCACATAAAATTGCTGTGCCGGCTGTGACGCGTAACGCACGGGTTGAGCAGCATAAAAGCTTGGTGATGGGTAGCCCGTAGGCGAATGCCACCCAGCTGGCCCGGTGTAGCTGTTTTTGCGCGAGTGTCGATTGGTAGAAGTACTTTGTGTCGGATATTGTGATCGGCGATAACCGTACACAGGCGAGGGTGAGCTTGATGGAGAGGTGGTTCCGGAGGTTGTATAATGGGGAGCATACTCCTCTGGCACGTCGTAACGGCGGAAGTATTCCTCTGGAGGGATTGGGTATCGGTACATGGTGTTAAATCGTAAGCATTGAGTGGTACCGCAGGTTATGTGCGCGCAATATGGTGATCTTTTTCTCGATGCGGACAGCCAGTGTCAACAATAAGGTAGGTAGTTGCTCCTTGTTGGGGAGAGTCGTTATGTGGGAAGAGGAGAGAAGGAGAAGAACTTTGACTTTCTCCCGACATATGGCCGGTCGGGTTTGATTTATGTATTTGTAATGTCCTTGAAGATGGATCTATTGAGATCCGCTGTAATGCTTTGTGAGAAGAGAGTGATGTATGTACTATTGCGAGTGAGAATATTCTTGACTGTGAATGAAAATTTGAAAGGGAGAAAGAATGGCTGGGGATATGCGATGTAAGTACTATCTTGGAAGTGTGTAGGAGGCGTTATTAAAATTACATCCTTAGCGCGGTATCGGTAATTTATAATCCGCCTTCTCTTCAGGGGATCCAATCAACGCAGCCTTTACTCAGCCGTACTATGGCATTCATCGTCAGCGCACACGCACCTGGAATCACTCGATAATCTAAAGTAATGGTCCTTCCAGTTGGCATCACATTATCCGTAATGAAAAGGAGTCATTCCCACCAAACTGTTGGAATTCGTATTTTTCAAATTTTCATAGGAAAATTCTGACCGTTGCAATTTTATTTATGTCTTGTGGAAATTACTTTGAGCCTTTGAGGCTCCCCGCGAAACTCAAGGGTAGAACTGTTCCTTGGGCCGCTAGCCATGAGTATAGCTGCCTTATCTTGGATTGCCTAACTTCAAATGACCTATCACCGCCATACAAAATATAACTTCATGGTGGCATGAACAGTCATGATGCATTGAAAGATTCATCGAGTCCAGTTGCTTCACTTGCTTAGGCTTCCATTCATCCAGGCCCTTCATGCGAAGCTGCCAGTATCTTCCAGGATGGATTACAGATCATGGTCGGTCAGCATTGCGCATCAACGCCACTTATGTTCATGGCACAGGTCATATCAGCACTGCCGGGAATTCACAGGTATATATATCAAATGCTGGGTCCTTTGTACCTATGCGCCCGTCTTCTGTGCCATGTGGTTAGGTGAAGGGGATGGTAAGAAAGAAGGATTACGACAAGCCGCAGTATCGTATGCAAAATCCTCCTAGTTGGTGTGCTCATGCTTCCAGGGCGAAATGAACACTGGTGTACTCCGTACACGCTCCTGCTTTAATCACTTATGATACCGACTGAATGTTTCTTCCTCGACATTTCACCGGCGACAGTCGGTCGTGTGTTCAGTACAAAGCGGCGATAACCTTTTGTACTTCCTGGATGCTGTGGTTTGTTTTCTTTTCCCAAGAAAGAAAGGATGCTCGCGCGTGCAATAACCCAGTGGGCCCAAGGCCTTGACATCATCGACACCGCTATGGCCTGGAGGCGCCTTTTTCTACTCCATGTGTATCTGAACACTGGAACTTGTGACATAGCGTGGCGCACGCCGGTGCTGTTCGCGGATCATTTTACTTCCATAAGGCTCTAATTTGGAGCTGTCCAGCGCATCAAGAGTAGCTGAAAGCGATGTTAGGAATTCTTACGGTATTGGTCTTCGCAATTAGTCTTAGTCTCACCGCGACTGCTCTTTGTTTAGGGAGACTGAAGGAAAAGCATACGATTGGCCCCAGAGGACCGAGAAGGCCTCGCTCACTGTTTCTTATGCATGTCAAATCACAAAAGCAGCATCGACTTTGCACCAAAAGCCATCATGCGCCCCGTTCCCAAGATCTACAAGGTTTCCTACCAAAACGCCCAAAATGCTCTGGAATGACTGGGACGATTGCGATTGGTGAGCTTGGGGCCGATCAAAGCGGCCAGTTTCTGCAGGCGGATTGGGATTGGAATCCCTGCTGCCCGGTACCGGGATGATCATTTCCACGCGACTCTAAAATCGCCCTGATTCGTTACTGACCCAGTTGCAGTCAGCTCGCAAAATTTGGGAGTGTTGGTAATAAATGTATCGATAACGCGTTCGAACAATACAAATACATTGTGATCCCGATCCTGCGAGAGTAGGGCATCAAGAACACTGACTATGCTTCTTCTCAGGCTTCTTTGCGTGAAATTGCCATCGAGACACATTAGGCTCCTTGAGGCAGCCTACAGATGAGCAAAATCCCAAGCGACCCGTGTACAGAGCTTCCTGCATGGTCGCGAATAATTTTCAATTCTGACATTTGTGGGGTCTGGTACTACACTAATCCTCGCCTATGCAGTTAGGGTTTTAGGATCCTTACAATGCAGTCCAACATAGAGTAACCGTATCTGAATTCTTTCAGTTGCAACTTGTCTCAACTATTCAATCCCGTGCCGAGGTTTTTTTTGGAGATCTGTATCCTTGATCTTTTGCGAGAGCACTTCCATTTAGATTCCTTTCTCTTTCAAGTCCCACGCATTTTGTTATACTCCTTAGAGATCAGCCTGGAAAGAATACGAACCCATCGTGATATCTATCCCTTCAGCTGGCTTCACAGTAGCCATCAAGGCAACTAGCCTTATGGGGTTGGGCTGTTGAGCGCTCCCTCGCTTGTATGGCCAATGGAAATAAGGACGGAATCTCGGTGAACTCTTGAATAGGCTTAAACGTATAATGGACAGAACAACGGGTATCGGTCGGTGAGTTAGGGTTTTTGGTATTATGAGTGTCGACGACGACGACATGTTCATAACAGGGATTCGAAAATATGGCAGCTTCGACAAGAGGACAACATATCGGTGTATTGGTTGTGTCGGAGATTTGACTTGCTGTTCGGTACTTAGAGGGCTTGTCTTGTGCCCCATGATGATAAGTGCTGACAACTGTCATGTCAATCAACGCCCGTAGAAACTTTCAGATTATTTTCTAAATGCAAGAGGAGAGGCAGAGCAGACCATCCGGGCGTGGAGCTCATCTAGGATTGAGCCGTAGGACTTGGGTATGGTTATAGGTTGGTGTTAGTACGGTAAGCGCAAGAACAACTTCCACAGAATCGCAGCGTAAGATGCTTGATATTCAGTCGAAGGGACTTTGTGCTTCTGTCATTAGTCAACATATGTATTCAGCTTATTGAGGGAGTAATCCAGGAAAAGGTGTGACGTGTGTGTAATTCTGTATAAAGCAACTGCAATATGTTGATTAAACAGACATGAGCAGATTAGATCGTGAAGTAAAGAGCGCAACGACATAGAGCAAAACCTCGTCGTAAAAGAAATACAGCCAGACAAACATCCCCTGCACCTTCTCGAAAGAAAGAATCTTAACCCAAAAAACACAAAAAAGTTGACACACCAACCCACCCCCATCTCCCACAACGAAAGCAGACGTAATCCAATATCACCATTCGACGGTGAAAATATCTCTGCAGAATTGCTTCCCTCAAGGATTATTTTCATTGCTTAGAGTCAGCAATCTTCGTGGGTTGCCCGCACGAGTTAATGACTACCGCCGGATTTGAACTGGGCGCCTTGTCTCTCGGTAGATTTGAATGGGAGGAGAAGGTGGGATGCGGATGTCTTCTCGGGTTACGACCATGACAGCCGGGTAAATCGGGCACTATTTTGGAATATAACTCATGTTGTCGTAGAACTATTGTCAACAGGAGTGTCTTACGACATCCAGTATTCTATCATCAGCTTTTCGACTAAAAAGAGCACAAAAGGATCCTTTAAAATTCGACAGTCATACGCCATCAGGAAATCGTATTACATTCCAGGTCCACCGGCTCTCGAGTCATGGGCCCTCTGATACGTTACAGCCATGGCTAAATCCTGGCCGATGGCTAATGCTTGCTTTGTTGGTAGAGTAACGCGATTGCCTCTACAATGCTACAATATTTGCCTTTACCCCCTGATAGCTACATTCCCGAAGGACGCTCCAAGTGAAGCTAGCAGCGTGATAGTTGTCGTTCGACCACAACTCCTAATATACGAAAGGCTCGGATCCTGCAACTATAATCCAACCCGAGGGAGTGACTCATTAGTCAGTTTGAGCTTTGGAATCCGTTTGGGTGTCCAATATGATATGTTTTCCTGATGTCAAATAAGTCGTGTCCACTAACACCACGACTGTCATGCTATTAAACTTATTCCCGGAGGCCTCGAAGCCGGACTTTTCAGCGACAGATAGGCTCCAGAAGCCAGTCTAAGTTACACGCAGGAGGCCTAGTCGAAAGATCCGATTTTGACTACAAATACAAAAGGGTAACAGTGTCGTCCCAGGTGGATCTCTCTTCGACACAGCACTCAGGTCTCTGCTCAGCATCATCATCACACTAGCACACCATGGCATTTCCAAATCATCACTCTGGATGCTGGATCTTCCGTTGTGTGTGATATGGCCCCCTCGGCTATTTTAAAGTCCCATGCCAACGTCCCAACACTTTATTTGCAGAACGTTGGTGCTGGTATGAGAGAACTACGGTATTGATATCATTTGAAGATCAAGAACATATCCCGTGGCAGAACTTACCATGGATTTCAAACTCAATTGCTAAATGGTTCTACAAATTTCCTCAATCAAGACGAACATGACCTTCTCGACCTTGTATCAAACTTCTTCGCTTTCCTTTCCCGCATTCTCCATGGACTTCTAATATCAATTTTTTCTTCTCTTATCTTTACTATCTTCCTTCTCCCGAATCTTCCCTTCGCTAACCCCCGGCCCTAGTCTTTTCAATATCCTCCATCTGCCCTACAATAACATCCTTCAACTCTCTCAGTCTTTCACATATAGCAATATGTTCCTGTAGCAACGTGTTTACTCTCCTGCTTACGTTTCAATACTGCTAGCAATATAGATGTGACCTTTCTAGTTCGTCTAGCATGACGAAAACCCGGTTCGCTTCGGCCATGATGTGGGCTGTTAACTGGTTATCAACTTCATCAAGATGGATTTTGGTCTTATTTTTCGAGGGGACCGGCATAGTTTTCGCCATGGTGATTCTATGGATGTCTCGATTTAGAAAGGGGGGATAAATATCAAGCGTTGTTTTGAGATGAAAGTGATAGATGATAACCCAATACAATCTCCCAGAATGTCGAAGACATAACGCCGTCTTATACAAGTGTCCATCTTTCAACCGTGGAGGTTTGCTAAATCGATACACGTCAAGCTGAAAATTCTACGTCATAGCCAAGTCAAGCAAACAGGTCATGCCATGCTATCTCGTACGCCAGTTCTATTCAAGGGGCAGTAATCAGCGAGTTTAGGGTCATACATCACAACGAAACGCTCTTATCGCGTCGGGCAGAAACCTACAACAAATTGATCTTAATACGTGGATCAAATAGCTACAGCAGGGTTTCTCCGTCGCCTTAGGCAAGAAACGAAACATCACGTTGAGGAGAGATGGAAAAAAGAAGCAAGCGAACAACGATTCGATACTTCTTTGGAGATATTTCAACCGCTATCTGAGGTGCATCACCTCGAAGCCAAAACCCTCTTTCCACTACTACTTCACGATTCACAGAGACCACCCAGAGGAGTTCTTCGAAGAAATAGATCCAAAGCCAAAGCTCACACAAACCATCTTAATCAACCACCCCAGGCATATCGTCGCACAACAGACGTTCTTCGCCCTTCACCCTCTCATCTGTTTTTATTGAAGATAAAGTTGCACAGATTTCCTTCAGTTTGAGGAGATGGAAGAATACTAGCAAGCGGACGACAAACCGAGCATCCGTGCGTTTAAGATGCCCCACCTCGCAGCCAAAAAACTCTTTATTCCACCACTCACAGACAATTCAAAGGCCTTAGCGTTATATCTTTCAAGCAACAAAACCCACATAATACTTATATAAACCATCCGAATCCACCACCTCGACCAAAGACTCAAACACCAGCCCTTCTCCATCCTCGCTCCTTTTACCTTTCTCCTTTACCAGTAAACCCTCACAAGCTTCCTTCCGTACTAGCTTAACATAGAGGAGACTACTACGATCCAACAAACGAGCCGAAGCCAAAAGCAGACTAGCCAGCTAGAGTTACTCTTGGATCACTTGCGTTAAGGAATACGATTTTCACAAACAGACATTCCCTAGCCTCAATGCCCATATCTGTGCATAACACCCCTGGACCTCCGCCCCCGCGACCTTGGAATCGACTTAAAGCACGTCCGAATCATGCTTAATCTATAAATACCATAACAGCCCACACTCCAACTAGAGGAGAAAAACATACGAATCAAGCCCAACCACATCAAATTAGATAAACGAGACGCTACGATTTCTAAACCGAAGATTGAAATCAATTCCATGAGTTTGGGGAGGGTATGCTGTCACAGGGCTTTCATCCATAGAAAACATACCAACCATTACTGAAATATCTCGCACGACTAACTTAAAAAATCTTGCTTTAAGATCTCACCTTCTCAAAGCCAAGCCACAATCATAAATTGAAAACCTAGATTCGTCAAACTCTTTGTTCGACAAGTTCTTGATATATGGAATCTCACAGTTCAAAAGAGAGAAAAGTTCTCATCATCTATCCTTCAACTTTCCTTCTGCACGAGTCCCTGAATCAAAAAAAGACAATCAAGTCCAACACTTCGAACATCCCCAACTGATTTCGCAAACCGCCCTCTCCACCCACTCATTTCCCTCTCCCTTTTATTTCCTTCCTCTCCTCCCCTCCGTCTAACTCAAATTCCTTCAGCCACAACGCGAGCTTTTCATTTTTATGGAATTTGGTGATTGGTATGAGACTTGAGTTCTGAGATATGCGAGGGTTTATAAGGGTGCGTTTAGTATGCTAGCTTTTGCTTCCCTTTTATATTCACTCTATCTTTGAAGGAGAAGAAAGTGGGTGTTTGGCAAGAGAAAGGACCCACCCCCTTTTCCATCACCCTACCACCTCCCCCGTCCCCAACCGAC
>JAABUO010006850.1_pt1 | contig 13045 bp, 10 predicted proteins | sample 5559291 | NCBI WGS metagenome assembly JAABUO01 (sample SAMN10711878, study PRJNA513372) | rock metagenome | isolation source: Antarctica rocks | place: Antarctica: Victoria Land, Finger Mt sud
GCGCATGGTCAAGAAGCAGCAGATGCAGTGGACACCCGAAGGAGCACACCTGCTCCTACAGGTGTGGACTAGATCAGCGAACACTTGACGCTGCTGGGAAGCATTGTGCCGGTCACCGAGTGTAGATAAGTGCAAGCCCTGCTTTGCGAAATGACGCTATTGCATCCAATTGATGTGTGCTCAAGGCGGCGAGCATACACATTTTGCACTGGCAGGGTGCATTGCAGAGGGAAGGCGCTCTTCCCAGCAGCGTCAAGTGTTCGTTGATCCAGTCCATACAGGTGCGCACGCAGGTGCTCAACGACGAGTGGGACGACACGTTCCGGATTTGGTATCCAGATTTCCGCCCTATACAGACGCTGGTCCCAGCGTCACGAGTAGCCGCCTGATACCCGTCGGGTAAGAGGCCGGGTCTTGGTTGCCCAAGAACACCAACCTCTCCCCGCCGAACCGGACGTGCACCATTTCGATGCGTCCGGCTCTCCAAGAGTCCCTGCGCGCGTGCGCAGGTCTGCTAGGCGCTCCAAGGTCCTGTAACTCATCCGAGTCAACCTCTTCGTCCTGACAGGGACTCTCTGGCACCCTTCCCCCTGTCTCACCCATTACGGTGAGCATTTGGGTAGTATGGTGCCTCCGTCACCCTATCCCTTGCGGGACGTAGGTGATCCCTTGGTTACGCAGGAGACGCGGTGTGTACGTAGGCCCTCCGTACGTCGTTTCCCCCTCCTTGAGGGCTGGCTCCAGCGGGAGTGCTACACCGCCAGTCGGAGTGGTGTGCAGCGCTGGCTACAGGCATCGATCCCCTTTACGCCTGCAGGTCCTAACCTTACCGCCATGACTAGAGTTCATGCAATCAGCTTTGACCTTATACACCCTTCCTGACCGACATCTGGCCTGTGGGATTCAGGCGTCACCGGCCTTTTCGCACCATGCTACTGTCCCCCCTGCCCTTTCGGGTGAAGGTAAGGTGCTGGATTACCGACATCACTCCAATCGTGCCGCACTCCGCGGCAACGTCTCCTGTGCCTCGCAAGGCGCACCCAAGTTTTTAGTGCTCTCCTGGACGACGAAAAAGAGCAGGAGCAGGGGCAGCACGTACATGATGCACGCTGCGGCTAGTGCAAGCACCTAGATGTGCCGCCAGCTGGTATCCACACATCAATGGTCCCGCTCACGAGCCGGGCGGGGGACGACGACCCGCCGGAGCATGTCCGCCCGCCCGATCTCCAGCCCATCCGCATAGATGCGCAGGCCCGCGCCCCTGCCGTATCGATGTCCCGTGCGGTCGTAGAAGATCGACACGGCGCGCCCGTGATAGCGCACGCGATCCAGGCAGAAGTAGTCCCACTGCCCGTCCGGGACAAGAGGGCGCACCTCGATCATCTCGTCGGCGCGCGGGCGCAGGCCGACCAAGCCGGTGATGACGAGATCGCAGTAGGTGGAATGATTGTAGTCGCGCCCCCGATTCTTATCCCGTCTATCACGCGCGTAGAGGGTGGCGCGTGTCACCCACTCGCCCGTGTCCGGATCGAGGCTTTCGTCGATCCAGGGGATAGCGCTTCCGTCGGGTTGGGCCAGGCGATGCGAACGCGCGTAGCAACGGAGTATCTCCAGGTAGTCCGCTTGACGCACGATGTTCTGTTGGTAGCCATTGAGTAGATTGGCTAGGGCGACGAGGGTCTGACTCGTCGCATACGGCCACGACGACCCGCGCCAGAGGCAGTCGTGATCCCGCACGGATGGGGCAGCCTGCCAGTAGGGGTGTCGTCGCTCGGCCGTGCTCGGGCCATAGTCTCCCCCAAAGCCCTCGCGCGCACGCACCTGCGTCCACGCCGCCTCGTAGCCCTGATCGGGCAGCCCAAAATACCAGGGCACGTAGCCCTGCAGTTCGCGCACATCGACCAACGCGCCGGGGACATAGCGCGGCTCCATCACACGTCCGTCGTAGCTGACCGCGTGTTGTGCAAGCGCTGTGGCCGTGGGCAGCGTCTTGAAGAAGGCCGCGTCCGTGTCCCATAGACGCGCCTGCACGAGCCCTTTGAGGCGCGCTGCCTTGCTGCGGTAGGTGGCGGCCACCTCGACCTGACCGGCCAACGTCGCGATGTGCGCGATGGCCACGGCGTCGCCATACATGTAGCTATTGATGGTGGGCCGCGACCCGCTGCCTCCGATCTGATATTCCATGCCATCGCGGTCATCGAGTTGCCAAAACAACCCGCTCTCGTCGCATCGCTCGTCTTCCCACGCCTCGTAGTTGCGCATGAGGTCCTCAAGAAGGCCCAGCGGGAGGCGGGCGTCGCCCGTGACGAGATAGCGGGCATAGATGGCGTCGGCCAGCCAGCAACTGTAGCGGCGAGGTTCAGCCTGCGGGCCGAACCAGAAGCGCGCGTAGTCGTCGAGATAGCTCGTGTTCTGTAGCCACCGTCCCTCATAGAAATGATGGCCGGCCGACGCGCTGATGGTATTGTACGCCCCAGCCCAGGGCACGTCCGGGAGGAACTCGGTGACGACATAGCCGTCCGGGGTCTCCTTAATGTGCTTGCGGTAGACATCCCAACGGAAGTCGTACGCCCGCTGGATGTCCGGGTCGGGGCAGTCAAAGGACGGGACGTTGCGGGCGCGCCACCCGTCATCGTCCCCCCTGACGACCGCGACATCGCCTGACGTCAGCATGGACACGGCGTTATCCTCTCGTCTCGCACCACCTTCGTTTCGCGCCATCTTCGTTCACCTATGCGTGCGCGGCGCCCTCGGCAGGGGCGCGCCTGTCGCGTTACCATAGGAGGTCGGGGGTGGTGGCCAGCCCGATTTGTTCCCGCCGATCGCTGAACCGGCTGGCGTTGTACCAGAGGTACCACTGATCGCGGACGCGCACGACGTACGGCTTGTACACGTTGCAATCGTCCCAACTCCCGGCGGGGCCTGGTCCGATGATGGGATTGCCGGCGTAGCGCTCCCAGTCATGCACGCCATCGACGGAGCGGGCAATGCCGATGCGCGATTCCTCAAACCCCGTGGCGAAGCCGACGTAGAAGGCCAGATACGCGCCGTCGATGGGGACAATGCACGCTGCCGTGGCCCGGTCGGACTCCCATCCGTCTGCGGGCCGGATGACGGGATTCGTGGGCTCGCGTCGCCAGTGGATGCCATCGTCGCTCTCGGCATAGCCAATCGCGTCGGGCTCATATTTCTCGCCACCGGAGTACCACATGCGGAAACGGCCCTGCTCATACAGGACGTGGGGGCACATGAGGCTGTTCTTCTCCCACCCACCGACCGGCTCCAGCACGGGCTCCGTCCCGACACGTTCCCAGTGCAGGCCATCCGCGCTGGTCGCTAGGCCGATCGCGCCGCTTTGCCGCTCGCGATTCTGGCCAGTGTACCACATATACCACCGGCCATCCACCTCCAGCACATGCGGGCGATTGAGTTCATCCCGCTCCCAGGCGTTCGCGGGGTCCGGTTCCAATACAATGCGGGGAGCGGTCCACTGGGCGCCATCGGCGCTATCACTCACCGCGATGGACTGCACGTCGCGCCAGGATAGCCACATCCGGAACCCGGTCTTGAGTGGCATGACACAGCAGTCGAAGACGGCTTGCCGGCAATAGCCGGGGCCTACCACAGGGTTGGTGGGATGTTTCGCCCAAGTCGTCATGGTCCTCACTCCTCATCTCGTCTCTATGACATCTCTCGGTGGCGCTTGGTGGCCACGGTCTGTATCCTGCGTGATGCTGGTTCGCCACGGCTGCCTAGAGCGGGACGCGCGGTGGGTCGGGCCTGGGGAGGACGTGGGGAAACTCGGCGATACGCAAGCGCGCGCATCCGTACGGGAGCAGCGTCACCGGCTCGGCCGCGGTCGATGGCGTGAGTGGACTCGCGGGCAGCGGGCCGGCCGAGTTGTGCACAAGCCCCCACTCAGGCACAGGATGAGCCATCGCATGGATGCGCACGGCCGCCTGCGCGTGCCCGAAAGGCGGACTGCTGACGCCGCGCCATTCGACATGGCATGTGGAATCCGGATGATCCAGGTCCATCACCAGGGCATAGTTCCACGGCGTCCGTGGGCGCACCTCCCAGTCGCCGAAGCCGCGTGAGCCCGCGATGCGCGTCCACTCCTCGTCGATCGCGAGGCCGAAGACGAGCGGTCCCAGCGCCACGCCGATAGCGCCGCGCGGTCGTTCGATCACGCGCACCCGCATCGGGAGCGTGAGGTCAATCGTGTCGCCCTCGGTCCAGGCGCGCTGGACGGTGACGAAACCCTGCTCCGAGACGTGGACGGCGCTCTCCCCGCCGTTCAAGCGCAGGGTAGGGGTGGCGCACCATGCGGGGATGCGTAAGAGTAGGGGAAACGTGGCCGGGCGGTCCGCGTGGATGGTAAAGCGCACAGTGTCCCCGAAGGGGTACTCAGTCGTCTCCTCGATGGTCACGACGGAGCCCCCCCTCACCCGCGTGTGCACAACACAGGGCGCGTAGGCAACGGCGACGAGCCCGCCATCCACGCCGCCCATCCATAGGGACTGGACGAGCTTTGGCCATCCCTGATGCATGTTGGCGGTGCAACATCCGAAGTGCGGCTCCAGCCCGAAGGTGTTGGCGGTCTCGTCGTTCTCCGTCCAGTCACGTGGCGCGACCGTGCACAGGACTTGATTGGGCTGCTGATCGTATTGATGCGCCCGCATGTCGGCTGTGATGGTCGTGGCCAGCGCATTGTAGGCGAGACTCTCCAGGCGGTCGGCGAAACGCCCCTCACCGAAGGCGCGCACGCTCTGCTCAAGGCTAAACATACATTCCACGACAGCGCACAGTTCAACGCCCTGTGTTGGACGTGGGCCGGCGAGCCATTCGTCGCCCGAGAACATGCCTTGCGCCTGCCCATGGTAGCGCATCAGATTCTCGATAGCCGTATCGGTCTCCCGCAGATGATCGACACGACCGTCGCGCATGTAGTGGACGGCTGGGGTTTTGAGGCCCATGGCCACGTTGACGACATGCGTGAGGTGACTGAACGTGGTTTGACGCTCCGTGCACGGAAAGTCCGTGAGATAGGCGCACCAATCGGTCGTCTGGGCCAGCAGGTGGTCGGCGAGATCGAGGAGGAAGGCGGCATGGGTCCGCTCGTAAAGCCACAACACAACCAGCGCGTTATCGGCCCCGCGCGCCTGCCCCCAATCTTGGAGGGGGCGGCGCGGCAGTGTCGCCTGCTGGTAGTGGACATAGCGCATCATGAACGGGATCACGCGCGCGTCACCCGTCGCTTCCTGGTACTGAGCCAGCGCTTTGAGCATGACCATGCGCGGCCACCAGTCATCGTTTGTGGGTGGCCCGAACTGCCCGTCCGCCCGTTGGCTGGAGAGCACGGCATCCATCCAGCGCCGCGCCTTGGCGATCAGCGGCCCGTCCTGGAGCAAGTAGGCCAGGGGCACGAGGCCATCGCAGTAGTAGGGACCGCGCTCCCAGTCCTCTCCGTGACCACCGAGCCACGCGCTCGCCGGCCCGACATCGGGCCAGATCTCTTCCAGATGTCCGGTTAACCCGTCACCCTGCATCCTCAGTTGATCCCGTAACCAGCCCCTGGGCATCACGGAGCCCAGGGGCAAGGCATGGAACGGCGGCGCGCCTACCGCCGCCGATGTATCCCGGGCCGGGCCGGTCGAATTGGACATGACCATGTCAGCTACCCCTTCAGCCCTGTGCGCATCACGCCCGCCACGAACTGGCGCTGGAACACCAGGAACAGGATGATGAGCGGGACCACGGCGATTGTCGTGCCGGCCATGATTGGACCGTACGGCGTGTTGAACTGCGCGGACGGCAGGGCGGCCACGGCCACCACGATGGTGTACATCGCGCTGCTGCGCAGCACCATGAGCGGCCACATGAAGTTGTTCCACGATCCCATGAAGCCCATGATGCTCAATGTCGCCAACGCGGGCTTGATGAGCGGGACGACGATGCGCCAATAGAGGCCGAAGCTGTAATCCCGCAGGCCGTCGATGCGCGCGGCATCGAGCAACTCGTTGGGGATGGAGTGGATATATTGGCACATGAAAAAGATGCCGAAGGCGCTCGCGATGCTCGGCACGATCACCGCCTGGTAGGTGTCTACCCAGCCGAGCTTGCTGATGATGACGAACAGGGGCAGGATGCCGACCAAACTCGGGACCATGAGCGTGCCGATCATAATCAGGAAGAGGCCGCGCTTGCCCGGGAACTCCAGCTTCGCGAAGGCGAAGCCGGCCAGCGAGCTGACGAACAGGCTGAGCGCGGTCGTCGTCGCGGCAATGAACACCGAGTTGAAGAAGTTGCGCAACAGCGGGGACGCGCTGAACGCGAAGCGATAGTTGTCCAGCGTGAGGTGGGTGGGGATGAGGTTGATGCCGGGATTGAAGATCTCACCCGTCGGTTTGAACGCCGTCGAGATCATCCAGACGAGTGGGAAGGCGAAGACGATGGCAAGGGCGCTGAGGACGACGTAGGCGACGCTGCGGCCGGCGACGGTGCGCCATGTAGCGCCCCTGGCTGTACGTCGTACCTGTCGCTGCTCGGCCGTGCGGCCGATGCGCCGGGTCATGTTATTCATTCGGCGCCTGCCTCACCGCGGAAGAACCACGCCTGCACAAGCGAGAATGTGACAGTGAGCACGAAGAGCGCCAGGGAAATCGCCCCCGCGTAGCCCAGGCGCAGGTTGGTGATGCCGGTCTGGTACAGGTACAACGCCAGCGAGAGCGACGAGTTATCGGGGCCGCCTTGCGTCAGGACGAGCGGCTCGGCGAAGACCTGCAGGGAGCCGATCGTCTCAATGATGAAGCAGAAGAGCAGGATCTTGCGCAAGCCGGGCAAAGTGACGTGCAGTAGTTTGCGGAAACCGTTGGCGCCGTCGATCGCCGCAGCCTCGTAGAGCACGGGATCGACGGTCTGCAGACCGGCAAGCAGGATCAACATGAACCAGCCGGTGATATTCCAGATATTGAGGATAATGATGGACGGCTTGGACCAATCCGCGCTGCCAAGCCAGTTCACAGCCGGCAGACCGACGAGGTGGAGCAGGTGGTTGAGAACGCCGTAGTTGGTGTCGAAGATCATGGCGAACACCAGGGCGACGGCCGCGGTGGCGCCCACATTGGGCAGATAGACGATAGCGCGGAACGCGCTGCGGAACTTCAGCCACCGCGCGTTCAACAGGAGCGCCAAGACGAGCGCTAGCGCCAGCATAATGAAGATGTGGCCCAGCCAGATGTACATCGTGTTGCCCAGGGCCGTCCAAAACAGGTCGTCGCTGAAGAGGAGTTGAAAGTTATGCAGGCCCACGAAGCGTATCTGGTCGAAGCCCGACCACGTCACCAGGCTCAGGTAGAAGCTGAACAGGATGGGTCCCAAACCGAAAATCAGGAACGCCACGTAGAACGGGGCGATGAACAGATACGCGTTGCGCGCGCGCCACATGCGCGCAAGCAACCCATGTGGATGCGCCGTGGGGGGTGCTCCCGCACTCACGCCTCTTGCTTGCAAACGCTTTCCCCCTCCCGATTGTCGCACCGCGCCGCATGATGTGGCGCGGTGCGCCTGGTCATCGAACCGCGCGGCCTAGACGGCCTAGACGGGGGATGCCCGCTGGAAGCGGCATCCCTCACGCGGCGCATGAGATACCCCTCGACATGCTAGAACAGGTGGCTATGCCGTGGCGCTCCGGATCTTGTGCGCCGCTTTCTTGATCGCCGTGCCCACGGATTGCTTACCCGCGACGGCGTCGGCAAACGCCTGGTTGATGTATTGTTGCGCGGTGGGATAGTACTTGTTGTAGATGGGCGAGTACGCGTGCTGCTGCACCGTGCGGTCGAGCGTCTCGAGCACCTGTCCACCATAGAAGGCGGACGGGCGATTGTAGATCAATGACGTACTCGACGTCGCAGGCAAATAGGCCGGTGGGAAGAACCACTTGTTGCACAGGGCGACCGTCACCGGAGCGTTGAGGAAGCTGTGTTGCATGAAGCTCCACGCGAGGTCCTTGTCCAGGCCCGGCTTGTTGATGGCGACCACAATCGCCGCGCCGTCAACCACGTCGCGTCCACCACCCGCGGAGAAAGCAGGGTAGCGCATCACCCGCCACCTGCCCTTCGTGTCCGGCGCGTTCTCCTGGAGGATCTGGTCCATCCATATCTCTGAGAAGACAGACGACACGGAACCGTCCTTAAAACCCTGAAACCACGTTGGCGTAAACGAGGTGACTTGCGACGTGACGTTGGCCTGGATGAGCGCGACCTGCGTCTGGAATGCGCGGAGGAATCGGGGATCGGTGTCGATGAGGAGCTTGCCGTTCTGGTCGAAGATCTGGCCACCCTGCTGAGTCAGGAGATTGGTGTTGAAACCGGGCGTAGCGCCGCTGTTCGTGATATAGCGCTGTATACCGTCCGAGAACTTGTGAGCTTTGATCGTCTTGCCCGCCGCGATGTAGTCGTTCCAGGTTTTAATGTTGTCAGCCCTGACTCCGGCTTCACTCCAGATATCCTCGCGGTAGTAGAGTTGGGAGGTGTTGGCTCGCCAGGGGCAGGCGTAAATCCGTCCCTTGTAGGTGACAGCCTGGGCGACCGCAGGCGCCAGACCTTTGAGATACGGCTTGATGCGATCGGTCAGGTCGACCAGCAGGCCGGCGCTTGCGAGCTGCGGCAAGGCATAGTTCGGGAGCTCACACACATCAGGCATGGTAGCGTAGGCCTTACCCACATAGCCGGCGAGCAGACGCTGCGTCAGGACATCGCCGCCACCCGTCGACCCCTGGGCGGCCGCCTCCTGGTTCGTGAACTGGACCGAGGCGTAGCGGGGATCGGCCTTCTGGAGGCGCTGGAAAGCGTCCTGGTACAAGCGGTAGTCGCCCCAGGTGGAAAACGTGAAGGTCGCGGGAACGGATGCGCGCGACGCGCGCGCCTCGACCAGCGCTACTGGCGTGCGCGACGCGAGCGCCAGGCCGGCGCCGAGCGCCGCCGATTGCCCCAAGAACTGTCGTCTTTTCATCGAATGTCCTCACTCTACTACGACGATACGGCTACGTTACGAGGCGAAAATGACTTCCAGGCGGGGCAGGCTGTGATCATGCCTATGTGGTTGCCCCGCAACCTGCCCCCGATGAACGTCCTGCTCTGACCCGTGGCGCGCTGCCTCACCTCCTCCACACAGCGGCGCACCCCTGTGACTCATTGACGCCCACGAGGTCGGACGTTGCCTCGTGCCGCTGCATGTATGGAAAACTATTTTCCTTAACCAATCACGATAGTACACCATGATGCCCACTACTGTCAAGGCTGAAAGATGAGGCCAGAGGCGGGCTGTGTGCGACTGGCCATGCCGCGATCAGCCACAGACATCCGTCGAAGGACTCCCGCTAGGAAAATTAATTGCCTAACATCGTGTGGCGTGTTACACTTTGCGGGAGCCATCGCACGGCGTGATGCGCGCGAGGCCGGTGAGCGGACATGGACGTACAGCACCGATGTAAGCGAGCGTATCCGGCACGACCGTGTCAGGGGTGGGAGGGTGTCGTGGCGTGGTGGTAGGCGATCAAAGGCGCGACGGAGGTAGGGGCTATGGGCGGCCACATGGATGAGCGGTCGCTCGAGCCAGAACTTGGTCGCGCGGCGACGATCCAGGATGTCGCCCGTGTCGCCGGTGTGTCGGTGGGTACGGCGTCCAAGGCGCTCAACGGCCAGGGCAAGCTGCGCGCGGAAACAGTCGAGCGCGTGCAGACCACAGCCATACACCTGGAGTATCGGCCCAACAACCTGATGCAGAGCCTGTTGCGCGGGCGTACCCACACCGTTGGTCTCATCACCACCGACAATGGGCGTTTCAGCATGCCGCTCCTCTTGGGCGTCGAGGACGCGCTGGCCGCGGAGCATATGTCCGTACTCCTATGCCCCGCCCCCCATCAATCTCCTGGCGCGCAGGCGCGCGAACGGCAACACATCGATTCGCTGCTCGCGAAGCACGTCGAAGGCATTATCGTGCTGGGGTGGAAGATCGACCCACGGCCGCCCATTGATATCGGCCGCGCACGGACGCCTATCCTCTACGTGTACACATCTGTGGATCGGCCTGATACGTTATGCCTACTGCCAGACGACGCCCAGGGTGGACGTCTCGCGACCATGCAGTTGCTCCGCGCCGGTCGGTGCCGCCTGGCTCATATCACAGGGCCGGAGGATTGGGGGGCGGTACGGCTGCGCCGCGACGCCATGCGTGCCGTGCTCGCCGAACATGGCCTGGCGCTCCCGGACGACCATGTGCTCGCGGGAGCATGGCGCCAGCGCTGGGGCTACGAGGCGACAGGCTGGCTACTCGACGCGGATCCCCGGATAGATGGGCTCTTTTGCGGCAACGATCAACTCGCCAGTGGCGCAATCGAAGCCCTGCGCGAGCGTGGGCGGCGCGTTCCTGATGATGTGGCCGTCGTCGGGTTCGATAATTGGGAGGTGTTCGCGGAGGAGACACGGCCCCCACTCACGACGGTCGACATGCAAATCTACGAGTTGGGACGGCGGGCCGGTAGCCGCATGCTGAGCTTGATGAAGGGGGAGCGCGAGAGCGGCGTTATCCGGTTGCCCTGCCGCTTGGTGGTGCGCGCGTCGTGCGGGGCATCGTCTGCGGCGGAGACCGCCGCCATCGCGTAAGGGGGTGCGACACCGATGTATGTAGTTTGTCAAGAGGGCCGAGGTTGGGATGCAACCGCGCTTGTCACCGGCCCTGACGACGCGCACGCAGCGTGCTCATGCGTTCGCGCGTCTGCTCCCGCTTGCGCTCGGCGCGACACAGATCGCAATAGGCCGACGTGCGTTCACGCTCGAACCGGATGACGGTGAATCGCTCGCCACATTGCTTGCAGCGCAGGCGTCGCTCTTTCATAATCTCATACCTCCCACGGTCTCCTATCACGCATTGCCTCACGGGAAAAGTAACCCAGGGGAAGCCGTTACCTCACGAATAATGTAACCCGAAGCAATCGCGCCGATGGTGCAGCGGAGGGGGCAGAAGAGTGAGGTCCAGCATGAGTTTTCAGGCTAAACGGGAGTTGTTGGCGCAGACGGGGCCGCGGTATCGCGCGGCGCCGCTACAGCAGAAGCGTGCCATCCTTGATGAGTTCGTCGCCGCGACCGGCTATGCGCGCAAGTATGCCATCCGGCTCCTGGGGCAGCCCAGCATCCCGCCGTCTGCGCCGGTCACGCGCCCACGCGCGCGCACCTATGGTCCGGATGTCGTGGAGGCCCTCACGGTGGCCTGGGCGGCGGTCAATGACGTCTGCGCCAAGCGGTTGGTGCCGTTCTTGCCGGAATTGGTGGCTTCCCTGGAGCGTCATGGCCATCTCGCGCTGAACCCTGAGGTGCGCACGCAGCTGCTCACCTTGAGTCCAGCCACGGCCGACCGGCTGCTGCGGCCGCTGCGGGAGCGCGCCCGGCCGCGTGGCATTGGCACGACCAAAGTGGGGACCCTGCTCAAGCACAAGGTCCCCATCCGCACCTTCGCGGAGTGGGACGATGTCCGTCCCGGCTTCATGGAGGCCGACCTGGTGGCGCACTGCGGCACGCGGGCGGAGGGCCCCTACCTCTCGTCCCTCGTGCTCACCGATGTCGCCACGGGGTGGACTGAGTGCCTGCCGCTCCTGCGCCACGGCTACGACGACGTGCTCCGGGCCCTCGACCAGGTGCGGGGCCTCCTCCCGTTCCCGCTGCGCGGCCTGGACACCGACAATGGCGGCGAGTTCCTCAATTACCCTCTGCTGGAGTACTGTGAGCGAGCGGAGATCACCTTCACCCGGGGGCGCGCCTATCGCAAGAACGACCAATGCGACGTGGAGCAGAAGAACGGCTCCATCGTGCGGCAGATCGTGGGCTACGACCGCTTCGCGGGCGAACTGGCCTACCATCAACTCGCCGAGGTGTACCGCGCCCTGCGCCTGTACGTCAACGTTTTCCAGCCGTCCCTGAAGCTGCAACTCAAGCGGCGGGAGGGCAGCCGGGTTTACCGCCGCTATGATGCCGCGCGGACTCCCGTCCAGCGCGTGCTCGCGGCCGCTGTCCTCGACGAGGCGTCGCGCACCCGCCTCGTGGCGCTCGCCGAGGCGCTCGATCCGGTGCAGGCGCTGCGACAACTCCACCTCTTACAGGAGGCGCTGTGGTGGCACGCCGTCGCGTCCCCGCCAGCGACGCCCACGCCGCCGGTGCGGTTCATCCTCCCCAATGCCGCACCGGCGGGTGCGGCGGCGGAGTCCGGTGGGACCGTGAACCCGCGGGGTGCCGCAGTTCCCCGCACCCGGAGCGCCTCCCCGCAACGGGGAGCACGCACCAGCGCGACACCCTCGGATCCGTTCGCGGGCGAGGCAGACACCATCGACGCCTGGCTCGCGGCTCAACCAGAGCGACCCGCAGCCGAGCGGAGCGCAGACGGCCTCATAAGGAAAGAACGGCGTCAACGGTGTCAGGACTGCGGCGACCCCTTTCGTGTCTTCCCGCTCGAGCGGGAACGCACGTCGGCCTACTGCGCCCGGTGCGGCGACGCGCGGCGACGCGCGCAGGCCCGCGCCCGCATGCAAGCGCTGCGCGCCCGTCGCCGCACCGGGGCGGGGTAGCACCTAGAGGGTGGTGCGGTCAGCGCACCCCCCGTAGCTCGCCTTGCGCTGACGGTAGGCCTGGGCGCGCAGGGCGTTCTGCGCGCGCTTCACCTCATCGCGGCAGAGATCGCAGTAGATCGACGCCGGCCCCCGCTCCCCCTTCATCACCGTCTCGCGCTCGCCACACCGGGCACACTTGATGCGCTTCTGTTTGACCGCCATCCCCCCCCTTTTTAGACCGTCACGCACGTATTATAGAAAACCTGCGTGACGGCTGTCAAACGCTCCCTTTCTCCCCCCGGCGGAGGCGTGTGTGGAGCCTCCACGGACGTGAGCGGTCGGCCACGCGGGGTCGTGCGCCCCTAGCCGTCCAGCCGCACGCGCCCGTGATCAGCCGACCGGCCCGCGCCCCTGTCCGGCTGCGCCGGACCAAGGGGCCAGCCCCTT
>JAABUO010006851.1_pt1 | contig 13044 bp, 20 predicted proteins | sample 5559291 | NCBI WGS metagenome assembly JAABUO01 (sample SAMN10711878, study PRJNA513372) | rock metagenome | isolation source: Antarctica rocks | place: Antarctica: Victoria Land, Finger Mt sud
GCGCCGGCGTCGCTGACGGAGGAGGAGACCGAGTACAGCATCTCGGCGGTCAAGCACGTGTTCGCGCGGCACCTGCTGCTGCAGTTCACGTGCACCAACACCGTGGCGGAGCAGGTGCTGGAGAACGTGTCGGTCACCGTCGACCTTGGCCAGGCGGTGCGCGGCCCTCCAGCGCCACCCGCGCGCTCCCGCCTGCTCTGCAGGGCCCCGCCCGCCCTGCCGCGCGGTCTCCACCCTGCTTGAAGCCATGCGTCGGTGCCTGGCTGCCCGCCGGCGGCGCGCCTCATTGCATTGCCTGGTCAAGCGCGACCCGGCGAAAGATGCCGCGCCCGCCCCGCGCTGCCGGGTCGGCCGCCCGCGTGCGCGCGGCCGGGGCGCCAGGCTGTGGCTGCGGCCTGGCGCTGCTCCAGCTCCCGCTGCGCTCGGGCAGCAATGTGCGCCATGGTGCCGAGTAGCGCTACAGGGTTCCGGCCAGCAGTGCTGGAAAAAGCGCTGCGCTCGCCGGCCGTGGGGGTGCGCCGACCGCGAGGCGCCCGCGCGCGCGCGCGCCGCAGGAGGAGTTTGAGGAGGAGGAGGTGGTGCCGCTCGCGCGCATGCCGCACGGCGAGGTCGGCCACACGTTCACGCTGCTGCGGCGGCCGGAGGGCAGCATGGCGCTCGGCAAGCTGGTCAACATCCTGCGCTTCACCGTCAAGGAGATCGACCCCTCCACGGGCGCGCGGCCCCCGCCGGCGCCCCACTGCAGCACCCCTGCTTGACCGCGGCGACAGCTGCTCACAAGCGTGCCGCCTCGAATCTCTTTGCTCATGTCTTGTGTGTGAAGCGTGGCACTGGGCTGGCAACACACGCATGCGAGCACCAAGGACCGGCATCTCATCGCATCGGCACCGTGCCTTTAGGGGATGCAGGCTCCATGTCAGCACTGGTGCTGGCACCTTGCAGTCCGCTTGGCATGGTCAATGCAGTATCAAGCGAAGCAGACGGCAGCGCGGACTGGCGCTGCGTGTGGCGGGGCGCGGCCGAGTGTCGCGGCGCGCGCGCAGGCGAGACGGAGGAGGACGGCTACGAGGACGAGTACACGCTGGAGGACCTGGACGTGGCGCCCGGCGACTACATCCGCGCCGCGCCTGTGCCCAATTTCCGCGCGTCCTGGGAGGCCCTGGGCGAGGCCGCCGAGCTGGCCGACGACTACGGCCTCGGCGAGCGCGAGAACCTGCAGGCGCGGCCCCCGGCGCCGTGCCGGGCGTGCCGCGGCGTGCACGCGCGCCTCGGGCACGCCGCGAGCTGGAAGCGTGCGCCCAGGCGCGCGCGGGCGCGCGCGCGCGTGCGGCCTGCTGGGAGATGCAGCCTGCCTCGCCGCGCTGTGAGCGCTGTCTCAACGACCTGTGCCCAGCTCGACCTTCATGCGCTGCGCCGACAATGACGCGAGCGGAAATGAAGGGGCAGCGCAGGGACAGCGGGTGGCGTGGTGACGTGACGTGCTGCTGTAGCCGCAATGTACAACAACGGGTGGTGGGGATGGCGGCGCAGGAGGCGGTAGAGGCGGTGGTGGGCATCCTGGGCATGGCGCCGTGCGACGGCACCGACGCGGTCCCGCCCAACGCGCGCTCGCACACTGTCCTGCTCGCCGGCACGCTCATTGGCGACGCGCAGGCGCGCCCCAGGCCCCTGGGCCCCTGCGCGGGCTGAGGCGCCTCGCTGGTGGACGGCGCGTCCGTGGCGTTCTGGGATGCGCTGCGCCTGTGCCCTCCAGGCCTCGCTATGGGATCACGTGAGCACCAGCGACCCTGCAGGCCATCAAGTGCTTACCCTGTATGAGGTGCACCCTCTGCACCTTGTCACTCCACCTAGTAGCACAGAAAACAGGCTGTTTTCAGGGCGACCACTGACATGCAAGCCCCTTTGCAGGCGCTCGTGCGGCTGTCCTTCGGGATCGATGCGGCGCGGAGCGTGGCCATGAAGCTCGTTGTGCGCTCGGACAGCCCTGACGTCAGCCAGGCCATCCACCAGATCATCCAGGACGCATGACGCATCAGGGCGGGTGCTGCGCCTGGAACATGCGGCGCGGCGCCTAGGGTTGCCCCTGCCATTGAGGCAGAGCATGACGCAGAGGGGGCCTGGGACAGGCCTAGGGGCTGTTGTGAGCTGGTGGCCTGGTGAGGGCGCTCTGTGCCTTCTGTCTGCACGTCACCAAAAAAATCTGTAAACAGATCTAATGCAACTGACCAGCGGTCTGCAACCTGCATAAACATGAGCTGCATGCATTTGCTTCCCGACATGCCCAGATGAGCCAGATAGACTTGCTGTGCTACGGGCAAACCAAGCAGCGTACAGTGCACCACGCGGTGAGGCGGCTGCGCACCCACACACTGGTAAGACATGCATGCATGGCCAGTGCCCGCGCACGACATCATCGCCATGCCGCAGGCCTCGCGCATAGCAACGCAAACGGACTTAATATCAAGCAGCCAACAGGGACCCTTGGGTCCCAGCTCAAAGAGCTTCACCTACAGAGCAGGCAGTGAGCGTGCTGCTGGCGCTGGCGCTGCGCACGCCCGGCAGAGCGGCCGCTCAGCTCACCTGCCCGCTGCGCTGCAGCCAGTTCATGAACTCGTTGTAGGAGCTCTCCATGTCGTACGTCATCTGGCGCTCCTCCTCCGTGCTGATCGTGTAGGAGGCGGGCTTGGTGTGCAGGTCGGTGTACCACTTTTTCGTCTTCTCCTTCGCGGAGAAGTTGGCCGGCAGCTGCGTCACCTGCGCGCGCATGCCCTGCTGGGCGCCGTGCGCTTGCAGAGGCGAGCCCGCTGACTTGAGTCCACTCGATGTGCACAGCGCTTAGCGCCCGGTCTTCCAATGCGACGGAGCATGCGCCGTAGCGCCCGGCGTTCCAGCGTGACGGAGCACAACAGACAGTGTATGGCAGCCTGGCAGGCCGCAGGTCTGTGCAATGACACTGCAAGACCACGAGGCAGCCGCGAAGTGAAATCAAATAGCAACACGCTTGCAGCCAGTACAGTGAGAAATGGCAACACCCAACCCCCGCGGTCTTTCAAGCAGGGTGGGCCGGTTGGGCGGCAGGCACACCAGGTTCAGGTGGTTCATGAGGTCTCTCAACAGCGGGAAGATCTGCGCAGCACAGGATGAGCATTGGCCGTGTGCCAGCCGCACAGCAGCTGCAAGCATCCTTCGAACCAAGCTGCGCACCTCGTCAACCGCCTTCATCCCCAGCTTAAGGCTGTCCATGACCGTGATGAAGTCAGAGACCGTCTGCGCAACTGCCACCGCCGAGTTTGCCTGGTACGTGCTGCGCACACACCGAGCGTCAGTGAGCCTGTAACATACGAGCACCTGAGCGTGACAGAGCGCCGCGTGCGGCAGAGCGGCCCGCACGGGTGGCGCACTTGGGCTTGCCGTGCTCCACCGTGGCGGGCAGCCCAGAGTAGATGAGCCGCTTGGCAGCCATGGGGCACTGCATGTTGTATTCCGCCATAAACGCCTGCACGTCGGGCACCTGGCCCCGCGTCGCCGCCCCCGACTCAGCGCCTTGGAGGTCCAGAGTAGGCGTGCATACAGCAGCGGGTGAGTGGCGCGCCTCTGTGCGCAGCGTCTCCCACAGCGTCCGGAACTGCGCGATGAGCTTCTCGCACAGCGGCTCATAGTCCTTGGCGCTGATGACATCCCGGACATAGGCACGCTCCAGCTTCTCGGTCGTCTTCACGATGGCGTATAGGTCTGCGCACAGGCGTGCGTCAGCAGGACGGAGGTATGCCAACGCCCCTCTGCGCAACCAAGCGCCCCTGCTCACCTGCCAGGTTCTCATACTTCTCCTGCTCCTTCTTGTTGTTCCACAGCTTCAATGCTGGCCCTTCATCCATGCCCCGGCCTCTGTCGCGCTACCTGAGCGGGCTGAGCGTGCAGGAAGCTGCCATCTGCCTACAGCCTACTGTTGGGTGGGCTCTGCGCTGCACAGACCCAGGCGAACCAGTATCAGCGTACCACTTTGCTTGGCCTTTGGCAAGTCAGACAGCTCGGGCGCTTTGTTTAGGAAGGCCCCCTTTTGGGGTGAGGGCTGAGGGCTTTCTCAACTCTGATGTGCCTGCTACGCATGATGTGTGTGCTGTGATGCACTTTTTTTTTATCAATACACGGCCATTCACTCTTGCTGGGCATTGTTGTAAAAGGACATGTGCGTGCTAGGTGCATGCAACAACCCGGACGGGGCACTTGAGGCTTTCAACCCGAGACAAGCAGACATGGGAGCTGCCGACCAGGACAGCAGGCCAGGGTCGTTTTCAAGGCTGGTAGGTCGCTGGGCGTCAGGCTGTAGCTACGAGCACGCCCATGAGCCCAAAGCCGATCTCGTAGTGCACAGCCTGCGGCCAGCACACAGTCTTTTGAACCTGTTTGGAACAAATGCCAGGCAAGCGCGCTGCATGCCTGCCAGCCCAGGGCCCTGCCGCCCCACCGCATGCACGCGCAGCAGCCGCTCGCGGACGCACCTTGGCAAAGCCGGCGGCCAGCGCGAGCTCCTCCTGCTCAGGGCCTGTCGGGAACTGCTGGATGGACGGCCGCAGGTACTCGTACTCGGGGCCAACGCCCCTCCAGCGCGCCACCGGCACCACCACGTTGTCCAAGCACCAGCCCTGCGGAGCGCGCCCTCCCTCTCACGGCCGTCCCGTCAGCCGTCCCCGCGCTGCAGCACTCATCTCAGAGCAGCACCAGCCTGGCGCGCCGCGAAGCTCGCTCACCTGAAACGCGTCGACGGCTGGGCTCGCCCTGGCGTTGTTGAAATCCTGTGGAGGTTGCAGGACCGTGTCACGCAGGCCCCGGTGGCTTGACAGCGAGACTGCAGCAGAGCGCCACTGCCACGTCAAGACGCCACTCACCAGGATGGCGGCCCTGCAGCCTGGCCGCAGCACGCGGCGCAGCTCCGTCAGCGCGCGTGGCTTGTCTGCTACATTGCGCAAACCGTAGCCCATGGTCGCCGCGTCAAAGGACCTGTCCTCAAAGGGCAGCTCCTGTGCATCGCCCTGCTCCGGCACTGTCCCTGTGTCAGCGCACACAGCCTGGGCTGCTGTGGGTCTGCTGTGGGTTGCAGAGGACCCCAGCACCCCACCTGCACCCAGCGTATGCCCGCAGACTTGCGCCGCCGCTGCCGCGCGGCCGCATCGCGCTGCGCCGCGTCGTCCAGCATCTCCGCGGCAAAGTCTAGGCCGACCACCTGGGCTGCCAGGCAGGCACCCGTCGCGCTCGCAGCCTGCACTGACCGCACGGCTCGAGGCCTTGCTCGGGAGGCTGAGCAGCCACAACGGGCCCTACCTGCCCCGAGGGGCCCGCAGCTTCCGCTGCTCGGAAGGTGAGGTCGCCGCTGCCGCAGCACGCGTCCAGCACGCGGCTGCCAGGCGCCGCGCCGCTCCAGCTCACAGCCATGCGCTTCCACACCCGGTGCTGGCCCAGGCTCAGCAGGTCGTTCATCTGCAGGCGAGCAAGCGTCACGTGTGCAAAAGGAGCAGAGCTGTGCCAACGAGCTTTGCGCGCCGCCAACCTGATCATAGATGGGCGCAATGCGTCCGAACAGGCGCTGGCGATTCGGCCCCTCCTGGCCAGCCGCGAAGAAAGACTCTGTCTGCTCGGCCTCCCGCAAGCTGCCGTCGCTGCCAGTAGCGGCATTGCAGCGTTTGCCTGGGCGGGACCTGCCTGTGCAGCGAGGGGCGTGCGGCGCAGGAGCGTAAGCACACCTCTGCAGGCTCCCGCTTGGCACAGGCTGCTGCATAGGGTGAATCATGTGCGCGTTGAGCGTGTAAGAGTGAGCAAGGGACCTTGCTTCCCTCTTTTATTCCTTCCGAATAAAAGAGAGTAAAAGGTTATATTTTAACTGTTAAAAAGACAGTCAGTAATGTTACCAGTAACGTTACTAGCCTACCGCCATAACTTATCGTCTACTGTAGTCAAGTTCTACACATTTCTTCCAGCGTAGGCGCACACACAGCTTGGGCGCCAGCTAGGCGGCCTGCTTGCCAGTCTGCAAGGTGGTTGAAGCAGAGGCTGACGGTCGCTGCTACAAGTGCAAGGCTGCGGCCGTATGATGAAATTGGAACGTAGCAGGTCCATTGTTGAGGGGATAAGTTTCAGAGGTGCTAAGCGGCGGGACGGGCTGACGCCATGCGTTGGCGTGCAGACCTACCGCAGCACTACCGCACCGTTTGTGTAGAGTGCTGACAGCAACGGCTTGCGTGTGCTGGTGGGCCCGGTGGACTTGCTGCGCTTAAATAAGCGCGGCGGTCGCAGGCGGCTGCAGACCTGCGGCAACCTGTTCCACATGCGCTGTCTGGGCCCCCTGTATCACCCTCCAGGCACTCAGCGCACAGCAGGCTCCACATGCGTGCCTCGACGCACTCCTCCGGGCAGGGCTTCTGCTCTCCGGTCTGCTTGTTGGTGCGGTACCACAGCGTGCGCGGCATGTGCGCGGCATGTGCTCGGCATGTGCGCGGCATGTGCCGCGCAATCTGTGGTACCGCACGAACAAGCAGATCGGAGAGCAAATGCCCTGCCCGGAGGAGTGCGTCGAAGCATGCATGCGGAGCCTGCTGTGCGCCAAGTGCCTGGAGGGCCTGCCGGGCGCGGCCACGGACGTTGAGCAGCTGTCGGAAGGTGAGCCAACGCTAAGCACTGCCGCGCGGCTTTGTTTCACTCAGTGCATCAGGCAGTGCATCATCACGAAAATGCGCGGCTTTTATTTCACTCAGTGCACCAGGCAGTGCATCATCACACTGATGCAGATGCAGTTATAATCTGCCCTCCAGATATATCATAGAAGTGTGCTTGCAAGCGCTGCAGGAGACACGCGTGTGCTGTGCGATGGGTTGCGCGATGACAAGCACGCGTTGAAAGTGCGCAAGCAGTGAATGGCGACGTCATAAGCTGGCGACACTGGGAGGCGAGACGGTGGCCGTCAGCAGGACCTCGAACAGGAACACAGTGGACTTCAAGAGCGCGGCAATGCCCGGGCCGCCCCGGGTGCCCTGGCCAGGCCCTGCAGAGGCTCAAGGTGTTCTCCTACACAGCGGGGTCCCCAGCAGCGGCTGCCGCGTGCATTGCCGCGCTGAAGTCCACGGTGTTTCGGTTGGATGTCCTGCTGACAGTCACTGTCTCGCCTCCCAGTGTCGCCAGCTTGTTGACGTCGCCATTCATGTGCTTGCGCACTTTCGACGCTTGCTGGTCATGCAAGCACCCGTCGTTCTACGGTCATTTCTCGCTCAAACAAACACAAAACACTACTAGGCGGCCTAGCCTCAAAAGAAAAACACTTGCTTTTAAAAGAAAAACACTCCGTTTTTCTTCCTTCTAAAGCTATCGATAGCCTTTACTGTGCGCACACTCCACTGGTTTTTGCTCTGCGCTGTGGTGGCAGTCCATGCTGTGCGAAGCTGGCTGCCTGAGCAGCAACTCGCTGCCAACAAGACCTTGGCTGGTGAAGGTTTTCCACCTGCACAGTGTGCAGTGCACACCACAACTCGCTCTATAACAAGGCGTGTCATCCTTGCGTCCTCGCTGAGCACCGTACGGCACAGGGCAATATGGTCACGCGCGACTGCATTGCCCACGGAACAGCCGGGCCTTCAGCTCTACGTCTGGACGAGCTCCCCGCAGAGGTGCGTGCAGGGGAGCTGGCGCCCTGCCTGTCGACGCAGGCGGCGGCGCCGCGTGCGCAGTGGTCCTGCGCGCCTCCAACGTGTGCTGCTCGGGCGCTGCAGGTCCTGCAGGCAATCGCATTTTACCTCAACAAACACTCCACAGTCTCAGACGCTTTCTCTCTACAGTTGGTTTGCAGGTGCGCACCGCATCTGACAAACAGTAGAAGACGCGGTCAAATGTGTGCAGTAGCTGTGCGCTCACCGCAAGCGACAGGCGCTTCAAGCAGGCGCTTGAGCAGCCGTTCTGGAGCACGCAGGAGGGCGGAGTCGATGCCTTGCTGTGGCAGGCGCTTGGACGGCCCGGCGCGCCCCTGCCTTGCTTGTATTGTCTTAAGGATGTGCATTGTGCAGCATGGCAGGGAAGCATGGCATGGAAGCATGGCGCCTCCTAAGGGATGCACCACAACTGCTCTGTTGATAAGGCGCGTCACCTTGTGGCAACAGTCGCGCCACAGCAGGCCCTGTCTGGCGCCTGCACTCAACCACTCCTTGGCTGGCGCAGGTACGCCCGAGGAAGCGTGCGCGCGGCGGTGGCTCCGGGTGCAAGGCGGCGCTGTCAAGTGCCTTTACTTTCGGTACGGCTTTGCGGATTGGACAGAGGATGAAGTACCTGGACGCGACCTGGACGGCGGGCGGCTTTCGACCTTGCTGGCCAGCCTGCCTGCGCTGACGTCCGTCAGCTTGAGCGTGCTTGCGACCCTGGACCGCGGCTGTTCTGCAGCAGCCATCTTGGCCTTATTAGCCGGGGCCGCGCGCGCCCTAGGGCGCTGCTCGAGCCTGCAGCAGCTGCGTCTGTATACTTTTCTGAGTGGCAGGGAGTCAGACGAGCTGCCAGAGGCGCTCCCGCGGGAGCTGGCCAGGGCGCATACACTGGAAGAGGTTGACCTCCGCTTTCAGGTTCCCGGGGGGTGCCCGCCCGGCAACACTGTGACGTTCAGCCTCGCACACCTGGTGGCCGGCCTGGCCGGCCTGACGCGGCTGCGTGCACTTAGCCTGACGGCGGGAGGGGTCGGCATGGAGGCTGCGCTGCCCGCCTGCCTGTCGTGCCTGGCGCAGCTGACCTCCCTGACGCTGAGCGGGTTGCGCGGCCTGCGCTGCGCGCCCGGCTGGGCGCACCTACCGGCGCTCGCGTGTCTGGCCTTCGAGCACTGCGCTTTTGCGGGCAACGGCGAGGCGGCGCTGCTGGGCATTAACGCGCTGGTCGCCCTGACCAGCCTCAGCGTGGAGGGGTGCCCCGGCCTGCGTGTGCTCCCCACGTCGCTGTGGCGGCTGTCGCAGCTGTGCAGTGTCCTCCACCGTCCCAGAATATGGGATTTGGCGGGCGTGCCGCGCAGCAAGCTGCCGGACGCGGGCCTGCCCTTGAGTGGCGCGCCGTGCTTTGCGTCTCTCAGCTGTCTCAGCCTGACGGGGCATGACCTGCTGGTCTTTCCGCCCGGCATCCTTACCGCGCGCCGCTTGACGCACCTCAACTTGTCGCTTAGCTGCTTCGAGCAGCTGCCCGAGGGCGTGAGCGCTCTCACCGCGCTCGAGGAGCTGCACCTTGGTCGCCATGCTGCGGGTGGTGGGATGGAGGTTGGGGGCACCCTGGACGCCCGCGCCCTGGGCAGCCTGGCAGGCTTCCCATGCCTGCGCAGCCTGACCTTTGTGGCCTGCAGCGTGCTGCTCTGCCCAAGCTTCCAGGCCGCGGCTGCGCACCCCCGCCTGACGCGGCTGCAGCTCTGCAACTCGTACCCTGATCGTGGCCCATCGTGCGGGCCGTTTCTGGGCGTCGTGATTACCCTCTTGCAGCGGGGACGCCTGGGCGTGCTTGAACTGAGCTGCAGCGATGTCACGCGGGGCAGCGAGACAGCCGGAGGTTCCGTGCCGCCTTGGAGGCCGTGGGGTTGCCGCTGCGTGATGATGACGACTAGACAGTGTGCATGGTCGTGCCTGTGCAGATTGGTTGGAAAGCTAGGCAGACTTGTACTGTGCAGCACAGCGTGTAAGGACATGTCCCACGGCGACGGTGATTGCAATTGTTGGTGAAATGCTACATGTGATGTATGTGTGCAACATCCGTGCCATCAGCTAGCTGCACTGCACTGCAGGAGCTGCTGCAAGCATAGCTTGCGGGCGAAGCCCTGCGGCAAGGGCGGCTCAACCTCAATGGCACGCAAAATAGAGTGCATGCAATGTCGATGCAAACTTGTTAGGGACACATGCGCCCCCCTTTCCTATCACCACGCACCGTTGAAAAAAATTACATAGCAAGATGACCTGCATGATGCCTGTTGCACCTGTGAGTGCACAAGATCACATAAAAAGATTACCATAGCCGGATGCCCATCAGCCCAGCTGGGCTGTAAAGTCAATCGAATCTATCAGGGCCTATGCATCACAAAGTGAAATGCATCATATACAGGTCATCTTCCATGTTCTTTATTTCACCGTGCGCGCTGAAATCAGCAGGTACGCATGCCTGTCCCTGACACTTTGCAACAGGCAGTGCAAAACATCCTATGTGCCACTGGGTGGAGTAGCAGCCCCGCTACAGGGCTGCGCAGCATGGTGTGGTGTGCTGCAGCACCATGTAACACAAGTCGAGCATGCCAGTGAGCAAGGACTCGCATTCAGAAGCCTTTCATGTCCTCTTCCATACCACCGCGCAGAGCCTGCACGGCTTGCGGCACACACAGGTCTGTCCTCCAAGCCAGCAGAATGCCCTGCATGTCCAGGAAATGAGCTTCAGCCTACATGCCAGCTTCTGACGCAGGCTGCCTCCCGGACCTCTAGCTCGGCTCAAGCTGAGCCCCGCACCTCTTCAAGGTCCCGCGTTCTCACAGACTTGTTCGAGGGACTGCTTGGTTCCCTGCACCCTGCGGGCACGCACCGCGCGCTCCAGTGACACTATGCACGAGAAGGCCTGCCCGCACGAGAGCAGGTCGAGCCAGCAGGCCCACCTGACTCCAGCCAGGCCAGCGCGCACGCCTTGACCTTGGCGTCTGTCAGGTACGCCTGGCTGGCAGCGTCAAAGAGCTGGGCTGCCGAGGCAGACACCGCCTCAGCTCAACAACAGGGCAAAGCATTAGACACGCACGGACAGATGATAAGCACGGCTGCTCACCGACAGCGGGCCAGGCCAAGCTGGCAAAGACGGGCACGGCGTCCAGCCTGCCCTCAGGCCGCACGTCCCACTCGACCCTGCAGTGAGCCCCGCCTGTCAGCCCAGCAGCTGCGGCGCGGCCGCCTGACGAGCAAGGACGGGAGCGCGCGGCGCACGTCGCCCTGGCTGCGACGTCCTGCAGGCTAACCTGCGCCGCTCGCAGCGCGCGCAGGCCCTCCAGCTCCTGCGCCTGGAGCTTGTGCGTACTGGCCTCGAGCAGGCCCGGCACCTCCGCCAGCGGGCCCAGCTGGAGGGCGCCCAGAGACCTGGACACCCAGGGAGGTTGAGAGTCACACTCGGGGTGCGCGGCGCTGCGCGCGGACGCTCGACACGGGTCTCACCGCAGGCTTGCTCTGGCGTCGACGGTGCTCTGTATGGCGCGCTCCCCGGCCGTCAAGCTCGCCTGCGCTCCGTGCCCAGATTGAGGCCGCTGTGCCGAGGCAGTTGTAAAACACCAAAAGCTAGCGTGCCTGCACCAGCCAAGTGTCGTGCAGTTCTGCCAGCGTGTTGCAGGAGGCGCGAACAGCGGTCTGCACAGTCACCAGTGCAGTTATGGCAGGTGCAGAGCACAAAGTGCAGGGCAGCTCCTCTAATTCTACAGGGCGCGCCTGCGCGCGCCTGCGCCAAGTCCGCACGTCATGCAACTCTGCAGTGGGCATTGGCATCACCATCTGCCATCTGTGTCAAACTGCCTCACCAAGGTGTGCTGTTGAGCCAAAGCGGCATAGATGGACGGCTGGCAGGACCACTCTGCCTACTTGCCTATTTCCCTGCTTGACTTGCCAACTTCTCTGCTCCACAAGCCCTGTGCCAGGCTTTGCCAAGTTGGGGCCTGCTGCTTGCTGCCCGGTTCTCAAGATGTTGAGGAGTAACCACTTGCGGTGCCAAGCGCGTGGAGTGGTACTTCCTGCCTGAAGTGCCTCTGGGCAGAGACCGGACAGGGCGTTGAGTCACATGTGAGCGCCTACCGCAATGGCGCGCTCGGCGACCGCGCAGCTGCAGCACCTGTCCCTCGTCTCAAAGATAACGACAGGTGGCGCGCCCTCGCGGCGCAGCGCCGCCGCTGTCCCTGGCAGGCCGGCGCGCGCGCGGTCGCTGAGCCTGCTGTGCGTGCAGAGCTGGAGAACCACCTGCACATCTCTGAGAAGACGCTCGCCGAGTTCATCATAGAGCTCTCGAAGGGCCGGCGCACAAGTCGCGACTTTGCAGAGGTGCGCGCACGTCGCGCCGGCGGCCTGCGCCCATTGTGCGGAGCACTCATGCAGGCGCTGTCGTGCAGGTTCTAAAGTCCAATGGCGCGGAGATGCCGCCCTCCCTGGTGGAGACGCTGTGGACCATCATCCAGCGCCTGCAGGTGTGCGCGCTCTGCGCGCAATCAGCGCCAGCACCCCGTGTGGCCGCAGCAAGCTCACAGGCACGTGCGCCCGCGCAGCCGGGCAACGGCGCTGCCGCAGCGGCCAGCGGCGGCCCGAGCGCAAGCGCGCGCACCGACGTGGCGTTCCCCGGGCTGGCCGTGCCGGACAGCAGGTGCGGCCGTCGGCCTGTCGGCGCTCCGAGGCTTCAGGCGCGGGCTGGTTGTTGACGGCATGCCTGGCGCACCGCGGCAGGGAGCGCGCGCGGCAGCTGGACGCTGAGCTGCTCGCGGAGGGCCGCGGCGGCAAGGACGCAGGCCCCGCGCACCCCGAGCCGGGCGAGCGGGGTCGCCGTGATGCGGAGCCGGGCGCGGGCGGCAAGGACCGGCACGCCGACGGCCGGCGCGACCGCGCGCCGCGCAGCCGCAGTCGCAGCCGCAGCCCGCGGCACCACAGCAGCAAGCGGCCGCGGCGGTACAGCCGCTCGCCCAGCCCGCGCGAGCGGCGGCCGCCGCGCGGCAAGGACGGCGGCCGGGACCGCAACCTGCCGCCGCCGCCGCCGCCGCCGCCGCTGGCGGACAAGCCGGAGCAGTTTGGCGTGTACCGCGGCCGCGTGTCCAACGTAATGGAGTTTGGCTGCTTCGTGGAGCTGCTGGGCCTGCGCAGCAAGGCGGAGGGCCTGGTGCACCTGGCCAACATCGCCAAGACCCGGCGCGGACCCTACCCTACCCGCTCGGTAGGGTTTAGTAGGGCAGGATAGGGTATGCGGATACCCTACCCGCGTGCGCGGCGCCCGCGCGCGCGCCCGCCCGCGCGCGGCGGTACGGTGACCGGGCGCGGCGGCGGGCTGCAGGGT
>JAABUO010006853.1_pt1 | contig 13042 bp, 10 predicted proteins | sample 5559291 | NCBI WGS metagenome assembly JAABUO01 (sample SAMN10711878, study PRJNA513372) | rock metagenome | isolation source: Antarctica rocks | place: Antarctica: Victoria Land, Finger Mt sud
TCTAAATACAGGATGCACCACCAACCATTACCGCCATGCGGATCCAGCCCCAAATTTGACTGCATTTCATCCTGACTGATCCTTGCGACTTCTATGCAAGACCTGATTCCAAAACAGCATCGAGTGCATGCACGAAGATTCGACGAAGAAATTCACGTGACCATGCATTCCATTCATAATTCATATTTTCTTCAATTCCTGGTACATCCGGCATGGTGTAGTGGTTAACATCGCTCGCTTTCACCGAGCAGCCCCTGGTTCGATTCCTGGTACCGGAAAATCTACTTTTTAGAGAATGTCGTACCATCAAACAGCAAATCACTTTTGTGCTCTGTCTGTATAATGTCGTCGAGGACTTCTTGTGGACTCCACAGGCCGTGCAGGACACAGAAATCGCTTGCATATGACTCAACCTCTGCTATGCCATCAAGTAAATACACGCAAGCCACCAACACATTTTTAGATTGAACGTTGCACTTGCCAACCAGTGTATTCACTGTATTATGTTCATCCCAACATTGGAACATACCAATCCTCGATTTTCAACGCAAACTCTACTTTACTGCAAAATATAATAAAATGCGCTGCAGCTAGAATGAATAGCGCCCCGCAAAAGAGTACTGCCTCTTCTTCCTCTTTTGGAAAATAGCACTCTCAAAAGTAAATTATGTTTTCCGGTACCAGGAATCGAACCAGGGGCTGCTCGGTGAGAGCGAGCGATGTTAACCACTACACCATGCCGGATGTGACCGAAAATAATCATTATAATATATGGACAGTTCAATCAATTTCCAACAAATCACGTGATGTGTCTGCTTATCATCTTGCTTCTTTTATCGACCGATGCCAGTAGTTTAAGGTTTATTTAGTCTACAGTATCTCCAGTTCTTCGTTTGGGTCATTACCATCGTTGGATTCCGAGGACCATTCAATGTCATTCTCTGCTGCTCGCATAGCTTCCTGCTGCACTTCCAACAGTCCACTCAGCTTCTCCACGTACTGTTTTTCATCAAGAGCTTGTCGAACAAATTCCCATCCTCGCTCCAAATACTCGTCAACCACCACATCACTACAAGCGGAACAGTGATTGTAAGCACTTCCTTTCATCATCATCGTCTGGTAGCTTGCAAGGAACCCTCTTAATTGATGAGGGACTAGATCAAGGGAATGATCTCCAGGCTTGCTTGATAAAGGCGCTGGGGCATTAGCGCCTTCTGGATGCTGTATGATGGATATGAGCAGCTCAACAGCAGTCGCGGATGCAATAGGAGCCAGACCTGGCCGCGTCACCGTGCACATTTGATCGAGCGTTCGATCACTCAACGACTTTGATTAGCATAAATATCGCACTAGCCTCACATCGACAGGCGCCACAACATCATTACAAAAGTAACATCCAAGCCGATCTTTCTGCGTCCGCATTCCGTGACGTAAGACGACGTGAGTGTCAAAGCCTAGTGCAGCATTGATCACTATTTTATTCTTGGCAGCACCCATTACTGTGGGAAGCCAACGGCTCTCGCGACTATCCATCAGCAGGAAGATTGCATCGTGTCTGTCGAACAGTTCCTCCAACGACCTAAAGTCATCCGCTGTAGTAGGAAGGCTTGGATGACCAAGCATAGGTACCGAGAGCTGAAAGCCTGTAGCTTCAACCCCAGGGTATATTTGCTTTAAACTCTGTGCAGCGGCTGGTGCTTTTGCTTTGCCACCATTCAAGCAGTCTTGAAACGTGTACAAAGGTTGCCGAACTGGGTTTGAAAACGATACAGTTGCACTATCAACCAGAGTGATTGTACGTACGCCCCATGCCAATAGGCTACGCGCCACATAGCTTCCTAATGTTCCTGCACCAAGAAGAAGACATTTTGCCTCTTTTATTTTATCGAGTTTCAGTTGTGGAAGTATTCTCCATTTCATGAGTTTGAGATTCAAGTCCACAGCCGTGTCAGCCAATCTTCGTGGGTCCATCATTGGCGCCAGGTCAGCAAGACGCGGTGATAGTTTGTTTTGCGCATTTCTTTCCCAGCCCACTACATTAGGCATTTCGGAAGACAATGTCCCACTAAGTGCAAAAGACATAATCACATTGTTGCTATGAAAGCGGTTTGCTTCTTCCGTGCCATCAAAAGCCTTGAATTGTGCAAGATTATCGCGAAGGCACAAAATTCTTATCCTCGACAGCTTCCATCTGTAGCTGGCAAGAGCGAGCAGATTTCGGACTGGCCATCCCGGAGCACTTGCGTGGAATGATGGGTCGACGAAACCAACCATCGTGTCACCACTCTCGTCTTCTGCGAGAAAGTCATGCTCACACTCAGCCAAAGAGCCGACTTCCCAACCACTTGTGCCTGTGCCCTTTGCTCTTCTCCAACGAACCGTGAAGAATCCATGCTGAATAACATCCTCAGTCTGGCGCCACCTCAAAACTTCGCTATTCAGACTTCTTTCCTCCACAAGTTCTTCGACACCGGTCCCCAAGGTCTCATCCAGCTTCCATGGAGTAACTATGGCTGGGAACGCAAACCAATATATGAACTTGTATTTCTTCAGGTCAGCAAAAGACAGTATTGTAAACATAGACAGCAATGATAAACGATCGTATATGGTCCCATCATGGATAGCATTCCATAGTTCGAGAGCACGATCCCGGAGCAGCTCATTCTTATCAGAAGACTTGAACATTTCGAAAGTATTGAAATTCTTGATCGTTCCGCTTGCTTGAGAGTACCCCAGAGGTCCGTTGCCATCTGAAAGGGCACTCGCTGGTACTTCGAGTCTCGCCCGAGGCCGAGCGGCGCCAATCACGGTGGCGTCGTACGCACCGAGCACGGGTCTTGGGCGGTCGTTCAGCCCCTCCTTGTCTATCTTCTCCTGCGACAGCGCGTGCCAGAAGGACGAGTCCACCCAGGACGAGAAGCTCACAAACTGCAGCTGGGCCATGTCAGCGGGCGAGGATGACAACCGCCGCACCTCCACGCCAGATTGGGATGGGGCAATTGCGGGGTCAGGCACGGAAGAGGAACAACTTCCATCGGAAGAAGAATATCAGCCATGGCCCAAGCGGACGTGGCAGCAGGCGGGAAGAAGAAGAGGAAGAGGGCGCAGATGAAGGAGACGCTGTGCAAAGAGGACTACCAGGAATGGAAGCTGGCGAGGAAGAACAGGAAAATGGAAAGGCGAATGAGGGAGACGGGAGCAATCCATGAAACCCATCATCATAGCGATACATACTTGGAGGACTCCAAATTGAAAAGTTTGCCAAAGGAACAAATTGAGCAATACATGAGCTCGAACTCAATTGCCATGAGCAGAAACACATTACGGCCGGTCATTGAATTTGGGTTCCTTCCCATCCCCTCTAAACTCCAAACCTTTTTCTCTTCATACTCCAAACCAACACCAGTCCAAGCGGCAGCTTGGCCATGGGCACTTTCAGGGAATGACTGTGTCGCAATTGCAGAGACTGGAAGCGGGAAGACGCTGGCTTTTAGTATTCCTGCAATCAAGCATGTATTGCAATCTCAGCCCAAAGGAATACGAGTATTGATCCTCAGCCCTACTCGTGAACTAGCACTACAGATTCATGCGACAGTGGCTGATCTGGCGCAAGCTGTTGGACTTCGCGCTGTGTGTGTGTATGGAGGCATGTCCAAGCTGGAGCAAGCGAAGCAACTACCAAGAGCAAATATTGTCATAGCAACTCCTGGACGGCTTGTCGATCTTATGAGTGATGGATCGGCTGACCTTTCAAAAGTATCCTACGCTGTCCTTGACGAGGCTGATCGTATGCTCGATTCGGGTTTTGAAATCGAAGTGAGGAATATCATTGGCGCATTATCCAGCTCCCGCCAAACACTCATGTTTACTGCTACATGGCCGCAGAGCGTTCAATCCTTGGCAAATACGTTTATGAAAAATCCTATCCACATACGCATTGGAGAAAACAGAGAAGAGCTATCGGCAAACAAAAGCATTTCCCAAACAGTACATGTGATTGATTCTCCCAGCAGAGAACAGCACTTACTGCGAATATTGGAGCAGGAAGGGGCGGGTGGCAGTAATGGCGCAAGGATCCTTATCTTTGCTCTGTATAAAAAGGAGGCAAGCAGAGTTGAGCAGCTGCTGCGTCGAAGAAGATACCGTGTTGCGGGAATTCACGGCGACCTTTCGCAACCTCAACGAACGGCGGCACTTGACTCCTTTCGGCAAGGCTCTACTCCTCTTCTGGTTGCGACAGATGTAGCTGCTAGAGGACTTGATATACCGGAAGTGAAACTTGTCATAAATCTCACGTTCCCGTTGACGGTCGAAGATTATGTTCATCGCATTGGACGCACGGGCCGCGCTGGGCAGACGGGAAAGGCAATCACTCTCTTCACTGAGCTCGACAAAGCACATTCTGGTGAATTAATCAACGTTCTCAAGCGAGCTGACCAAACTGTTCCGGACGAACTGTTCAAATTCGGGACTACGGTGAAGAAGAAGGAGCACTCGAGTTACGGTGCCTTCTACAAGCCTATCGACACCAGTGTCAAAGCCACTAAAGTCACATTCACGGAGTAGGACATTAATACTAATCGACTATACAGATCAGTTTACCAGTCGTCGCGTTGCTTTCCATTCGCTTATGCATCTTGGTAATGTTTTTCCATGAATCCACGGTATCAATGACCACTTTGAATGTCCCATCAGCCAGCTTGGGAAGCGCGATCTCGTTGAACTTGTCACGAAGCAACCCCTGATATGATGCGTCTCGTGAGCGAAGGGTGCTACCAACGAATTGTAACCTCTTGAACAGGATTGGCCCAAGATTTAGATTCTCTATATTTGCGCCGCCCATAAATGCCAGCTGTACGATTTTTCCATCTCGCGCAGCTAGCGTGATATTTTTTGCTAGGTAGGGAGCTCCAATAACATCAACGATGAGATCTATGCCGTTTTCTCCAACGTCTTTTGCAATCACTTCTGCAAAGTCTTCTTTTTTATAATTGACTGCCTTCTTGGCACCCAGTGACTCGCAGAAGCGGCATTTCTCGTCTGATCCTGCAGTCGTGTAGACTGTGCCTCCTTGGTTCTTCACAAGCTGGATAGCAGCGTTACCAACACCTGAAGCACCAGCATGAAATAATACATTCTGCCCCTTTTGGAGATTACCAATGGTGTACAGAGCTTGTATTGCAGTAAACCACACTTCACACACACCGGCAGCTTCCTCCATAGACATCTTGTCTGGTAGATCAGAGATCATCTTATGGCTGACGGCAATATACTCGGCATAAGCACCACCATATGCGAGACCAAAGACCTTTTGCTTAATGTGGAAATCATTCACTCCGGGAGATACTTTCTCAATGTACCCAGAAAATTCAACGCCCAGGGTGACAGGTGCTTGGGGTGGCAGCGGATAGTGGCCTTCGCGTTGTATTAGATCCATGCGATTGAGGCCAAAGGCGTACACACGAACTAGCACATCACCGTCTTTCAACTCCGGCATCGGAATGTCTGTGATGTACAAGTCATCGGCGCTCCCTTTGCCATTTCTGACGGCAATGGCTTTCATTTCGAGAGATCGGATAAAATCTATCACGTGCCGTTATTTACAAACTATGCAGGTTGTTCATTACTTCACGCAAAGTGAATCCCACTCTCATTGAATGCTGCAAGAAGACGCAGGAAGTCTTGCTGGTCCATTTTGCTAGCTCGCACGTCCGATAAATTAGCGGCGGCGATAATGCCCTCGACTCGTGTCTTGATGTCTGTCTCGTCTCGGTCCATGGAGTCCTGCATCGCTAGCCACGTCCGGTAATTCCTCTCGCACATCTCCAGGATAGGCGTTGATTTGAAAGAAGCTGCAATTGTCTTGTTCTTCCTTACAAAGCAGACCCGGAGGAAGCCATCCCACTCACTGAAGTCAAGATCTGGCCGCGGGGATTTGGGTTCGATTCGAACGACACTCGACTCTACTTGCGGCGGCGGCCGGAAATTGTTCTTGCCGACTTTCATGAGGTGAGTAACCTTGGCCCACATCTGAACATTCACAGACAGACGACAGTAGAGTGAGTCTCCGGGCCGTGCTACCAGCCGCATAGCAAATTCCCGCTGGAACATGAGAACAGCCGACCGTGGAGCAGGCTGCATGCTCAGCAGCTTAAATACCAAGGGAGATGAAATTTGATAGGGCGTGTTTGAGATGCAAATGTCAAAGTAGGGCAATTCCGTCTTGATCACATCCCCAATCATGATATCGAGCCGTTTTTGCTCCGACTTTCCCTGCACTCTCTTTGCCAGCTCTGCCGCCATGCGCGGGTCGCTCTCCACCGCAATCACCTTGCGTGCCTTCTCCAAGATCCGCACAGTCAGATTTCCAGTCCCTGGTCCAACCTCGAGGACGGTATCACTTGGTTTGAGGTCGGCCTTGTCCACAATGCCCTGTGCCACAAGCGGGTTCTTGAGAACGTGTTGGCCGAGTCCCTTGTTGAACTTGAAGATGTTCTGCTTCTCATACGTCTTGATGCCCGCCGGCGTGCTGCCATTAACGTGTCTCTTCTCCTTTATTCGTCCCATCTCGTCGACTAAATAATTTGCCGAATTTCCCACTTCAACCACGTAACGCCCAAAACAGATTTCACATTAGTCTTGGAAGGCTTGAAGGCAGTAGTCCTGGCCAAGTATTGCAGCCAATTCGACGACGCGTCGATGTAAGCGGCTGTCAGGCTGACACAGAGGATGGCCATGCGAACCCGTACTAACTTGACTCGGACTTCATTGACGCACGCGAATGAATCCACTAAGAACAAGAAGAGAGTGGCGTGAGTAGTTGAGTTGACTCTTTGATGGCCGTTGATTACGGGACGCGAGCTTCCGTAATCTTTAAGCACTCACTCTGCGAATGAAACATTCCACTACGCAATATCAATAAAAGCAAGTTCGTATAAGCTTTAGCGTATGCTGGCATCAGCACAACATGAGCAACAGTTCAATGATATAGTTATGCCATCGTTTGCGGGTGGCAAAGTGGCACACATACGTCAACAACCCGTTAGCGCTGACAATCAGTCGATCAGAAGGCTATTTATGATAAGACTCGTCACAATAACATATAGACGGGAGGAAGGATCGGCACGCCCGATTTGGAATACTCCTAGGGAGTTCTCAGCAACCGGATACCTAAAATCGCTGCGAAAACGGCTCGGAATCAGAGACATGACGAATGATAGCAGCTTGTTTGAAACGGTTTCAGCCCGCAAATGGCGGAGCTTAGCACTACTTTTCTTCAGCAATCGGCAATCGGCGTCCTATCTCCATCTCTCGCGGAGAACCGAAAAGCTTATTTGCCACCTTGCCATGTGATCCCAAATCCAGGCTCAAAACTGGTTAATCCCGTCATCCTGCGTGCTCTTTTCCTGGTCTAGACGCACTTTCAGTTTTAGGATCTGCATTCGCTTTGGACAGTCTGGCCATGAACGTGACCACGGCACACTCGATTTGATTGAGAAGACGGCAAGGATCAGCAGCAATAGGCTCGATTTTACGTCATGATGCCTATTTATGGAGCTCCAGTGGCGCACTTTTTGGACCAGATACGCCACATGATGCAATTCCTTTCACCACAGACATTATAAAAAGCTTGCTTCATCCCCAAATTCACCATCACACTTGCTCTTCAAAGCTCTTCACGACTTGAAATTATCAACAACCCTTACGACAAAACAATAACAAACAAAGAAACAATGTACGCTTCTAAGATTATCTTCTTGCTTGCGCTTAGCTGTGCTATGGCAAATATCGCAGCTCCAAAGCGACAACAAGCCAGGCACCCATTCAAACCATTGAAAGTGAAGTGTTTTCAATCGTTGCGGATGTCACGCAAGAGGTGGGTACTCTCGAAAGTCTTATCTGAGTGTCGTTGTTTAGAGTGCTCTCAGAGAAGTGGTAAATTGCGTTTTGAATGTTATTCTTTTTTGTTTTTTGTTTTTAAGCCCGAGTCAATACGTCTTTTCTCTTCAATTTTAACGTTTATTTATTCTGCTCTCTTAAATATGACTAAATTTCTCGTGAAGTTTCTGTTATAAGCTATCGACAAGAATATATTCACACTCCCGAAAGGCATCTATTTCCTTGATTCACAGAAACATTACCCAAGACACTCTAATATTGAGGCGATTGTATAGCATCTCTTCTCCGCCACTTCAAGGACTTGATCCGCTGAAAATACTCCCTGACCACATGAATTCCCAGTCCTCAGCGCCAAGAACTTCCAGCGCAATGAATTTACGGGCAAACTGAGACTGTACAAAGAGCGACGGGACGGTAAAGTGTGCGAAGAGGGGGGCTGTGGTGGTGCGAGGAAGGGTACATCTTTCTTCTCATTCGTTGGCATAAACTTATGTCTTGCTGCAGGTTCCGGCGAAAGGGTTGGAGAAAGGAGCGTGAACGAGTAGTTGTTGCTCGTGATGGGATTTAGTGGATGGAAAATGCCATTAAGAGCCGTGGCGGCATGTTTTCCTTGCTGAGACACAGAGTTCGCTTGTTCACATCGAATGGTAACATTTGTGTCGTCACTGGGAGCCTGCTGTTTCCCCATCAATACTTGGAAGACTTGTATGGTCATTATCGGTAGCAGACGACCTCACTGAAACAGGAGATGAGACATCCCACCACCGCCTCAGCATGAGGCATCCATCTCCTTTGAGATCTTTTGTAGCTTTCCGAAATTTTCAATTTGCGCTTATGCTTTGACTCAGGCCCAGTGGCAATCATTCCATTGAGGCCAGTGGCTATCATCTCTTTTGAAGAGATGCAATCAATTCGATTACCGTGTAGGACGTCCCTCTCCTGTGCTTTTCGCCTCGTTGCTCTCTCGCACAAGTCTGCAAGTGTGATCCTCAGTCTTCGCGCGTGTGTTCCGTTCGAGCGGCTGCAAACCTGACTGTAGCCATCTCTATGGACGATGGCCGTCTCGACCATTTCCAACCGTCCGATCACCTGCTTCTTTGGATGTGCTCCAATCTCGACAAAGATTTGGGGAGAGCAATTCACCGATGTTAATGAAAGTAGTACTCACCTGCTCTCGTAGGATACGACTCATTCGTTTGGTAGATAGGTAAGGTAAACGTGAGGATATCCGATGCAGTGGTGGGATGTATTCGTGAATCAACCCCGCACTCTACGGACGGCGGTGGTTGAACCTCGGCCAGGCAGATCAAATGTCGCGACAAGACTTCCTCAGAGTCCCCGTCAGCGATGTGCCCGTCAACTATGTGGCGGGGCTTGGTCGTGGAGCCACCGGGTTCACGACGAGGAGCGATATAGGTCCGGCCAGAGAGGGCCCATCTGAGGATGGAGGGAAGCTTCCTGCGGACGGGCAACAAGGGGGAGATGATGAGCAGTTTAAGGACGCTGAAAACGACTTTGGTCTCTTTGCCAAAGGCTCCTACGACGATGAGGACAGAGAAGCAGACCGCGTATACGATATGATTGACAGCAAGATGGAACTTCGTAGAAAAGCAAAGCGGGAAGCCAGGGAGCGAGTAGAGAGGGAAAAGTACGAGCTAGCCAATCCAAAGCTACAGCAGCAGTTTGCGGATCTGAAAAGGCCACTTGCAGCAATATCAGATGACGAATGGGCAATGCTCCCGGAAGTTGGCGATCTGACAGGCAAGAACCGACGTACAAAAGCAGAAACAGTCAAGCGTACCTATGCTGTTCCTGACAGTATCCTCGCCGGGGCTAACGACCGTCTGCAACACTCTGCATCCATAGATGATGACGGTGCTGACGCGGACGATGATTCTCGTACTGACTTTCTCAAGCTCACTCGTGCACGTCAGACGCTGCTGGGAACGCAACTTGATCGAGTAGCCGACACAAAACTTAGCAGTGATGCCAAAGCTGAAGCGAATGGATATCTTTCTTCGCTCGACTCAGCAGAGATTAAGAGTGAAACGGAAGTCGGTGATATCAAACGCGGACGGACGCTGCTGAAAAGTTTGACTACTACGAACCCCAAAAATGTGAATGGCTGGGTAAGTTATGCTCGGCTTGAAGAGCACAGCGGTGATATTGTACAGGCAAGGAAGCTCATTGCTAAAGCGTGTGACATAAACCCGCGGTACGAAGATGTATGGCTGGAGAACATGCGGCTCAACGATACCGGAAATGCCAAGGTCATTGCCGGAAAAGCTGTGAAGCAGGTATCAACTTCATTCAAGGTTTGGTTAGCGGCGATGAGATTGGAAACAGAACCAAGGGCCAAGAAGAGAGTACTCCAAAAGGCCATTGACGAAATACCTCAGAGCGTTGCCTTATGGAAAGAGTTGGTCAGTCTACAGACTGATCCCGAAGATGCCCGAGTCCTGTTAGCCAAGGCTGTGGAAGTCAATCCGATGGTGGTTGACCTCTGGCTTGCCCTGGCAAGGCTTGAGCCGTATGAGACTGCACGAAAGGCTCTAAACAAAGCCAGTCAAACCATCAGGAAGTCATATGAGATATGGATTGCTGCGGCCAAGCTTCAAGAGGAGCATTTGGATTTTGAGGGCGTCACAAAGACAATTGAGCGGGCTATTGAAGAGCTGGATAATGAAAATGTGGAATTAAGCCGGCAAAAATGGCTATCTTTGGCTGAGGATTGCGAGAGTGAGGGCGCGATTCACACATGCCGGGCCATCTTACGGGCTACATTGCGTCGTGAGATTTTGGAGGACGAGCGTCTGAAAGTTTATCTCGAAGATGCGAAAGCTGCAGAGAGTAGAGGCGCGTTGGAGACGGCACGCGAAATTTATACGCAAGCCACGCAATCCTTTCCCAAAGATGCTACTGTATGGCGAAGAGCATCTGAATTCGAAAAGCTTCATGGGTCGCTCGCGAACTTACATTCTATTCTCCATACGGCTGAAGAGCAGTGCCCACAAGCGGCGGGGCTTTGGCTGATGCATGCAAGAGAGACCTGGGCAGGCGGGGACGTTATTGGTGCGAGGAAGATCCTGGAGAATGCATTCCAATGCAATCCAAACAATGAGGAGATTTGGCTTGCAGCCTTTAATCTGGAGGCTCAAAACGGGGAGTATGCGGCGGCCAAAGTCTTGATGGTCAATGCACGTCAACGAGCGCCAACTGAGCGCGTGTGGATACGCAGTGTTACCTTTGCTCGTCAAATGCAGGACACTGAGGAAGTCGTACTTCTTTTGAATGAAGCACTGCAAATGTATCCTAGTAGCTGTAAGCTATGGATGATGAAGGGCCAATTCTACCAGGACCAGGGCGACATAAATGGTGCACGCCAAGCCTTTTCTCAAGGTACGAAAGCCTCGCCACATTCACCAACTCTATGGATCTTGGCTTCTCGTTTAGAGGAGAAGGCGGAGATGGTTGTAAAGAGTCGCTCCATATTGGACAAGGCACGCCTAGCTAACCCCAAGTCTGAAGAGCTCTGGCTGGAGGCCGTACGACTGGAGAAGCGACAGGGCAATACCTCATTGGCGAAGAACACGGTATCGAAAGCCTTACGAGACCACCCAGCCTCTGGGCGTCTGCGTAGTGAGTCGATATGGATGGAACCACGTACGAAGCGAAAGACTCTCTTTGTCGATGCGTATAAGAACACAAATGGAGACCCGACTGTCATTGTCTCTATTGCGAGGACCATGTGGGCCGAACGCAAGTTTGACAAGGCGAAGGCGTGGTTTGAACGGGCCATCGAAGCAGACCCTGACAACGGCGATTCGTGGGCCTGGATGTACAAATTTTATGCAAAGCAGGAATCCGATGTGGAGATAGAGGCGCTGGTCTCCCGGTGTGCTGCTGCATCGCCTCATCATGGCGAGCTCTGGGCCGGAGCGGCCAAGGATATACATAATTGGAAGAAGGGTACGGCAGATATTCTGACCATGGTGGCAGGTCGCATGCAGGACGGCATATTATAGACAGTGATAGAATAAGGTTATGGCATCAATCCATCCGGAGGCGGCGAGTATTGCCGTAACCTTACCCCAGCTTCCCAACAAACCTGCGCACTTGCTCCATCCATAGAGTACGATGCACTATATACAACCTCTCGAATGCCCATCTGCACAATCTTGATGGTACATGTGAGGCATGGGCAGGTGTCGCAATAGAGCACAGCGCCGTCGCCAATTCGACTGCGGCCGGCTTCCAGGAGCGCATTCTCCTCAGCATGCATACACAAGCAGGTATTGAGGCTGACACCGCTGCTCAGGCCATTATTGCATCTCTCGCAGCCCCCTTCGTTGCAATTCTTCACTCCACGCGGCGTCCCATTGTAACCCGTGGAGACGACGCGCTTCTCATGAACGAGGACGCACCCTACTCTACGCTTCATGCAATTACTTCGTTGGGCGGCGAGGGAGGCTAGCTGCATAAAGTAGAGATCCCAAGTGGGCCGGAGACGCGACGTTTCTGTAAGTCGCAGAGCAACCAAATGGGCATGCAAGGTGGTGAGCGAATTCGACGGATTGAATATGCGCAATTTCGCTTTGGCGTACAAGGGGGCATTGTCCGTCAAGACTTCGGGATCGGAGACACTCACAAACATGGCGAGGGTGAGTTCACCATGCTGGCCCTCGCGTCGGGGAGTCTGAAGATTGTATCGTCTCCATCGCACCATCATCGGTGCGTCCACCGATACGTGCAAAAAGTAGGGACGCTTGGAGAACAACTGAAGCTGGGACTCGTTGTTGATAATGATGGTCATATTGGTATTCCAATGCTCGGTCGCGTAGTCGAAGAGTTCATTGTAGTGCGGCCTGTCTCCCACGTCAAGGCTCTCGAATCCGTGGAAGGTGCTCAGGTAGGTCTGCACCTCCCTCTTCCCGCTCTTCATGGTTCCGCTGATGCCAATGAGCATGCTTGGTCATTCGTCCATGGTGCGTGAGGTTGGAGGTTCGAGATTGAGGGTTCGCGCGTTGTCAGGTGTTAAGGAGGGTAGCAACCGAGATTCCTAGAGAGGGATACGGATAGCTCAGGACTCCTTAGTGGACGGTACTTGGCTAATGGGATAGCTAGTACGGGAAAGTATCGACGG
>JAABUO010006854.1_pt1 | contig 13040 bp, 13 predicted proteins | sample 5559291 | NCBI WGS metagenome assembly JAABUO01 (sample SAMN10711878, study PRJNA513372) | rock metagenome | isolation source: Antarctica rocks | place: Antarctica: Victoria Land, Finger Mt sud
TTGGCATCGCAACATGCACGTGCGCCTTCAAGTTGCCGTTTGCAGGCACTTAAATTCGCACAAGAAGCAGTACCAGGCATTCGCGCCGTGCTTGATGACTCAAGCATGCCGTGCAGATGTTATCATACCTTGGCATTCCATTTAGAGAACGTACATCTCGATTTCATTGCGTTCCTCCAAGAAAAGAGATTCGATTTATACTTCCAGTCGCCATGGGTCTGTGGATCTCACGTTCTCGAGATGCTTGAAACACTTTTCTATTACGGCCTGCGCTTGTTTAGCTATCGGCACTATGTCGGCTCTGTCTTGCACGTTTACAACATCCTTAGGAGCTTCACCGGTTTCCAAGCAATCCCTCTGCTTGAGGAGCTCTGCAATACATTCCAGAACATTCTATTCCCTGGCGGACGTCCGATCCGAAACTTCAGGGCTTGCTGCATCAGGTACATGGGCGGAAGACTACAGTTCAATCCTTATACATCAGACCATAGGTCTGGCTGTCATCAAATGTCGATTCCAGCTCACACAGCTAAGGCGACAGCCGGCTTCGGACTGCGAAAGGAGGCCAATGATTCAAGATTCGAGTATCGGAAGGTGTCCTTGTTCCATCATATCAAGGAAAGAGGTTACCACCTCGACGACGCTCTCTGGAACCGAGTTCATGATCTCACCAACATACATCAGGAAGATCAAAACCCTCGAAAAAGCACGAAACGATGTCTGTGTTCCCGACATGGTGATTCCGAACACGATACTTCCTCAAGCTCTCATCAACACGGTCTTCATCGTCTTGAAAAGGCAGTCATAAGAGACTTCACCGGCCCCTTTCCGATCGCCAAAATCAATTTTTTCGAAGTGTATTTAGCCTGTGTACGCATCATATCCATCATAAGCGACAATACCCATGGTGGGACAGAACGCGGACTGAATTGCCTCTGCTTCCTTGACGCCATACTCTCAGCCGCCGATCGGTGTAAAGACAACGAGCACAGATCGCAGCCATTCAAATGTAAAGAGTTGGTGGAGACTTGCAAGGATGCCATGAGCACCGTTTTATGTAGAAGGGGCCTCGATGACTTTCTGTGGAAGGGTATTTGAGATGACATGTGTATCGCAGATGGAATAAGACAACCTGGCAGGGAGACGGGCTGGGCGTACCGAAAGCGATTGGACCGGGTTCGAGAAATACTCGGACCCGTCTACTGCACGCTAACCCGTTGAAAACAGAATTTTCGAGTCATTCCAGACGGCTTTGCTTCAATCACATGTATCTACACTTGACAATCGAGACAAATAGATAAGCTCGTTCCCTGAGAGGAAAGTCTCCACGACACGCTCATACGGGCTCTCATTTCTCCCCTGCCGCCTACCTCCTCTTGGCTCTGATCTTGAAGCGTACGTGATCTATCTCCCGGCAACAGTCGGATTCCTAAGTCTAATATATGCGCACCACCTGAATGATCAGATTAAGAACCTAGACTAGCTCTTGATGCAGAGTGTAATTAAAAGACATGCATGATGCAGGCAACGTTGCAAGATCATTGACTCCAATTCAGATGAGCTGATGTGGATGAGAAACATGTCCTGCTTCGTAGAATCACAGCATAACCTCCAATCCGGACCGACTCACTGACCATTCGGGACGGGCAAGTAGTTCGGTGGCGTAATTTTGGCCCTGTCCATCCCGTGATGACCTCCCCTGTAGCTTGGCGGGAACCACTCATCGCCGATCTTTCCCGCGGCCGAACCGCTAGCTTCGGGGAACAAGGCAAGCACGTACTTGCATTTTCGGAAGTGGCGCGCCAGATTCGGACCACGGGGGAATAATCGAACTTTACCGTTCCTATTGCAGAACTCACATTGGAATCGATCGGCTCGGTGTTTCTCATCCTTGTGCCTTTTCAGATTAGTGGCGCTTGTGCACTGGTGAGTGCAAATGTCGCAAGCGAACATTTTTCTCCGTAAGTGAAAATTCATGAAATGTTCCTCGCGGACGTTGGCGGCGGCGAAGCCTTCCGAGCAAATTGGACACTTGTATGGGCGGTACCCACTGTGCCCCCAGGTGTGACGCTGAACGCTGTTGGCATATCGGTGCGGAGTGGCCCCGAGGATGCCGACACGGCAGCCAAGCCAGCGGCAGAAGACCTCACTCTTGACGCCATGAACAGTTTGTAGGTGCTTGTGCAAATCGTCACCAAGCGCGAAAACCCTCCCGCAAGGCTGTCCGTTCAAGTCAGCCCATTGGCACCGTATGGGAGGAGGGATAGATCTGTTGGAAGCAGTATTTTGCAGGTCAATGTTGGAGTCCTGAACCCGGGCACTACCAGGGGGTAGAATGCCCGCGGCGTTATCCTGAGCTGGATCTGCAGAGTGACTGGGAGAGGAAGAATTGGGGAGGGGTGCAGCAGGTGAGGCGTGGGCAGTGATCCGCTCAATGTTCGATAACTTCTGAGAAGATAAGGTAGGTGTAGATACCGTGCCATCCGCAGCAGTCCCAGCCTTCCATCCGACTGACTGATCCCAATCCTTCCCGAAAGAGGGCACAGGGATAGAAGTAACCTCGTCAATGTTTGCGGTTCCAGCGGCTTCTAGCATCCTAATTCCCGTACGAAATTGCATAGGAACCTGAAAAAGATCAGACCCATTACTGGAGTAGAAGGAACTCCCTGGCAGCTCATGTCCAGTTAGTGCTGGTACATTAGCATCATCAGGAGAGAGGCCGAAGCTACTAGACCCGACAGACGTAGTCTCCATTGGAAGCTGAGGTAGGCAGCCGCCGAGCCCAAACGTCTCCGCCGCTTGATCCCCAAAGAGCTCAGAATAAGAGCCAGCAAAGGCACAGTCATCGTAAATTCTGGAACCGGGCCCATCACAATCGATGGAGACCCCACAATCTGACCCACAGTCCTCTACACAATATTCACAGCACTCTTCATGATCAGAGCACTCTTCGCAAATGATCTCTGAGCATCCAGGATCGACGCAAATGGTAGACAATTGACATTGACTTCCTTTGGATGTGGATTGGCAGGTCTGCAACTCGTCACCAACGAAAGTACGAGCTGAAGTGGACCGATGAGCGGAGTAACTGACGGATCTTGACTCCATATAAGAATTCTCAACAAAGTCGCAAAATTGACACTTCGCTTGGGGAGAACAGCTGTTGAAGGTCGCTAAAGTTTGCTGGTTCGAGTGGTCGACTTTTCGACAGCGATCCTTCGCGTTACGACATACACAGCGCAAAGACACCGAGTCCTGCTCCAATGCATTGGCAACATGCTGTGGCCGATTTTCCAAGTTATGGGAACAGTTGCTGATGGACAGTGTCTCTTGATCAGAAAGATTGACGATATCTCGAGACATCAATGGTTCTTGATTAGATCTCAGGGTGTCTCTGCACGTTGCTCTTGCAAATGAGAGCATTGATTGTGTTGTGACCTCTCTTGGAGCTTTACCTAAGTTGGGCGACTCAGATTTCAGTAGTCTCGCCATTAAATTTGATAATCGCCCTTTTTGGGGGACTGGGGGAGGCTTGTGACCGGATCAAATGATTTGAGTCTCACAGCGGAACTGCTGTTGATATGACCATGACGCTTCAAAAATCCTCTTGTTCTATAGTCGTACCGACAAGCTGAAACTTCCGGATATTGTCCGGACGGCCAGTGATGATTTCGGCCTTGAAGAAAGTATCTCAGGCCCAGATCTTTTCAAGATCTTCTCCATACATCACTCCCACCTTTCACGTCAAAACGCCGACAACTCAGGTCCAGCTGTAGCAGTTCAGTCTGGCAAAATTTGAGGAGCTTTCTCCAACTTCAAAAGAAGGAAATGATGCTCAAATATTTTTGAGTACGTTTGGTACTGGAGCTATTGCAAATGAGGACCTTGAACGAACGCCACTCGCTTGGGCTATCCAAATCAGTCCTAACTTAACTAGATAAGCTGCCAAGGCTGTTCTGACTACGGTATGGAGCTCCTACCTACATACTCTATTTACTGAAGTACGAGTAATTCTAGTAAATTTGTTTAATATGGTTACACCTGGATATCTTGACAGATTTACCAACACTTGTTTCCCTTGACATCGCCATGACAAAGCCTTTTTCCAAAAATGTGAGGTGTCAGTTAATGACTTTCGGTAAGGATGCGGAAAGATGTTAATGGGAAGAGTTTAGAGAATTTAATGCTATTCAATCTACACTAGCACGGCATGTGCCTGAGATCCAAAAACACCTTTCAGACCTACGGAGTGGTTTGAACAGTACTTAATGCTATTCTTGAATGCCTGTACTACATGTAGAAGCGTTTACATAGATACTATTAATCTCTAAGGCTAAGACTGTCTCTGTTTAAAGGATACATGGGCCCTAATATATCAAACAGAGGAAGTGAACAGAGCGCCCACTTTCTAAAATGCCAGCTTGAATTCTACCGTAAAGATAGTTCAAAACTCCAACGCCCGACCTCCATGTGTCCATGAAGTTGTAAACAAAAAGTGCCATTGTAAGACCATCCGTGAAGACTGTTAGGAAAGATATCGAATGCATCTCTTGACCAATTGGTGATGCAGCTTGTCCAAGTAGGGCGCATGACGCTTTGTGCCTTGATAGAACCAGATGAAGCAAAGGGGCTCCGCCGAAGGTTTGGTGTCGCGAAGGGGTCATTCTTCACATGAAATCATCGTCGCTATCGGCGATTAGATCGCTGATGTACTAAGGGTGATGTTCAGACTTACTCAATCCCATCATCACCATAACTCAGAGTATCTGCTCTAGAGCTAATATCCCGACTAGCAACCAGGGTTGCCTTGCTCTTTGCAGCTTTTGTTTTCTTACCACCTTTCTCGGCTGCTTTCTCCTCCTTCATCTTCTCGTTCGATAGTGCAGTCAGGCCACTAGCAATCTTCTTGATTTGATCACTGGGCAGATCCTTGACGATCTGCTTGGAAAATTCTTGCATGAAGATGGTGTACTGTGCCTTCTTCGAGTTGGAAGCCAGCAATGGAACAAGTGTTTCGCGTAACTTGAGAAATTGATCTTTGGTAATTGGATTGAAAAGTGGGAGGGAGGAGAGATCTATTGAGTTCGTTGGATCCTTTGGATCCGCTGTTATCACTGCTTTTGGTGCGCTCCGGTTCTTATTGCTGTCACTGTTCCCGAATAGATCCTCTGCATGCTTGAGATCCGCATCCTGCTCTGTTTGTCGTAGTCGCTCGCGCATCGCTGCCTCATCTTCCTCTTCGCTACTAGATTCTTCTTCATCCTCCATCTTCTTGCGCATGTTGGCCATTCTCCTCTCTTCTACTCTCTGAGTCTTTGACTTCTTATTTGCGGCAGCCTCTGCATCTGCTTTAGCCTTGGCTTCTGCAGCTTTCTTGGCTTTCTCAGCCTCCGCCTCCGAGTCTTCAGCGGCATCCCAGGAATCGAGAACCTAAATCTCTTTGGTCAACAGTGCTCTGTTTCAAATTGAGCTATAGAACTCAAACATCACTGTCATCTTCTTCATCCTCAAATTTCGACCGTCGTGGGATTGCCGCGGTCACTGGGGGGGAAGAGGCAGGAGTGCTGTCCTCGGAATCGCTATCCTCTAATCAAAGAACAGGGTTCAGTATCAAGATCTTCAATACTGAGCAATCTTAGTTCGATCTGTTGGAAGGTTGGCGCAAGAAGATTGTCGTATTCTGAATGTCGCGGTAAATGTGGCACAAATAGCACTGACCTTGTCTTCTCGCCGGCGCCATATTTAATTATGATGATATGAATAGCCTTAGAATGATAGAAAGGATCGAAGACCTTGTTTGTTGTGCTGGACAAAAATGTGATGGGTTGTTGAAAAAAAGAGAATGTACGAGGGGTTATGACAAAGACATGTGAGTATCGCTAGCGTAATTCTTCAGCCGCCCTTAAGCGAACGCGTCATTACACTCACCAACTCCTGTAAGGACAACACGATACTTCATCGAACTGAAAAAATCTACTCTACGTTGTTTGTTTCTTCACTGGTGGGCAAGCAACGTTTGCGGAAGTAATTGATACTCGGCTATCTAGAACGACCCTAATTCATGTAACTCTTCCTTGTGCCATCATGTCCTCAGATTCGGCATGATAGCGGCCATGAACTACTAAGCTTCTGAAAGAACATGCTCTCTAACCAAATGCCAGAGCAGCTGTTATGAGTTTCTTCACATGTTCACGGCTGTGCGGAACTTCTCACCTGCATAGACTGCTTTGTCGCCAAGCTCCTCCTCGATTCTTAGGATTTGGTTCAATTTAGCCAAACGCTCTGATCGAGCTGGAGCGCCCGTCTTGATTTGCCCAGCCCGTAGACCCACAACGATATCGGCAATAGTGACATCCTCGGTCTCGCCAGAACGATGCGATACCATGACACCCCAGCCGGCAGCGTACGAGTCTTTGGCTGCTTGGATTGATTCCGTCAGAGTACCAATTTGGTTGACCTTCAGCAGTAGAGCGTTGCAAGACTTCAATTCGATGGCCTTCTTGATACGCTCGGGGTTTGTGACTGTTAGATCGTCTCTGATAAAAATAAGTCTGATCAGCCTTGCCCAATCCTCAACGATTCAATAGATCTCACCCGACTATCTGAAAGTCTGATGTCTTGTAGAAATAGCTCCATGCTTCCCAGTCGTCTTCCGCAAATGGATCTTCGATACTCACTATTGGGTACTTGCTGGCCAAGTTCTTATAGATATCTGCAAGTTGCTCGTAGGTGACCCACTTGCTCTTGTCACTATCTGGGTTCTTGAAGTCCAGATCGTACTTCTTGACCTCCTCTTTATAGAACTCGCTTGATGCAACATCCATGGCAATTTTGACTTTGCCGGTGTACCCTGCCTTCTCGATGGCCTCTGATATCAACTCCAAAGCCTCATCAGCCGTCTGGATATCTGGCGCGACACCACCCTCATCACCAACGTTACCGGCGGATTGACCGTACTTCTTCTTGGCAAGTGACTTCAGCTGTTGGTAGACCTCGCTACCCTGACGCATAGCCTCAGTGAAAGACGGAGCAGTGCTGAAGAGTCAGCCACACCATAGCCAAATTTTCCCGCCCAAGGGAGTCATACTCTGGCACAATCATGAATTCTTGGAAAGCTAAACGTCCACCAGCATGAGATCCCCCGTTGAGGACATTCATAAATGGAACGGGCAGAACATAAGGCTTCTTCGTGCCTGCAAGATCAGAAACATGGGCATAGAGCGGCACTCCCTGGGATGCGAAACTAGATCAGCAACCAATATTTATGTTCCAGGCCTGGTCTCATTCACCTTCTCAGCAGCACCAGCTTTTGCGATAGCCAAGCTAACACCCAGAATAGCATTGGCACCTAGATCGGTCTTGTTGGTAGTTCCATCGAGCTTCTTCAGGTATCCGTCCACCTCGGCCTGGTCTTTCACATCAAGGTTGTCCAAGATGAAAGCTGGACCGATGACCTCATTGACGTTCATGACAGCCTTTGAGACACCCTTTCCACCCCATTTCGACTTGTCACCATCGCGGAGCTCACAAGCCTCGTGCTGACCTAGATTCCGGCCTTCGTCAGAAGTCTCATATACCTCAGAGGATAGTATGAATGCTACCGGTAGAGGCTCCGGATGGAACAATAGCACGGTGGAGACCGCGCTCAGTCACCACATCGACCTCAACGGTTGGGTTCCCGCGGGAGTCGTAGACAGAACGACCGTGGATTTTCTGGATCGCCATATTTACTATGATTTTGGGTCAGTCCAGGATATCGAGAGATAACGAAGAGCACAGTGTGTTGAACGAGAATTGAATAGAAACAGCTTGTTTTTGTGAGGTAATTGAGACAATATTGTGAAAGATAAGTTTGAATTGCTTTTTTGAAGGGCAACCGGAGATGGTCACTGAGGGGCAGCTTATCGCAATCGTAAAGACTAACGGGTAGATGCTGACCTGATTACAACGGTTAAAGATTAACGAAGCTCAAATATGATAGAGAGCGGATTGTTTGGGCACGACGGATTGAGACGAACGGTGAAGGCTGTTGTCAACTCGTAGAAACCTTGGGTAAGAAGCTCTGCAAAATCATGGTGGGGCTCAGGGTTCGACTCTCGGGCCGACCAGGAGCCCTAGTGGCTACCCGATCGGGCCGCCAGCGAGACTAAGGTGAGTACCTCGACTACCTGAACACATCCTACCTATCCAATGTGCTTTACTAACACTTCCTTCTAGCTTCCTTCCTACCCTTTGTTGTTGTCTTCGTCCTTTATGACTTTTTCTTACATTATATGTTATAATTGCATTCTGAAACTGTGACAGTAGTCTTACCCAGGGTTAAAAACTCAGAGAACTATCAAGATGATCTGCCCTCCCTGTGTAGAGTCCGCCTGTGGTTGGCAGACCTGAAGCTTGATTTCTCTAACGCAGGCTCTCACCAGCTCTCGACTAACAGAATGATCACTCCATTCCGCTAGTTAGGCGTACATCTTCTATACAAATGGACTTTCGAGTTGAAACGACTTTAGCACAAAAACCTATCGCTAGGATTAAGGAACCAAATTCGTTGCAATGGCTTGATGTCAGGATTCCCATGAATCTGCGATAAGTTTGGAAGACCGTGAAAACAAAGCAGGGACTCGACAGGCTCAACTTATTACTCTAATATTTCTTACTTCTGTACCCCGAATTTTTGCTGCTCAGCAGGGATAGCATTGTTCCCAGCGTTCATCTCTATGTCTACCTCCTATACCGGATTTTCCTCTTCCTTCTGCTATGCGGAGACCTTCTCAATATTAAGCCACTCCATGCCAAACGCTGTGGGTACAGAGATGCAAATTACAGCCACCAAAAAGTAATTCACATGCGAGACCGCGATGGTATAGGCCACACGGAGGCCGTGGGGAATGTCCCGAGTCAGTGAAAGTGATTGCAGGCCTAGAGCTCCAACGCGGACAACATCGTTCGGAGCAATACCAGAAGTATATTTCGGAATCTCGTTGCGGAGTCCGTCTATGACTAGCACATTTTCGATTGGCACACCGAGGGCTGAAGGAGATGCTATTAGCTTACACAAAATACACCTCATTCCGTTGAGGCAAGCTCTTACCCTCCAAGTTGGCCAAAGAAATTTGTGATTCCTACTGGTTGTGAGTGGAGTTGATAGCCTTGCGTCATCAGATGCATACGTACCGTTGGCGACAAACATATCGTTGTTACTAAGTTTATATGTGTCAGCTCAAAGAAAGCCTAATTTTGACAACATCAAATTTACGTCTTCACGACAGCTTGGATCGCTATCTGCGAAACATTCACTCCCAAGCCAAGACCAAGCCCAGTCAAGATCAAATATGTTGCCCGTTTTGCTGTTAAGGTGTCGGTTCCAAGTATTTTAAAAGGCTCAGATCCAATGCCGCACAGAACCTCAGCAAATGATATGACCGACATCTACAGACAAAACCATCAGTAAGCTAAGACGGACAAGCTCAGTTTGCGAGATGGATGATAACAGGCTTACATAATGACCAGTTACGGTAGTTATATAACTACTTGCCAGCAATCCGATCATTTGAGGCACGACGAGCGACATATAATCGACACCATTTCTGAGAGGGAAGTGAGCAAGGCTTGGCTGAAACTAGATTGCTATGTAGTATATCACACGGGCTGCTGTCACCAACGAGCTCTTGAACAAATTTTGTCTCACCTACGAGGTAGGAGGCCATATTGTCCCAGAGAAGATGAATAGAACCCCAGAAGACCGTTCGATTCTTAACATAACGAAAGGGAATGGTAGCATCATCTCCTAATTTCCATTGCCAAACCTCGAAGATTACGAATAGAATGCCGAAGCCAACGAGCAGCCCAATGGGTTTCTAATATGGCCATGAAACGAGACCACTACCTTCTCATGGGGCTTAGGAAAAGGCGCGAGGCCCCGGAAATGTGAAGGTTTACGCCCGGCAGGTTCAGCTATTGTAACATTGCTGACCGAGAAATACATCGCGTAGATTGGTCAATTCCTCTAAGAGTCATGAAGAAAATGACTGCGATAAAGACCGCGCCTCCGATAGACAGATTCCTAAGCCAAGAGTCAATTAGGCTTTCGGATTCTCAGTAGACAAAGACTCATACAGCCAGAAGCACCAACTCCAGGTGACACTTTCAGTCAAAGCTCTACCGACGGATGACAGGTCTTGCGGGTGAAAGAAAGAATGGAACCGAGCTGTAAGCGGCACATAGGGGAACCCCACCCAATTTACTGGTTATTACTATGCCTGAAAGACTTCAGCCAGCCACTGATGATCATGAATCAATGGTAAGCTATTAAATAACTAATTATGTTGCTGTTTTGTAGGGACTTGCTAACATATTTGGGGGAGTTTCCCCTGTGCGCCGCTTACAGCTCGGTTCCATTTTTCCTTTCACCCGCGAGCAGGTCTAATGATAATAAACAAGCCGAACAGGCTGAGTACGATACCTAAAAGAAGTGACTGCAACTGAAGGATACACACGTAGATCAGGATGACAAAAGGCCCCCTGAAGAAAGCCTGCAGCTCCCACGTCTACGATAGCTCTACCTATTATGAAGGCGGGCGAGGTGGGTGCAGAAATACAAGTGATGGATCCAACTGCGCAGACTTGGTCTCCGACCACCAACGCTACCGATATCGAGGTAGATAGAGACTAGGGTCTCTTCTACGAGAATTTTACCTTTGAAAATGAAAACAGAGGTCAACTAAGTATTTCCGGATTGAAGTACCTGTAGAAGTTCGCAAAGCTCGGCGTAGTGGCCGTAAGAGCCATCGAATACGCTACTCCCTATTATTCAGGGCCTGGAAATGACTCTAGATCTTGGGCGTAGCAACACAAATAGGACTGGCATCAAGTGCCATAAGGGTAGTGTCGAGCATTAGGGATGTCATTACAACACAAATCGCAAGCTAATGAGGCGACAACGTAAAGATGATGGAGTTGAATGCTCTACCGCCTTGGTTGCTCTCAGAACTTTACTACACAGTTTCAGCAAAGGTGGCTCAAGCAGACAGAAACAGAGTAAGGCTGATCGTTGTGCTAGACAGCTCACATCTGCGAATTACTATGATATCGTAATTACATCTACAATAATTAATCCATGGGATTTAGTCCACCTATCGTTGCTTGGCGTGCATATCTATGCCTGGCGCCTCGTAGTGACATGGAATAAATCCTCCTCTGGTTCAAGAGCAACCTTGAATTGATTTGACGTACCAAAGTAGGTGCGGCTATTTCTACTTCTTCAATCTCCTCCCGTCTTTCCATCTTGCAATCAAATGCATTGAAAAGCAAAATTAATAACTTACGTTTATAATCTTTGCGTCCCACTGACCGCATCAGCAATGGCTCTACTGGGCAATCTCATCGAGGTTCTGCAACGAAGTGTTTGCTTGCAAATAGTTGTTACCTACCACGTCCACCCCCTTTGGCACGTTAGATCCGCAACGGCCGTTTGAACCAGCAGGAGCTCGACCGAGTTCTTCGAGATATTTGCACCAAGGCCGGTGGTGCTTACTGGCGCTCTCAGCACCATGCCGCCCGCCCTTACTCACCTGTGAATACGTTCCGCAATTATCGCCGCTTTGATCCCTATTCTAGATACAACCATGCTACTATGCCTCGTGGCAGAAGAGATTTTCAGCAGAATTCTCTGCTCTCGCTGATGGATTACATCTTCCGGCTCGCATATTCGATGTGGCAACTGGCGAAGAATGTCGGACCAGACGCGGAGAGGTTGGAGCTTGTGCGTCGTATGGGGAATTCGTTCTCCTGGGGTGAGAAGGTCATGGCTGCTGCTGAAAGACCAATCGTGGAGCTGGACATGAGTCCGGGGAGTGTGTGGGATGTGGTTATGGCGGCGAGGGATCTAACGGGTTGGTTTGTGTGTGAGGATGGGAAGAGGGAGATTGATAGGTTGTGTAGAGATATTTGGGAGGTTTGAGGGTAATGGTGGATGTTCGATTTGAGGGACGGAGTATGGTGGGGAGTGTCTGCATGAGAGGGTGATGTTATGGAAGATATTGTATGCTGTCGATGAGAGGGGGCACGCAGATTCGGTAGCGAGACCGAAGAAGTTGTCTACCATAGTGTACAGTCGTCAGAGATGCCGTAATATGAAGACGTAATGTGAAAACCAAACTCAACCAGGAAACCTGCCGGCAGGCGTGTCCTCGATCTAGACTACAGCAAGCAACAACTATAGCGGTGAAATCTGAGCCTAGGCTTGATGAGCTTGGACTCCTTTATGAAATTTGGTTTTCGATTTGATATTTATCTTCAAGTGGACCAGATGACTACTCTCCCATCTACGCCGCTCGCTGCCAGAAGTTAAAAACAGATTCAAGAACCTTTAGGATGTAGGTAACTCACTACTGAACTTCTTAACTGATCCTCCAGCTTCGTCAAAGCTTCTGATAGTAGCTATCGTATTTTGATGCACTGTCTTCAGTTGAGTATCGTCCTTTGCCTTTCCTTTCAGATCCATCTGTCTGAACATGTTCAGAGCAGATTCCTCCCGCATATCTCCCAATCCTGGCCTACCCTTGGATTCCAGAGACCCAACAATTTGCCACCCTTGTTCGTTTCCGCGTAAGCGATACGTTTCACAGTCCTAATTTATATTAGTTCTGATTTCTAGACATCTCTTGTCACTCCATACATATCCTGCAGCGAGAATTTCGCTCTCGCCATTCCATATCAAGCTTAAAAAGGGTAAGAGCTGCGTGCTCACGCTGACTACAGCAGTAGGCGGTTGATCGGGGCCACTTGGATACACCACAGTAATGCTACTATCATGCGCTGTAAATGCCAGAGCATTTCCGCTCGGGGAGAAGGCACAGCCGTGAATCCAGCCAGCGGATTTGTTCAAGTATTCGCCACACACCGTATTGAAAGGTAATCGCTCACCCCATACGCTGCTTTCAGGCTTATTGTCCACACCCTTGATGAAACTAGAGAAGACTCTTGCATGGGAATCCGTTGATCCAGCTGCCAAAAGAACTGAGTTGGGATGCCACGCTACT
>JAABUO010006857.1_pt1 | contig 13038 bp, 13 predicted proteins | sample 5559291 | NCBI WGS metagenome assembly JAABUO01 (sample SAMN10711878, study PRJNA513372) | rock metagenome | isolation source: Antarctica rocks | place: Antarctica: Victoria Land, Finger Mt sud
GCCATGAGCCTGCAGAGAGGGCATAGCGCTGAACCCAACGCCTCAGGAGAGCGCGGGTCGCGGGGGCGTGCAGCTGGGCTCTCGGCGAGCTGCCGCAGGATGCTGGCAGCCGCTATGCAGGCGGCGCCGCCCGCGCTGCAGCGGCGCACGTGGTCTGTGGCCTGCCGGAGGGTGCCGGCGCCCTGCGCGGCACCCGAGGACCGCACATCGCCCCAACGCAACCTGATGTGCTGCCGCCAGCCTGCCGGGCAGCACTGTCATGCATCCAAGGCACCTCCACTGCTGCCGAGAGACCAAGCTGGGTCATGGTGCAACCTAGGAAAGGGTACGCTGACACCCAAGACCTGGGACCTGGCCTCCAGGCGGGGCGGCCGGGTGGCAATCGGGCCCGACCTTGCGTGTGCGTGCCGCCGCGACGTCCGCGCGGCCCGCCTCGCCCGCGCGCGCGACGCCGGCGAGGATGCCCAGCGCGCAGCAGCGCTCGGGCGCGGCCGCGCCTGGCGCCTCCAGCACGCCCAGGCACGCGCCGGCAGCGCTCGCCGCCACGAGCGCGGCGAGCTTGCCGGCGCCCGGGTTGAGCGCGTGGTGCCACAGCAGCACGCCCGCTTCTTGCTGCACAGGAGTGAAAGAGCTGTCACAGCTCTGCGGCTGCAGCCGCTGGTGGCGCTCGCGTGTCGGTAAGGGGCGGCGCTCAACCGCAGCGCGGTGTGCCACGACGGCAGGCCTGCCTACCAGAAGGCGGGCGGCTTACTTGCTTGACCGCGTAGCAAAGCGCGAGCCTGCAACAACTCTCCAGGCAGGCAGGCAGGGGACAAGGCAATGGAGCCTTGCGGCGGTCTGGCCACCTGCCAAGTGTGCTTTGCAAATTTAGGGCGCGCCTGTGTAGCTGGTCCGCCTGCGGTCCTCTGCGGGTGCAGCGCAGCAGCCATGTTAGACATCAAGATGAGACCGCTTCCGACAATACCCAAGGTGAAGCGCTTTGTTGCAGACCCGCGCACCAGGCAGGCTACAAGAGCGGCCACATCGCCTTTTATGTTGCACGTGGAAGCCGCAAACGTGCCCGGCTCAAACGCAGGCTCGGCAACCATAGAGACAGCCAGAGCCCAGCCAACCTCGCTGCTCAGGTGGTGAATAACCAAGGTCCCACTCCCTATTTATGGCGCTCTGTTGCTGGCACCAGTGCTAGCTAGGACAGCTTTACCTCTGGCTTCTTGGGACGTGTGCACCCTCAAACCCGCTTGGTTTTTACAAATACCATCTGCTCAGCTGGTCTGCAGAGCAGATAGTAGTGAGCTGAGCAGGCTATTCACACGCAAACTGATAGCACTGTGAGGCGTTGTTTCTGCAGAAGCCAAGCGCACCATGACACCCTCCGCGCTTGGGCCTTTGGAGCGGGTGACCAGCAGGCTGGTGGACGCCCGCACGGAGCTGGCGCGCCATGAGGCGTACTGCCTACGCACGGCGCAGCGCAGCAGCGATCGCGACGAGGTGTGGAGTCGGTCATTGCTGCAGTGCTTCATAGCAACGGGTCTGTCTCCTGCGGGCGGTGCTTGTGGCTCTGCCAAGTGCTGGTGGGACACAAAGGCATCAGTGCCACCTTACCAGGCCGTATGCCGTTCCCGCAGAGTGGCGGGAACCGTGAGCCTCGCTGCATGTAGCCATGGGCCTGAAGCCGTTGTCATGGGCCAGGTGGGCTGGGCCAGGGCGCGCGTCAGCGAGGCAATACGGGTGGTTTTTAGCCTCGAGCGCCTTCAGGCGCGATCACCCTGTCAAGCCCCTTGCCAAGCAGGTCCATGTTTACCCGGACGACTGTGTGGCTCGTCCGGCTCACCACGTTGCGACGTCAGCGCAGGACAAGCTGGCAGTGCTGGCCGTCGCCGCCGGCATCGACCCTGCAGCCATTGGCGCGGTTGTGGAGGCCGCGCCCGCCCGCTCGCATGTGAGGGGCCGCACCGCGCACACCCCTGTGTCCGCGCTGCGCGCCGTGCCAGCCTCCGCTTTGGCAGCAGCGGACACCGCCAAGCTGCAGGTCGCAGAGCTCGCGGTGCGTGCCTCCGCCACGCGCAGTCTGGCAATGCTTCCAGCGCGCACGCACTGCGCGGGCCCAGCTCTGCTTGCCAGACCTTCACGCTACACGCGCTGTGCGCGCAGGTGCCCGGCAAGTCCGCTGCCGCAGCGCCGGACGCCACCAGCGCGCCAGCTGCAGACCTCGCGGTGCGTGCCTCCGCCAGGCGCAGTCTGGCGTTGCTTCCAGCGCGCACGCACTGCGCGGGCCCAGCTCTGCTTGCCAGACCTTCACGCTACACGCGCTGTGCGCGCAGGTGCCCGGCAAGTCCGCTGCCGCAGCGCCGGACGCCACCAGCGCGCCAGCTGCAGACCTCGCGGTGCGTGCCTCCGGCAGACGCAGTCTGGCTTTGCTTCCAGCGCGCACGCACTGCGCGGGCCCAGCTCTGCTTGGCAGAAGTTCACGCTATATGCGCTGTGCGCGCAGGTGCCCGGCAAGTCCGCTGCCGCAGCGCCGGACGCCACCAGCGCGCCAGCTGCAGACCTCGCGGTGCGTGCCTCCGGCAGACGCAGTCTGGCGTTGCTTCCTGCGCGCACGCACTGCGCGGGCCCAGCTCTGCTTGGCAGAAGTTCACGCTATATGCGCTGTGCGCGCAGGTGCCCGGCAAGTCCGCTACCATAGCGCCGGACGCCACCAGCGCGCCAGCCGCAGACCTCGCGGTGCGTGCCTCCGCCACACGCAGTCTGGCACTGCTTCCTGCGTGCACGCTCTGCGCGGGCCCAGCTCTGCTTGGCAGAAGTTCACGCTATATGCGCTGTGCGCGCAGGTGCTCGGCAACTCCGCTGCCGCAGCGCCAGACGCTACATACGCGCCAGCCGCAGAGGTCGTGGTGAGCGCCACTCTGGCAAGCGCTCGTCCGTCGCAGCCATTTATTCGCGCACATGCCTTGCACGAGCCCCTCTCTGCTTGATTGAGCTCCATTGCGCGCAACAATGCGTGCGCGCAGGCGCCTGGCAAGACGAAGGAGGTCGCCAGTCACGCGCTGACCGACCTGGAGCCCGAGGAGCTCGAGGCCGCGGCCGAGCCCGAGGCCGCGGCGGCGGACGACACCCCGCACGTCCAGGCGCAGGCGACAAGCCACCCGCCCTGCACAGCTGACGGTCAGAGCGCCGAGGCGGCGACCAAGCCCGCGCGCGCCGTGGCGCACCTGCTGCGCGGCCTGCGCGGCGCGGCGGGCCGCCTGCGCCCGAGCGTCGGGGTGGAGCACGCGCGCGTCGCAGCGCGCCTCGTCCGCGGCATCCCGGACGCGGTCGGCCGCGCTCGCGACACGGCGCTGCGCAGGCCTGTGCGCGGCGCCGCGCGCCTGCTGCGCGGCCTGGCCGGCGCGGCCGGCCACAGCGCGCGCCCGCGCTCGCGGTGCCTGGCTGCGGCGGGGCTGGGCGTGGCGCGCCTGCTGCTGCGCCGCTAGCACTGTGCTTGCCCTGCACGCGATGGGAGTAGCGCTTGACAACAAGTCTTGCTGATTTTGGCAACATACCCAAACCACAGCGGGCGGCATGATGAGATGGTCGCTGTCCAAGCGCGTCTGCTGATGTGCGGCGCATCACCGCCAAAGAATTGTTGAGGGGTACTGTGGCTTTTGGTTTTCTGCCACTGTGGTTTCAGCCTCTGAAAGGTTTGCGCCGCACAACAGCCGCTGGCGCGCCAGTCACATGCATGTGGGAGTATTGCTGTGTATGGGAGTATTGCTGCGTGTGCGTCCGTTGGCGGTCTGCAACTGCTTGATATACGCAAGCCTGCATGTTTGTGCAGCTTCAGCACGCACTCTTCTTGGTCTGCATGCCGGGCAAGGGGCAATGCCGGGAAGTCTGGCCAGTGTGCTTGCCACCCCGCAGGAGTTGTTAGTGAAACACAAGATCTGTCAGCGTGCTTCATGCTGCATGCATGTTACGTGCCCGGCCGTGCCCAGGGGCGGTAGCTAGGGCCATGCGCTGGTCAAGCTGTTTCGGCACTAGCTCAGTAGTGGCACGGCAAAGGGCTACTGTAGGCAGTGCTGCTTGTAGCAGAACTCAGGTAGTCAGACAGCTTGAAGCAAGAGCTGAGATGCAGCATGTCATCGTCGTTTCCCGCTGCTTGCCGACATCAAGTAGGCTCGCTGTAACCACTGGCAGCCACCACCTGAGGGCGCAGTGGTGTAGCCACAACTCCGACACACCGGTACCCAGGCTGCCAGCCAGGCTGCCCGGCCCGGCCGCATCCTAATCGCCGCCCAGGGCAGGCGCCAACGCACGCAGCAAAAGCCCGCAGCCGCGCGCGCGCTTGCATCAGCCAGGCCACCCTGAGCGTCCGGCGCGCGCATAGAAGCCGTTGAAGTCCAGGCAGGCGGCGAGGTCGTGCAGGCCGGCCGCGTCCGCGGCGCCGCCCGGCGCGGCCGCCAGCAGGCGCAGCAGGAAGCGCAGCCGCTCGCGCCACTCGGCCGCCAGCGCGCCCAGCGCCGCCGGGCTGCCCTGCGCGCCGAGGCGAGGCCGTGGTGGGTGCGCCGGTCAAGCGCTACGCGGCTTGACACCTTAGCAAAGTGGCAGACTCACTGAACAGTTATACAGCGCTCGGCTGAAAGGTGTGGTTCGTATTCAGAGCTTCTCTGTCAGCGCCAAGACGGCGGCAAGGCGGGGGCAGGCGGCGTGCGGCATCACTGACCCTGCAAAACCGCCGTGTGCGCCCGGCGGTAGCTGGCAGGTGGTGTTGATGTGACCCTCTGTCGGAGGGCTGCGTCTGCGCCTTGTTAAGAAACCCATGTTATTCAAATGTTGGCCGGCATTGAGGATGCTGTTAAGGCGTGATGCGCAGCTCGCACGCTGGTCGCTAGGCAGTTTTGTAGCGGCGCTGTAAGCCGTACTCAAAAGCTGGCAGAGGTGTCGGGGGGAGGGGCGCGCCGCATCCGCGCCGCCCTGCAGCGCCGCAAAGCGCAGCGCCAGCGCCAGCAGCGCGCGCACCGCGCCGCCCGCGAGCCGCGCCTGCTGCGCGCCGCCCGCGAGCGCCGCGGCGGCCGCGCCCGCCAGGAAGCGCGCGTGCGCGGCCGCCGCGCCGTCCACCAAGCGCGCGGCGGCCACCGCCTGCCGCGGCGCGCGCCAAGCGCTTCATGTGCGGACTGGCACAGCGCTTTTCTGTCACCGCCTTCGCACACCTCGCTGGGCCCTCCACAGCATCGGTCCGCCTTAAGGGGACTTTGGCGCTTTCTCCCAGCCAATCAACCATTTTGCCCGCACGAGCGCATAAACTACACGCGATCGCGCTGGCTCGCAGCTGCAGGAGCAGAACCGAGCTCCGCGCTCCGTGCGCCGCCGCACAGGCGCTCGCGAAGGGGGGCGCGCTTGCCTGGTCGAGCTCTGCGGCCAGGCTGCCGGCCAGGCGGCCGGCCACATGCGCGTGCACCGCCGCCACCGCAGCTGCCATCTCGGCGCCCAGCGCATCGGCCGGCGCGCGCGCGCGCCCCGCGTCGCGCGAGGCGCTGCCTTGCATGGCGCGGCGCAGCGCATACCGAGCCCAGGCAACCTGCGCGCGGGCGGCGCATGGAGTGCGGCGCCCCTGAACAGTCTGCTCGACATTGACAGCAGCGCATGTCTCCCGCACGCCCGCCGCACGTGTGGGGGTGTCGACACCGCAGCCACCAGGCGCAAGTATGTTCTGACCAATGAAGGTAGCACAGACATGCTCACCACACCCTGCATTGACATTTTTCTTGACATGCAGACCGATAAAGAATGAGACATGCAGGCACAGGTCATCCGCGCAGGCACCACGATGGTCGCAAGCAACAGAATGCCCAACAGACCCAGCTGGCGCGAGGCTGCCTAGCGACGGCAGGAGACTGCCTAGGTCACAAGGAGCCGCGCGCCTGCAGTAGAAACGTGCAGATGGTGTTGTACTGCGCCACCTCCGCCTCGCCGACCACGGGCGACAGCGGGAGCTCCAGCGCGACGCGCAGGCGCAGGCGCGACAGCGCGCCCAGGTCCGCCTCGCGCGGCGGCCCACCGGCGCCCGCCGCGTCGGCCTCCACTGCACGCAATCACCAGCGCGGGCTGGCCACGAAGAAGGATCAAACAACAGCCAGAGCTGTATGTGACATGTGCGCTCGTTCGTGAACGGCCGCAGGCTGAGACAGGCTACCTGGTCCTTAGTCTTCATCAGGCGATGATCCTCCACCTGCCACACCTTAGGATAGTGGTTTTCCAGCAAACGTGCCTGAACGCGAGGAGTCGTCATGACCTCAGGCATGCAGCAAAGCATGGGGGCACGTGCCTGTGACAGTCAGGCCGAGGCCCTGGATGCCGCTCGCCGTCGCCGCCCTGCTGCCGACGGCGTCTGCGGCGGCCGCCCCAGCCGGCGCGCAGCCGCCGCCCTCAGCGATCGCATCGTCCAGCAGCTCCTGCACGTCCGCGGCCGACAACCCCAATAGGGTAGGGTAGGGTAGCTCGCGCTGGGCGGGGCCGGGCGGCGCGGCAGCAGCCGCCAGGCGCGCCCCCTCCAGGCGCGACACCAGCGCGGCCGCAAAGCCCTGCGCCTCGGGTGCGGCTAGACAAAAGGCGCCGCGCAGCGCGGCAAGCGCGGCGCGCAGCCGCCCGTGCGCGGTCAGCCGCGCCAGCAGCGCCAGGCCCGAGCGCTCCGCCTGCGCGGGGCCGCGCGCGGTGGGGTCTTCAAGGTAGGAGGGTCCCTTCAGGGTAGTGTCTGCAAACCTGTCAAAGTGCGAAAGCGCATACTGGGTGCCTGCGCGCCTGCAGCCAGCACTGCCAGCGAGGTCTGCAAGCAGTGGTCCGGCCTGGAGCCAAGCGTTATTGAACTTGGACTGTTGGCTTTGCTTTGCATTGATTGAAGCAGCGCAGGTGCAGTGGCTGCATAATGGAAAAGGTGACTCCATCGTCAAGGTATAACAAGCGCTGCTGACACCCTGGGCGTGCGCCTGCAGTAGCAGCGGCCGGCGCAGGGCGCCCTCGAGCACCACCTCGACCGGGACGCCCCGCAGCGGGCTCGCCCCCAGCAGCCAGGCATCCGCAGCTACGCCCCGCGGCTGCGGGCGCGATCCCCACAGCTGCGCGGCCGCCGACCCTGGCGGCCGCGCGCACCACTGTCACTCCTCCGTAGGGAAGGTACCATACTGATGCTGGCCCTGAGCATGACTGCATCACGGCAAGCACGGTGCGCCCAAGTCAAGCCTTTCTTCACACTCTCAGGACTGCGGGACTTTGCCTGTGCGAGCTGTGGACGCCCAGCCGCGGGCCAAGCGCGCACTGCCGGGGGCGGCACTGTGTGCGCCACGCAATTGCAGGCCCCATGCAGGGAGGCCTGCGCGCCCGAGTAGGCTGCGACATGCAGCGCCGCGCCGCACTCGGCGCCGGGCGCCTGGTCGGAGTCCGCTCCCCTGGCCAGCAGGCCGCCGCCGCTCGCCATCAGCCCGCCGAGCCGCTCGCGCCACGCGCTTGCTTCGAGCTCGTCGTCACCTGCTTCATGTCCCTGGTCCCCGGAGCTGCCGCGGCCGGCCCCGTCCAGCAGCGGCTGCTCCCACGCGTCCGCCCACGCCAGCACGGCGTCCGGCGACTGGCGCCCGCCCGCGCCCGCGCCGGATGCTGCCGCCGCGGCTTGACCAGCGTGCGACGCCGCAAGCTCGCCCGGCCGGCCGGCGGCCGGCGGCGAGCCACCAGCCCCGGGGTCGCGCTCAGCCTCCGCGTGGCGAGGAGCACGCGCTTCACTCGGGTCCCCGCCCGTCACGCCCAGGCCGGCGCCCGCCGGCGCGTGCGCCTCCGCAGTGCCATGCGCTCGCGCTGCAGCCTCGGGCCCCGCGCCGCGGCTGCCGCGGCGGCCGGCGCCCGCACACGGCACTGCCGGGTGCGTGGCTTCCGCGCACGGCGCTGCGGAGCGCGCGGTGGCAGGGCGAGCGGGGCCGCTCATCCCGCCGCCAGGTGGCCTCGGGACGGCGGCTGCGCTCGGGCCCGGGCCAGGCGAGAAGGCCCCAGCGGCGCTGCCGGGCGCTGCGGGCGCGGGCGGCGCGGGCGCGCTGGCGGCGGCCATCTTGGCGGCGATGTCGCTGCCATCGTGTTCAGGCGGCACCGCGGGGGCGCCCTCGCCCTGCGGGCCCGCAGGGGCGGCGGCGGGTGGGTGCGGCTGCTGCGCGTACACCTGCGCGGCGTGCGCTCATCACGCAGCGCGAGGAAGGACCCGGGAAGCGGGACGGCTCTGTGCGCTGGAAGGCATCAGGGACGTTCTGCGCCTGTGCAGGGCGCGCGCGTGGAGGCAGACGCGGCATGCGCAGGCCCTGTGCTTGGCGGACATGCAGGGAGAGCACAGCGCGCCGGCGGCGCGGCAGGCGCGCGCCTCGCAGAGGCGCGCTGCCGCGCATGCGAAGCGCTCGTACAGGCTCCCGCTGGGCTCGCTGCAGGGCTGGCTGATGCCGGACAGCGCACCGGCCTTACTTCCCGCATTGTCCCTGCATGAAGCATTCAACGTGGTCTTCGCCTAGGCTTTGCTTGCTGCTGCTCGGACGTTCAGCACGCGCATCGTCCGCTGGACGTGCTGATTGGCGCCACGTTACAGAGGGGCGACCAACACCGCGATCAACATTACAGCACGCGTTAGCATGCAGCTGTGTAGAAACGTGCTCACGTCTGCAGCAGGTGCGCATGCGCGTATCGCAGAGCACGACGGGGTGCTTTCGTGCGCGCGACTCCGGTGCTGAAGCCAGCTGTGCAGGCCCGGCAGCATCGCACATGCGCCTGTGCAGAGACACATGCAGGCGGCCGCGCGAGCGCGCCTGGCGTCCAGGCGCGCGCGGGCCGCGCGGAGCAGCAGTGCGGCCTTGCCGGCGGCGAGCAGGTCGGGCGCGGCCGGCGCCAGGAGGGCCGGCGCGGCGACGCCGCCGCCCGCCCCGCCCCGCCGCGGCCGCAGCCGGAACGCCGCGCGCCAGAAGCGCGGCGCGTCTGCCGGTATGTCCTCTCCTGCACCTGGAGCGTTTGAAGTCACGGCGTATACATGGGTTTGTGCATGCCAGGCATTAGCTGGTACCTCCCGTGTCATGAGCATGGTTCAGGTATGTGGACATAGAACAGCGAGCTGGCCTTGTTGCCGCTTGTGCGTTGGACAGCCAGGCAGTGCAGCTGAGTGGGCTGCATAGCAGACTCCCAGGCACGGCTGTGCATGCAGGCATGGTCGCCCTGGGAGGCGGGACAGCATCAATTGGCTTTGCAGGACCAAGCAGGCATCAGTGCCTGACTCTGGCCACCCCCGTCATCAGGTCAGGGGAAGGCACAGGGCAATGGTGCAGGAGCTGCCCGCGGCAGGCGTACCCGCAGCGACGAAGAACTCGTCGTGTGAGGCAGGCAGCCGCCCCTCCGCCACCCAGGCGTCAGCCGCCGCCAGCAGCGGGCGCGCGGAGCGCGCGAGCAGCCGCAGCAGCACCCCCGCGTCCGCGCCGTCTGCGCGCTGCCGCGCCTTTGCAGCTGCTGCTGCCCGGCGCAGACCCTATCTGACTGCATATGCAGGCGTGGCGTGCCTGACTAGAAACCATGCACAAAGTTCAATCCCTGATGTCAGGGTTTCACTGTGCAATGTCACGTCACGCATAAACAAAGCACGCGTCATGGCAGCTCTGCAGAGGCCGATGCCGTCTGACAACCACAAACCCTACTGCAATCCGCCGGGCATGCGCCTGATGCTGCCGGGACGCCGCACCGCCGGGAGTGCCCTGGGCGGCTGCCGAGCGCAGCAGGGCGTGCAGCGCGTCCAGCAGCGCGGCGGCGCGCTCGGCCGCCGCGCCCGGCCCATCGCCCGCGGCGGCCGCGGCCGCGCGCGCGGCGTCGGCCGCGGCCTCCAGCAGCGCCAGCCGCCGCATCGGGGCCTAACCGCTGGCACATGCGAGTGTGAGCAAATATGCAATTCAGGCGTATGTCAACAAGCAACGGAGTGCATGCAGACAGTGACCAAGAGGATGAGACACTGATGCACCTCAGTCCTGCGCATGACATACACGGTCAATGCGCTGACTGCGCAGCCGTGCCCCATGCTGCCCAATGCGCTGCTCAAGCCCTGCCGCACCTGTACCATTGCTTCCCAGCCAGCTTGCAAGCAACACTCCTGCTACCTGTACTCACTGCATAACATGCACACGCTACCCTCTTGTCTGGTGTGCAATACTCAAACACTGTGGAGCTGCCCAGCTGCGTGTGGCTCGGGCCGGCGCACCCGTGCAGCGGCCTCGAGCGCCAGCAGCGTGGTGCCCTCGCCGCCTGCGGAACGCGCCGCGAGCGCCGCCAGCTCCGAATCAAGCGCGCGCAGCTCGCAGCGCAGCGCGGCCGCAAAGGCCGCCTGCGTGGGCGCGGGCGCCGCTGGCGCGGCATGCGCGTCCTGGGCGCCAGGGGCTAAGGCCGCTGCGGGCCACCGGCAGACCTCCTGCAGGCTGCGCGGTGCGTAACAGCGCGCTGTCTATAATAATGCGCTGTCTTTTGTCAGCTCTTGCAAGCCCCACTACAGGAAAGTGCTCATAGGATGAACAGCATTTTAGAGGCAAGGGGCGGAAGTGCTGCCCGGGCAGAGGGGCAAGGGTGCACCGGCGCGCAGTCGCGCCGGCGGCCGTGAAACGGTCCAGCAGCGCCCACAGCGCGCCGGGCGAGAGGTGCGGCACATGCACGCCGTGCGCGGCGCGCGCGCAGCCGTCAGCGCCTTGCACAAAGGCGCTGCCCGGCGCCGCGCTGCCCCGCAGCAGGTGAAGCACCTGGCAGACCCGCCAGAGCATGTCAACCGCGAGCGAGGACGCGCCAGAGCAGCGGCAGGAACGCTAGCGCCTCCGGCGCACATGGTGCCACTGGAAGCCGATGAGGTCAAGGGAATCATCTAAATCTGCCTGTCTACCCCATGGCATGATAACATGGTGAAGCACAGCTGCAGGCACACGCTCATGCATGCGCCAGCGCCGCAGACCCGGCCTGCTGGCAGAGCAAGCGCGCGGGGATGTTTGGGCGCGAGGGAAACCCCGCAGCACGCTAGGTTGTCGGGTATCGGCGCGCCTGGTGCACCAGGGCGGCCTCTGTGGTGCATGCCGCGGCGGGCGGCGCGGCAGACGGCCGCCCCGGCGACCGCAGCGCCGCCAGCCGCTCCACCAGGCAGCCGCGCGGCCGCACAGCGGGCGCCTGGTCAGGCACGGCCCAGCGCCTGCGGCGCTCGCTCGCCGGCGGCTGCGCCAAGGCGTCCGCCGCGGAGTCTGGCCAAGCCATGGCGGCGCTGGCAGGACTGTCCTGTGCAGCTGATGCAGGAGCGCGGCTGCTGGCGCCCACGTCCTCGACGGCACGCGCGTCGCCCGGAGCGCTTGCATCGCCGGACGCGTCGCTCCAGGCGGACAGGGACGAGCGGCCTGCGCTGCCCTCGCGGTCCTCGCCCCAGTCGGAGTCGTCCGCGTCTGACGCGTCGCCCGCCGCTGCCGCCGCCGCGTCGCCTGGTGCGCGCAACAGCCCTCATGCGACCTGGTGCGAATCCTTCACTGTCAGCTGGACGCCACCACACCCTTGCTGGGGCTCCGCGCGCACCGCTGTCAGAGGCCCCGGCCGGCGGCGCGTACGCGGTCGCCAGCGGCCGGCCTGCGAGGCTCAGCAGGAGGTGCAGGGCGCGGTGATGCGCCTCGGGCGCGGCCAGGTTGGCGCTGCTGAGCGGCGCCGCCGCAAAGCGCGCCCGCAGGGCGGCCAGCGCGCGCGCCTTGGGCCGCTGGTTGTGGTCCACCAGGCGCTGCGCCAGCCTGTGCACCGCAGGTTGCCCAGGCTGTGAAGGGTGCAGGCGCTTGGCAAGCCTGAGACGTCAGGCAACTAGGTTCAAGGCCGCTACACAACGCCAACAGTGTGGTGACCTGGCCTTTCTCTGTCAGGAGGCACGCGGGTCAGCTGCACGGAGAGCACTTGAGGTATTTATCATTGAAAGGCAAAAACAGCGCGTGAAGGGTGTGTATGGCTTCCTCAAAACATGGACTGCACACGTGTACGGCGTGGAGAGCCAGTCATGCAGGCTACTACACTGGCCACTCCCGTCAACTACCGTCAGCGTCACATCACGGTGTGGTTGTATCGCTGTTACATTGCTGAGTGATGTGCAGGCCGCCCCACATTGTGGGGGCCGCACTCGTCCAGATGCATATCGGCCTCGCGAGGGTTGGTGTCCAGGTAGCCATGCACGCCGGTGTGGTGCAGGCAAAACTCGAACGCCAGCTCGTGGTTGTCATCAGCAGGCTGCGTGCCAAGCACAGCTGAGATCAAGCGTGAGAGCAGGTCGCTGCGCTGCACACGCAGCGCATGGGCCAGCTCAGATGCAGCCATTGTGGATGCCCCGGCAGGGAGCCGTGCGCTCTGTATTCGCTGGCATCGGCGCGCTCCCAGAACTATAGATTAAGATGGCCCCCTATGCGAGGGCAACATAAGGGGGCGAAATGGGGCTGACTCCAAAGCCAAGGCTCGCTCGAGTCGTGCGCATGTGAGCAGCCTTCAATTTCTTGCTGGTCCTGCCCCCCTGCTAGCGGCAGGCACGATGGTGAGCCGAGCTGCGACTCTGGGTGCGCTGGGGCCGGCCTGCCGGGGCTGGTTGCAGCGCGGCGTCAGCTCCACAGCGTGCTGCCACAGCAATGACGGGTGTGCACACAAACCAGTACTACTCGACCAAAATGGGGCTGCAGTCCGGCGCACTGCAAGCTGATGGTGGATAGAGTTGGTATTGTACGCCGGGAGTGAGAGTGCACAGTAAGCACACTAAACAACAATCGCATTCCCAGGTGGCAAGAACGCATGGCTTCATCCACTCTGCGGGAAGAAGCGCAGAAGGGCTTACAGGAGACACCCCTGGTGCGCCTTGGCATGCTGTGTGCACAGCTTGTGCACCGTGTGCGTCGACCAATGCGAGGGACCGCAGGCGGCAGGTGAGCCCAGCGGCCAGGAGAAAGAGAAGGTGACCAGGCGGAAGGGCGCGGTCGTTCGCGCCTGGCTGGTGAGCTTCTCTCTGCTTTTGCTATCCCA
>JAABUO010006858.1_pt1 | contig 13038 bp, 19 predicted proteins | sample 5559291 | NCBI WGS metagenome assembly JAABUO01 (sample SAMN10711878, study PRJNA513372) | rock metagenome | isolation source: Antarctica rocks | place: Antarctica: Victoria Land, Finger Mt sud
AAGTCTGGGATGCACAAATGGGCTCTGTAATTCCCATGACGACAACGGCCGTGTACTTTTTTGCTACAATAATACACATTCAATTTTGGTAAACACCCAGTAGCAATATGTAAAAATATGAAATTTAACAAATTTGTAAGTCAATTGAAATGCAATTAGGCAAATTGCATTTGTCAACTCAAATCTAATAGCCAAATTTGCATGTTGATTGATTTTCTGGTAACAATTTTTTTCTGTTTTGAAGGGTATCAAGCAGATACCGCTCAAAGCCTTTTTTCGGCTGCCAACACAGTAATGCCTGGCGCTGATCCAGCAATTGAGGCAATGCAAAAAGCAGAGCACCTCAGCAAAGAGACAAGACGTGTCTACAGCAGCAAACTTGGAATCATTGCGAATGCTTCAGGCAACCAGCCCCTGTTGAGGGTTCTTGTCCACTACCCTAACAAGGTCATTCAATACATCACAAGAAGCTATACTGAAATTGCAAGCCAGAAGACGATGCTAGTCAGCGTTATGGCTGTGTTCAGGCTGTTGAACATCAAGGTCAAGGCCAAAAGCAGCTATGACTCATACCTAGCATACTTCGACAAGCTTGATGCTGTACTGAGAGACAGGAGCAAAACCAATCTTCTCAGCAAGCGCCAGGCAGCAGGCTTCATCACTCACGCAGAGCTCCAGCTTGTCAGGGAGAAGCTTCCAGATGGATCCAAAGAGCGCGACGCAGGTCGACACAAGGCTGCTGTCATGTTCAGTGGCAGATGACTGCTGCTGGAGCACCAGTGGGCAAAACAATCACTGCTGCTGCTGCTACTGTCACACCAAAGGGCATCTGGCACATTTGGCGCAAGGCTGGGGAGGTCAGTGGAGAAGTGAGGTGACTCAGGCCCTTTGTCAGTATGCCTCACAGAGGTGAATGAGCTGTAGCTGGAATGAGATGCAGGTGCAGCTGAAGGCGGTGACACCCTCTGGACATCGTGGGTTGTACTTGCTCACTTACAATCAAATCTATATTGCTAGAGTGCTGCAGGGAAGTGCTGAAGAACTAAAAATGATGCTCTGCCCCATCATGGTTCTGACGTTAACAGGCAGTGACAGTGAGGCTCGAAAAGACTTGGATCCGGCTGCTGCTGACGGCAGCACAGTGGCACTACATGTCTGCGTCTGCCGCAGCAGCCAGCCTGTGCTGAAAGCTCTCTCTGTCAAGCCCTTTGGAGGTGAAGCCTTCCACCATGCCATGCGTGGCTACTCTGTCCCCTGCGTTGACAATCTCTGTTGCCTGCTGTATGGCTGCTTTACCGATGCAATGTTCTGGAGGCACATGGGATTGCAAAGTTTGGAGCTGGCCCAACAGGCGCTTAGTGTAAGGTCACTTTGTGGTACCACACCACATACCGGTACCATTAAACCGATTTAATGGTACAGCCGGTCAAACATAGAGTCTATAGGGTCTGACCTTTTGCCAACGTGAATGACATCAAATTCACTCTGCGGGCCATGGAGTTGAGAGTAGCATCAACAGCAATGAGTAAACGGTGTTGCAGACAGAAGCCAACATGCTACATCACGTCTGAGTGTGCAGTGCAGTGAGTTTAGTGATAAGCTGGCTGCTGCTGTCTAAGCTGGTGTTGATGTGAGGTGCGAGCTGACGGTCCTGCCGGTTGTCAAGGAGCTTAGTCATACTTATTACCTCAACTGAAAGCCTAAAGTACTGCCGGTGGATATTAAGCCGAGTGCAGTCGACTTCAGCAGCTCAGATAGTCGAAACACACCCTGCGCAACTGATCAAACAACGGCTGCAACTTTCAGACGTCATAAATACAGCCCATTGCAGTTTCCAGAAGGTGTGTTGCGTTTGCGGGTGAGAGTGTAAGTCCCTCCTCCGAAAAGTTTATGCATGCGTATGTGCTTGTGTGTTTGTGCCTTTTCATCGTTGCGAGATCGCTTGCCAAGACTTCTGTCGACTGTTTGTGGCCCTTCAAGGCCTTACTGATCTGGTGTGGTGCTGGCCGCCGACGCTCACCTCTGCACAAGTTTAGCTTGTCAGTTGGAACTGTCTGCTGCAACGACACTGCACAAACAGTGCTGACAATGTGCTTCATCTTGTTGTTGCACCAGAAAACCTTGTTGCGCAATTCACTACACGAACGTTGAGGCAAGGTGGGCCTGACTACAGTACTTGACCGTCAACGCCATGGAATGCTCTGCAGAGCGACACTATGAACAAGATCCACTGGTGCGTGTTGTTACTGGCAACGGCAATTGTTTGCACCGAAAGCCACCGGCTGCTTTCCGCTGAGAACCAACCTGCGGGCCGGAGTTTGGCTGAGTCAGACGAAAACGCCCTTGAGCACCAGAGGATCTTGGCAGAACTTGAGGAGGTCCACCAGCTCAGAGAAAGGATGTTGCAGCAAGGTGCGCACTCTCTATCATAGCGCAGCATGCATTGTGGTACAGCAAGCTGTGCTTGCAATATCTTTGTCAAGTCAACACTGCTAGCCTGCCCTCGCCTGAGGTGTCCCTGTGCTTGCATGATTGCGCAATCATGCTGATGACAGTCCACTCTGCATTACCCTGAATTTGCTTCACTAGCATGTCCTCCAGCATTCGGATATGTCATGTTTTGCTTCAAGGTAAAACGGGTGCACCTTCAACAGCAACCAGCATGTCCATCTATTCCACGCTTATCCAAATGTTGTCACAGGGTTTCTGCCATCAACTCACGCTCTTTCTCGGCAACCTGCAAATCTGTAAGCAGCATGAAGAGCAGCTCTTTTCAGAACATGTCAAGCAACTTCATTTTGTGCTGCAAAAGCATCGGGGTGACATGCACTGTCTGTCTGTGTAGCTGCGACGTACACATCATCAGGCGGTGCACCTGCCCCGGCTCCCATGGCTGCTTCTTCCCCATCTACACCCAATTCACCTCCTGCTGAGTCAGGCTATGGTCCTGGGGCAGAGGAAGCCCCAACAACTCACAACTGATATCATAAATTTGCTCCCTTAAAGGCTCACCCAATGACTTGAGAGCTTGAAGCTGTAGGCCCAACTCAATAAAGTGTTCCCAAAGTGTACAGGACTCCTCCACCTTGACTAATTAAGTGAGTTGCAACTTGAAGTCAGTTGATGCCAATAAAGGCCCTTTTAGATGCTAGCTGACGTTTCTGGTCTATCTTTGTACTGGTGATCTCCTATTAGCTTATGTTTCAACAGCTGCATGACCTGACATGTTGTGCCATATGTGTGCGTTGTTCCCACTCTCATGCTGCTGTCAGAATTGTCTGTGTTTGCACAGTATCACCTGCTCAGTGCAGCAGTTGTAGTCTGCAGCATGTGCGGCATGACATGGTGATGAACTGACATTGAAATGCAATCATTGCAGTGGGACAGTTGCATGACTCGATTCCCTGAGGCAGTAGAGATGTTGCTTCAAGTAAGTGTGGTCTTGTATGCAGATCCATGTCTGTCTCTTGTCGCAGATGCTGAATTTAGCGGCCTACTCGTGTATGCTACTTCTCTCAGGACAAATTTGCATGCAAGCGGTATGTGTGAAGCGGATGGTCAACAGGCATAACTTAGCAGGCTTGTGATATATATGGGAAGCTTGGAGGTCTGCAACAATTTGTGCTAAAGCATAAGATGGCACAACTAAATTCTCTACCAGACGTTTTAGTGCCAATCTTTGGCAGAAGCTTCATGTTGGTGTCACAGGCGTGCTTGCATATCGCATCAGCCTTGTAAGGTCGGTGCAGTTGATGCCAATGGGCTCGCAACTGTGCCGTCCGTTGTCATACATGCTGGTGAAGTCAAGCCTCATCGCATTAAGGCAATTGAGAACAGTCTAGGCATGAGCACCAAACACAGTGCCTGAACCATGTGACAGCTGCTCAAACGACCTTTGCTACACTGGATCAACTGCCTGTCTAGTTTGGCACACCATTGGTGGCATTCAAATACGGTATGCAGTGGCATAACTCTAGACGACATGCGCACATGTCTGACACTGAACTAGCTAACATACGCACTCAGCCCTGTGGCTGCCACATTATAGATGATAGGTTTAAGGAGGGACACCTCAGGACTAGTGACCCACATGTTTTGCCTGATAGGGGCTCATTCCGTCAGCTCTGTGCCATGGGAGCTAAGTTTAGGCCTAGTATAGAATCTGCAGTTTTGGATACCAGTAGCAAAGCGGACATTATATCCAGTTTGACCAGCTCAGTCAAGGACTTTGCAAGGAAGAGTGCTGACAGGGCGCTGAACACTGAATGTATGAATGAATGGCAAGCTCTTGTCATTCAACGCTTAATAGACACGGTCAATAACATACCTGATGGCCTTTGCTGCTCAACAGCGACGCCCCTGTCTTACACTCAGAGCGACAAGGTTAAGATGCGAGCTTTTCTTAGGGATAAGGTGTGTACCAGCATGGACAAGGCAGCAGGCACCATCATGTTTAACTGTCAGCGTAACTCTGTTGATAGGATGCAAACAGCTAATGCAGTCTTTGAGATCAGTCCCCGCACACAGTCAGACATAGTACATGAAAGCAATGATTTTGGGTCTAGGTATGGCTTTGCTCCGGATATGAGAAATTAGGACATCCCTTACTACAAGGGCAGTGATAAGATGCACAAAGACCCTGTTGGCACCCGCTTTATTTCTAGCTCTGCTAGTTCTCATATGAAACGCGTATCTTTGCTTCTCAACATTCTGTTCAATGCCCTTAGCCTTGACATTGACCAGCTGTTTGGGGAAGAGCTACGAGCATTGGCATTTCTGCAGCATGGACGGCCTGCAGCTGGGTTTTGAAAAACACTGCTGAACTCATACCTTTACTACATGTCTGGAACATACAGTACGCACAGCATAGCCCAGCACCTCCCCCATTGGATTCATGTGACTTTGCACGGTTATACACCAACATTGAGACTGCAGACATGCATGCTCAGATCACGGAACTGGTTGTCTGCATTTTTGCGCTACCTCAGCACAGCAATCACGCTGGCATCAAAGTGTGGCAAACGAAGCCTGCTGTTTGGCTACGTCAGAATCAAATGCCTGCTACTGACCAGGCCAGGTCAGGCACTGGTCATGGTGGCAAGTATATGATCTTTGACATACACACCATTGATGTCTGGCTTTCGTTCCTGCTTGCAAACATGTATGTCAGGTTTGGTGACAAGATTCGCCGTCTCATTATGTGCACGTATAAGGCAGTGAGTCAACGAAGATATGCAATGACGAAGTGATGTGCAGTCATTGTACCGTGTACATGTGAAGGTGAGGGATTGCCAAATTATGCAGCAAGGGTGTTAACATGGTGATGGAGAGAGCCCCAGTATGGCAGAACTGAGCTGGGTGAAAGGACCAGAAGCATCCTCCCCACGCTGGTAGCCTATGCTGTCTTCCTCGAGAGCTGCAAGAATGACCCTCAGATCGATTTGTTGAGCACCAGCTAAAATGAGGGCCTCTTGAACACTGACAACACAAGGTCTGCGCGTTTTGTCGAAAGTTTCAGGAAATCCACTTGCACTGGGGGATTGCATCCTGCTCGGTCAGGTCAAGATCACAATGACAGGCGTGTGGTCGGCACATGCAACCGCGCCGGTAACGTGTCTTTTATCACTTTACCTCAAAGCGTGCAACCATGCTTTCTTTGCGCAACTACGATCTGAGCGCTGATGACTAATGCATGTGATGCGAGGCACGTGATGGGGGCCAGCGGCATCCTCTGTCCTGCGTAAAACTTTATGCACAGAGACATCTGCAGCAACGGTCAAGCACCAACGGTGATCACGTATCTGTTAAGCTGCGTAGATCCTCCATTTTTCACCTGCATGGTGAGCATAGCTCGTACAGATGCGATTCAACGCTTGAGCATCGCGTGAAGCTCACGAAGACAGAATGGGGATTTTCAGTAAGAAGGGAAAATCGTATAGCTTCGACTTCAGCATCCAAGTGCACTCGTTGCGACCATGGCCAGCCACTGCGGGCCCAATGTTCATCTCTTGGCAGCGAGGTTCCAGCAAAAGAGGCAACACAGCTCCCGTCAACCCCACTACCAGTCCTGGGGTAGCAGCTGCTGAGTATCGCTTCGAAGACCGCTTGAGCATATCTGCTACTTTGTATTCGGTGAGAAAGCGCTTGAAGTCCGTGCTCCGCTGCTGCCCCCGAGTATATGCGTAAGCTATCAGGTGAAGCCCAGGCAGAAGCTGTGACACACTCCCTGGTCGTGCTACAGGAAGTCTACAAGGGCAAAGATGACAACAGCATTGGCCCTTTCACTGACAAGTGGCTCATTCTGTCACTTGTTGGATCGGGCAGAGGGAAAAAAGAGCAAGGGCAGGTTGTGGTCAATCTAGCACATTATGCTGCTGTTCACAATGAGGCTCGACAGGGTTTCACAGTTGCTGTCACTGACAAGAAGATCACTCAAAGCCTGGGAGAGGTTGTTCTGGAGGTCACCATTGGGTGAGCCCCTAGCACTCACCTCCAAAGCAAGCCAACTATGTTATCCATCCCTTGTTGCTGCGTTGATCACAGTCGCAAGCCTTCTGCACTGCACATCTTGTTTGATAGCTTCATGTAGGGGCTACAACTGCATGATGCATGCTGTGATGTGTAGGTGCCGCATGAGAACCAAGCAGAAGGGCAAGATGACATTCACCGGCACCAGCAATGCTAGCTCTAGTGGCTTGCAGCGCACTGGCAGCGAGATTTCAGACAGTGAGTTTCCTAGCTTGTTACATCGGTGCAGCTTGGCACTCTGTCTGTGCATCTGCCATCTATACTGCATTGCGCTCATCACATCTTGTGGTGAAAATACTCCTGTAAGAGTATTTTTTAGTTGCTTGTGTGCGTAGTGGCAATGTGACCTGCTCCAGTCAATGCAGCAACATATAAATCCGTCGTACGCATCAACTTTACAACGTGCAGAGAGTACAGTCACCAAAGCCCAAACGCACACACTCCTGCCGGTTAGAGTGTCAATCGTTGTCATATTGGTAGTACTACTATGTGGGCATGCTTGACCGGAAAATGATCATAGGCGGCAGTGCATCAGGTCTTATGGGCGTTCACACTTAGCCCATCCAAATGTGCATGTGGCCAGGCAGATAATGCATTGTGTCTGCTGACCAAACCACATAGTCTGATATGCATGCAGCATACAATAGCCTGTGCACCTGCTTCTTCATGCAAGCATGCAATCAAGCATGCAATTAACAGACATGCAATCTTGACAAGCGCCCCAGCTTGTGCAACAGGATGCCAACATTCATTCACCCAGCTCTGATATGACTTTTGCAGGTGACTATGGCTCAGACTATGGAGACGATGGCTATGGCGCACCTGCTGGTGCTATTATGGAAAGCATCAGAGAAGAAGACCACAGTCCAGGATCAGCAAGGTCACAACGCCATGCAGAAGCTTCTCGCTTCTCACCTGGTCCCCTGGAATCAGTCCCAGAGCCAATCCCAGAACAATCTGCCTCCCCAGTCAGGCAGTCAGAATTTGCTGCTAAGCGCCCTGTGGAGCCTGAGGCAGGCCCTGTACGGCCCTTGGCTCCACATGCTAATGTTGGAAAAGCCGCCAAGTATGATGAGGATGGGTTCCTCCTGGATGACGAAGAAGATGAAACACCTCAGCCACCAGTTGCTTCCCGGGCGCCACCCCCAACCAGACCCATCACAAACCCTCCCAAACCCCCCTCAGAGTATGACCTGGCCTATGACTCCTCTCCTGCCCCTTCGCCTCGTGCCAATCAGCTGACCAGGAATCAAATTGCTATTCCTGAGCAGCCATCCACCGCTGCCATGGCCTCCCGCCAGACCCAGCCACCACAGCAAAGCACAGCAGAGTCTGCCCCACGTGACCTTGCAAGTCAGATTTCAAGACTGGCTGAGGAGGAGTCTGACGAGGATGACTTCCTGGCAGCTGCCGTGGCAGCTGTTGAAGCTCAAGACAAGCAGTCCGGTCCGCCAGCCCCAGCACAGCGTGCTCAGCAGGCTCAGCCAGCCAGACCTGCAGCTCATGTACCTGCCGCTGGGCAATCAGCAGCTCCAGCACCACAGCTGCGGCAGCAGCCACCACAGCCCCAGAGACCTGCTACCAATGAGGCTTTCCTGCCCTCTGATGATGAGGCCAGTCCTATGGCAATTCAAAACCAGCAGCAAAGCAGGCAAGGCTTGCCTGCCATCCCGCCATCCATCCCCAGGACCTGGGACCGCCCCTCTCCACAGGTGCGGCCGTCCATGGACTCAGAAGACACTCCGCAGCGGTCAGAGCAGTCCTTGCGCAGTCGTTATGGTGTACAGAGATCCTCACCAAGTGGTGCCAGTGATGCATCAGCAGGTGCTGCTGCCGCGTTTCTGGCTGCTCGCACGGGCAGTGGAACTGCACCTGCTGTACATCAGGGCCAGTCCATGAGTTCCCGCCCACTTTTGGCGGGAGAGACAGAGCAGCAGCGGCCAGGCCCAGTTCCTATTGCTCGCCCGCCAACCTCTGCCTACAACAACGGTGCAGCTTCTGCCAACTCAACTGCAGTTCCCGCCAGTGACGCTCCCAGGCCTAGCAGCAAGTGGTTCAGGAAGACCCCTCCTGTGGCTCCCCCAGCCCAGTCCCAACCCCAGGTTCAGTCCAAGGCAGCTGGTAGTGAAGCTGCATACAATCCCTTTGACTCACCCACGAGTCAGAATGGTGACGGCCGGCTCAGCCCAATGGCGTTGGCTAACCAGCAAGAGCAGCAGCGTCGGCAGCAGCTGCAGCCACAGCAGCCTCAGAAGCCGGCACAGGAGCAGGGCATGTACATGGATGAGTCAGAAGAGGAAGAGGACCAGAATGCAGGGAGGTTTGGGGGCCAGCAAACTGGGCAGGTGGGTCAGAGGGGTTTTGCCCAAGACCAAGGCCTGGGGCAACAGCCCCAGGTGAACCAAATCAGTCCCAGGGGTGCTATCACTGCAGGAGTAGGAGGTGAGGCCGCTTTTCTGCACATAAATTTGCATCAGATAATTGACATGCACTTGAAACAGGTCAGTTGAGGAAACACCGCAAAACAGCCATTTCAAAGGGCTATTAGTGACATAGCCCAGCACTGTTTTGCTGAAATAAAAAAGTGCGCTGTGGCACTTTGCTGTTACGTAGTTTTGACACACCATCATTCAGATGCGCCATCCCCACAATGCAAGCAGCCAGAGAGGGTGCTTGGCAAACTTAATGGTCAACAGCATGGGCAGCTGCATGTCAACCCACTGTGTCAAACCACACCGTCAGCATGTGACCTAAAGCTTTTGACAATGGGCAGCTTTGGCGTTGCTTGCCAATCATACAGCTCATACCTTTGTGCATGACCACTGCTCCTGGCAGGCAGACTGCATGCATGGCTGGCAAGCAGAGCCTAACTGCTGTACGCCAGCCATCTGCAGGATTTGAAGTACACCCACATAGCAACACACCCCCTGTTGTTGTGTTGCATAAGAGAGTATCAAGAAGTGTGCCCAGCAGCCTGATTGAGGGCTTCTTCTCTGGCCAGCCTGTTTGTGAACAGACACTCACACATACACATGCTGTCACATGCTGGAGACTCCTCATTTCAAAACTCTCAAAGCTTGATGCAAATGAACTGGTTTCATGCAATGAGTAACTGGTGCAGGCACTGGTGCTGACGTGGCAAGTGTGGGGCCAGGGTCACCCCCCTGGGCGCAGCAGAATGGGCCCAGCAGCCCTGCTTACAGTGATGAAAACTCTTTTGGAGGTACATCTACCTCACACATTGTACTTGTTTCTCTTGCCGAACATGCTCTCTCTCTCAGCATGGTCATCTGTTGCTCGTGAGGGCGGCAATCTCTATGCAACCAGGTTGCGCAGTTTCAGTCCTCAGTCTCACTCACGTCAACCTTTGTTTGGACGCTGTAACTGAGCTGTTACAGAACCTGTTTGAGTCCTTTCCAGCAAGCCTGCTTTACTCGTGTTACTACACTCACAGGCATCATGCAAGTTGCATCATGTTCTCCTGTGCCTTCCACTTCTTGCTTTGTCTTCTCAACTTGACTTCTGATTGCGAGCTTGTGGTCATACGGCCAAATCACCGGTGCAGCTGGACATTCAGCTGCCGTATCACAGACTGCTGTCACAATGGAAAGCTGGCAGAATGTCCTGATTGTGTGGTTTTTTTAATTTAAAACAAAGTGTTAATTGTTCGATTGGTTGGACGATTGGGTGGACAATTGTTTGATTGGGTAAAGATTGTTTTGGTTTTGTGAAGGTGAGAGAGGCGGTCCTGCAAGATCTCCATCTCAGGTGGAGCGCATCAGAGCCAACATGGAGGCGCAGTCCCAGAACAGGCCTGGGGAGGGCTTCGGCCCCACCCACCGTCCTGTCATTGGGGTCTCCCACCAGTCCTCCCCCACCCTCAACAAAGGGGTCCCTGACCGTGACTTTGCCAGGTGAACAAATGCATAACAGTTCTGCGTTTCGTTTTTGCAAGCAATGACACTGGCTATCAGACAGACTTGCCATGAGTACAGTTTGTCACTACTGTGCCGCAAAACAACCCTTTGTGCTAGTTGTGCAACTAGTGTTGCTGCTGTGAACAGTGGTTCTGTAGCAGCTTGTTGGTTAGCTGTTTCTGCTGTTCAGTGTTGCTGCTTGTTCTTGGGTGTACGGCGCAGGAGCTATCACACTGCATGTGTCTATGCACATGTTAGTGCAGAGGGATTGTCATGTCGAGTGCCACAAATCAAGAACTCTAAGCAGTGCCGTCAAGAGCCATAGATAGAGGCATCGTGCACTTTGATTTTGCGTCCCACATAGGCTCACTGTATGCTTTGCCTGGCAAGATGGCACAGGCCACAATGTGACAAGGCTTTTGCACCAGCTACGTTCAACATCGCCTTGGCTCAGCCAATGTCAAAGTTGTCTTAGCCATTGTTGCATGATCAACAGGCATGAAGATGGGCAGCAAATGAACGGGGAATCCGGATCTTCCATTCGCTCCTGGGCACGGAAACTGGACACTTCTAACGACCCACTGTCAGCAGTTAGAAAGGCCGAAGAAGAAGAGAGGCAGCAAGCTCAACGCCGGGCTCAGGAAGAAGAGCAGGAGAGGCTGCAGGCTCAGGAAGAAGAGGAGGTGAGGTTCAGAGTGCAGCAAGAGCAGCAGGCTAGGCTCAGGGCAGAAGAAGAGCAACAAGCCAGACGCCGTGCTGAAGAAGAGCAGCAGGCTATGCTCAAAGCTGAGGAAGAGCAGCAAATGCGGCGCAGGAATGAGGAACAGCAGTTTGCTAATCGGCGTGCTGAAGAAGAGCAACAGGCACGCCGCCGGGCTGAGGAAGAGCAGTTTGCTCGGCGCAGGGCTGAGCAGGAACAGCAGGCCAGAAGACATGCTGAAGAAGAGCAACAGGTTGCAATCATCTGCCAGTGCCGTCGAGTCCTTGTATATGCTTTGCCGTCGCTCTGTGCATCTTCTGTGCACCATCAAGCCGTCGAGAAAAACAAAGGACAAAGCATCACTGAAGCACTTTCACTGCATTGACTGCATGCTTGCAGAGGCAAGAACAGGCGGGGCTTGTGCATTGACAGCTGTGCAGGATCTTACCTCTGTCTCTCATCACTACCAGGTCCTGGTGCAATGTCTGCCAGTATCCATCCGCTGTGTCTGATGGACAACTGTTAGCGCTGAGCTTCATCTTGATCATGATACTGACCTTGAGTCCAAAGCCAAAGCCAATCTGAAACACACATTTGACCCCAGAATGGACTGACACAAACCATAACTCTGTTGTGGCAGTGACTATTGCTGGATAACCGGCTAGATTACCTTGCTAGCTTTCATGTGTTCCCTTCATGCTGGAGCGATTTTGACATTTGGCAAGAAACATGGTATCTAAACTGATCTGACCTAGCCTGAAGTCGTCTGACTTGACCTGACCCAACACGATAGAGCAACTCTGTGTGCAGGCTCAGAGGCGAGCTGCTGAAGAAGAAAGGGCACGCCGCGAGGCTGAAGCAGAGGAACGGCTGCGTCTGGAAGCTGAGCAAGAAGAAGCCCTGCGGCGTGAGGAGTCTGAGGCATCTGAGAGGCGCAGGAAGAGGGCTGAAGAAGAAGAGGCTGCCTGGCTGAGACATGATGAAGAGCAGAAGGCAGCTGCTGCAGCGGCTGCTGCTGCTGCAATTGCAGGCATGCCCCGTTTGCATCTATATTGGTCAGGCAGTACATCAGATGATACATGACGGTGCCTTTGCTCAATGTGGAAAGCACCTTTTGCCTAACATGGCAACTTTGCCTACTGGAGTTGGCAACTTTGCCTACTGTTGATGCCACCTTTGCCTACTGTTGACAACACCTTCGCCCACTGGTGATGGTGTGCTTGACGGCAGCTGCAGTGCTCAAGCTCTCGTTGCTGTGTCCCCGTATAGCAGAAGTTGTGCCCCAAAGTAGTAGACGTTGTAGACGCCGTAGTGCTTCAGAGTCAGCCAGCTGACCAGTCTTGTGTCACCATCCTTGTTTCAATCCACACAAGACTTCAGTGCCATGAATGTCTGCCTGAGGCATGTTGCTGCACAATTTACTTACCTGGTCATTAGTCTATCACCTGGCTTTTCCTGCCATCTGGTATTCAACCTGAATGCCCACTTGTGCATCCAAGCCAGAGCGTCTGACCATTCAAGTTGGGGTCTGAAGCCCAAGGAAGCAAATTATACAATGAAATGTAATATTTTTTTGGGATGAAATAAATGACTTTTCCTGTGTGTAATTCAGAGTCGGCCAAGTCAATGGCAACACCCCAGGGCATGTCACGGGGTAGCCGGGATCTGGGGCCCAGGCTGGAGGGGGCCCAGGAGGGGGTTCAGGGCAGCGTACCCCCCGGCTTCACATACACTCAGATTGAGAGCATGGTCAGGGAGCTCAGGACTGCTGCTGCCCTAGAGGTGAATGTCAAACATTCAATCATTCCTTCGTTTGTTCATTCATTCAATCCTTCATTCATTCAACATGTGTCCTTCTCCAGAGTGTCAGATATGTAAAGTCCTGAGTACGAG
>JAABUO010006860.1_pt1 | contig 13036 bp, 20 predicted proteins | sample 5559291 | NCBI WGS metagenome assembly JAABUO01 (sample SAMN10711878, study PRJNA513372) | rock metagenome | isolation source: Antarctica rocks | place: Antarctica: Victoria Land, Finger Mt sud
ATCCTTTGCGAGCTATGCTCAACTCTGCCGTGGATCGCAAGGGCCACGTGTGCTTGCCAGCGCTAAAGCTTGCAGGTCTGATCCGCCATTTGATCCCCGTGCTTGATACCAGACTCAGGCGTGCGATAAGGGGTGCCTCTTGTATCATCTGCTGTCGTCCCATATCAACGTGTCGCCAATGCAAGCGACCCTTACGGTTAACACACAGCTTCCCATGACTGCTTACGGCTGCAGGTGCTCTTTAAGCTGTAGCTGCGGTTCTATCGAGAGTCGACTTTGCTATCGTGTCGAGCGTGCTTCTTAAGCAACTGCAATGCACCACAGTCCAGGTAAGCTGCTTAGTCTGGTGACACCTTTCGTACCGCTGCTCGCCGTGGACAAGCATGCTGTGGGCGTCAATTGTGGCATCGACACGTCTGTGCTGCAGTACTCGTGCCAAACGTCATGTACACACATATGAATTGTAGTCTACACCGGCGATGTTGCAAACTCACTGTGAGGGCCTGCTCCTTATGAGTATCTAGTCTCAGCACGTTGTGCTGTACAGGCGCCAACGGAGAAGGCATATCAACAAGGAAGAGGAGGGAGCACGCTCTCATTGCTGACCCTTTTGATGAAGAAATACCTGAAGCACATCGAAATTCTGCACAGAAGCTGTGCCAAACAAGTGCAGTTGATCGGGCACTGTGTCTGCAGTCCTCTCGCATGCCGGTGGCAAGTCCAGGTGTACCTCTCATGCAACATCACACATGTACTGTCAGACTCAGTGTACACTGCCAAACTGGCCCATGTGAGCAGCAATGGCAACTTGCATTTTGACTACCATGCTCTGCAAAATGCAGACGCTGCAGGACCAAAGACAATGTTCCAACTTGCCTTTCTTGTTGTTCTTGTTGAAAGCCCCATATTCCAGCAAAGCTGCCATGGCTCACTGAGTCACAGAAAATTGCAATGCCTGTTGTAGCTCAGTTGCCTTGTCCCGTGCACATGCACATGTGCGTTTGTTTATAACTGAGCAGCAGCATCTTTCTGATGCAGGCTTTCAGCCCTTCTGTGTTGGAGCCTCCCCTCCCAGTAGAGCTGGCCATAGACGTGCATGGCCTGCTGTGCCTCCACCTACCAGCATGGATTTGCAAATACCTCACCCTGATACATATGCACCAACAGCAGCCCCACCAGCATCAGCAGCAGCAGCAGCAAACCTCTTGCACGACCAGGCAGGTAGACAGCAAGCAAACATCGGCATGCACAGGCAGGACGGCTTCTGCGATGAATCTCGCTCCCAGCACATAAACACTCTGTGGCGGCAAGGACTGCAGTGGCTTGCAGACTCTCAGGAAAATGCCCAGAAGATTCTGGTGGAGTATGAAGCAGGCCATCATGCTGTACAGCCAAGAGCCCCCAACGCTCAGCATGTACAGGACCTCAACGGAGCTCCGCTGCATCATGAGCCGCCGCTCCCTTCCCTGCACTCAAGCCCCACAGTTGCACAGGTCCCAATTTGCCATGCGCCTTCAGAGGCATTTTCACACACACCCATGGTTGCCAAAGGTACACAGCACTGGGATAAAGACTTTTCATATGCTGAGGGTCAGATGCTCAGCAGCCACCCTCAGCAGGGCCACATGCTGTCCAGTGCACAAACATGGAGTGCCCCTGCTGCTGCTGCCCACAAACCATGGGAAGAGGCGGCTTCTGCTGACCTGATCTCGGAGACGCAGCCCAACTGCAATGGTTTGCAAGCTCAGAAGCACAGCAACTCCACCTCCTGGCAAGCTGGCGACCCTGTTTGCAACAGGGGTGACTCCACCACCAACAGCTATGGGCAGAATAGCAGCGACTTGCACACTCGCATAGACCTGGCTGCTGCACAACCACTGGTGGCCTATGCACAGAGCCCCTTGCATTTGCCGGGGTCCACAAATAGCGATGTGGATAATGTCGTGGATAACGTTGTGGATGATGACAATGACTTTGACCTGCAACGTGCTCTGGCAATGAGCCTTGCTCAGTTTGAGATGGAGGACATGCTGAGGACAACGGCTGAGTCACTGCCAGTGAAGAGGCAGAATGGTGGTGGGCATGTCTGGCAGAGTAAGCACTCTTGTTGCAACCTTTGCTATTCTGGAATGTCAGAACCAGCAATCAGTAGGCTGTCAGCGTCTGCATTCAGGTTCGAGTTCAGCAGACTTGTTGTCATGACATTTTGCATGACTGCTCAAGCAGCAGCACACTGCTGGCTGCTGTGCTTGTGTTGGGCATGCAACCTGTTTGATCAATGCACTGTTGGCATGCCTAGGGCATTTGTGGACATCTCCTCTGACCAGTCAGCCAACTTCCTCTGACCAGTCACCCAACTTCCTCTTGCAGTCATTTTGCCTTTCACTACTTGCATCCACTATTCAGTTATTTTTGCCCACTGCCTTTCGTTGAACCCTCCGCCATGTACAGTGCAGCACTCACCTCTAGCCTGTCACTGGTTGATTTCCAGGCTTGCAGTGCCCACATGCTGTATGCGCCCCCATACATCAGCAGCAGCAGCAGCAGACCATGATTCTGCTTTAGATGTCAGCATGCCTTGCCACTCGCAAGGCTGCATGTTTCTGCCTGTTTCAGCGCAATCTGAAATCTCAACACAATGTTCCTAGAGAATCTGCATTTCATTCACTGCAGTCATGCACCACCATCATGTCAAAGTCAAGGCAGTGCCATTCACGATGGTGGTGCTGCTGCAGATGAGAAAGATCCCACTGTGATCGAAGGCCAGCAATCAAGCAGCACAGCTGAAGAGGTACAGAAGCTACAGAAGGCGTCAGACCCTGATTCAAACGGTTCACATGACACCATAGGCGCCCAGCCTACATCGCCACACACTTCCTGTGACCTCAAAGAACGCGACGCCAGATTGATCGACGCCCTGAACGACTTGAGTTTGGCGGAGCTCAAGTCGTTTGGCTTGGACAAACCATTTGACGACAGCAAGCTCACTGTTGAAGTAGTTCACAGACTGAAAGCACTGAGGCTAGAGAGGCTGGCAGCATCTGGCGGTAAGGAGCTTGCCTCCATAGGCTTTTCCTCTGTTTACCTAACAGCACTGTTGGTCCTAAGCTGAAAGGTCATGTGGCCCATGCAGGCAACCATGGCAGTACATTGCCTGAGTCAGGTGTTTGTAAGGAAGAAGACAGCCTGATGGATTACTGGTATGACTCAGAGGATGCATCATATGAGTGTGATCAAGAGAGTGAGTCTGAGTGTGAGCAAGCTACTGGTGAGGTTCCACATGGTGAAGTTGAGATTGCTATGGGTGACTGGGTAGATGTTGTAGCTGATGTGGCCGAAGCGCCAAATGGCAATGCCAGCAAGCCTTGCATCATCAACTGATGGTGTTGTAGTCATGATTTAGCCAGCCTGATTTGCCTGAGCGCTAACCTCAAGCCTATCATTGCTATGTACTTACGAGAGCAAAGGTGGGGCCAGATTGGAATTGTCTGCCAAACTTTGCTTCCAGAGTGGAAATCATTGGTCTTTGCTTTCTGATGTAATTTGGTGCTCCCTGATTCAGGCATTTGATCAGAAACAGCTGTTGAAGGCTGTCAGAATGACTGTTTGCTATATGACAGCTGTTCCCTGTCCTGTTATGAGGGTTTCTTCTAGAATGATAAAGTCATCAAGACCAGCATCGTCATCAAGATTTCAAATTAGAAGCTGCAGCTGTGCAGCATTGCAGATTAATTTAGTTTCTGTTGACTATCGCCTTGCTGCTTTCCCCAAGAGTTTAGCTAAGTAATAAATGTACTATAGCTGTTGTGTATCCCCACTTCAAAATTGTAGTTACAGCGAGACTCTTTGTAGCCTGTATTGTATGCCACTCAAGACAAATTATCGTGGCCGCCTGTACTACACCCATGTGGGCTTTAATCAAGCATTGCCTCTTTTAGCAGCAAAGCAAGCAAACTGTACTCACAAGGGCTGACCTGTCTCGATTGTTGCAAGCCTAAGGGCATGGCCATGCCAACCCACTCTCGTTCAGATTTCGTTTATGGTTGACCAGCTGTTCCTACCTTCGCTAGATTTGTGCAGAGGAGCACCCACAAGAGCGGACATTGTAGAAGGCGTTCGTGGCGATTGAAGCAACCGCCGGAAGTCGGTGGCCATACTTCTACTGAAGGGCGAGTCAACACGGTCTAGCAGATGCATGCCTGCTGAGAACCCCGCTCTTGCCGCAACGTTTGTCCCTGCTTCTCATCCAGTCCAGATTCGCAACTCATCGCTGACATGTGCCCAACATGATAACATGCACAAGTCGCTCCAGCTAGCGTCCAATCATGCCTGGTTGTGTTGTTTCGCTGCAGAATACAGTCATATTGACACTGCAATGAACGTTGGTGCAGGACACTACAAACATATTCAAAGCATTCTCAGTGTCATCAAGCACACGGTGACTCCATCAATGTCAACACTGCCAAGCGCTGTGTGAAGTTGCAACTTGACTACTTGCCTATGATCAGACAACTGCACAGCAGAAATCAGCCAGCTGGGACCGCCAGCATACAACACACCATGGGGTCATCACAGGACGATTGTGCCATGATCTCCCCAGAACAGTTCAGCAACATCTTAGCAAGTGGCAAACACTGGATTGCCATAGACGGCTCTGTGTATGACGTCAGCTGCTGGTGTCAAGCACACCCTGGCGGCAAGCTTGTCCTGCTTCACAGCGCAGGCAGGGATGTTTCAGAAGCCTTTGAAGCCTATCACCCTCGCTGGGTCAGACAGCGGCTTGCAGCATTCAAAGTGGGGCAGCTAGACAGTGAGCCATCGCATAGCTATCCTGCCACAGCTGATCAGCATCCATCACAGCCCACTCAATGTGCATCACCTGCTAGCCAGAATGATGAACTTTTTCATGCTGTGCAATCAACCTCATCATCTCCAAATGCCCATGACAACAAAGCTGATGTACAGATGATCAGCAGGGAAGTCCAGCAAAGCAGACAGCAAAAGCTGACAGCAGCAGACAGGCTGAAAAAAGTACAACGTGCTCTAGAGGCGCACGGCTTGTTCCACACATCGGCTGCTTTCTACGTCAAGCTTGCAGCATGTTGCGCAGCATGCTTGGCATGGTCCATCTGTGTATTATGCAGCAGCATGTCGTGCCAGGTGCTCTGCTGCTTGGCCTCTTCTGGCAGCAGGTCTCCTCTTCTGCTTCTTTCTAATTTTTTCGCTACCTGGCAAGGTTGTAGCTGACGCCTACATCACGTGAGCTCTGAGGAGCTGTGTCTTGTATGCTGCCAAATCCTAGCATTGTGTCTGTTGCGATGCGAAGCCTGTCTGAATTTGGCATGTCAAGACACAGGAGCTCCTGTGAGCCTACACAGTAAGGTGCATGACTCACAGCAACTACATGTACACTGCAGCCACAGCTGCATTACAAAACATGCTTGTTGTGCATTGGGCATGCTGATAGGTAGCTGAGCCATCAGCAAGCACGAGTTGACGATGGCACCTGCATATGCAGGTAGCCTTTGTGGGTCATGATGCAGGGCACAATGCTGTTGCACATATCAGCAAGTATGATGGCTACATAGGGCTGGTTGTGAATGCCTGCATTGGAATTGGACCCAGCTGGTGGAAGGTAAGCTTCTGTGCGACAGGCACGCTGATGGTGTTCTTGCGCTCAGCTGTGTACAGCTTAATGTCTGTGCCTGTGAGTCTGTTGCTACCGTTGAAGTCTGTCGTTACCTTTGAAGTTACCAAGGTGTTTAGTGAGGTGCTAGTCAAATGCATGACTAGACGAAGCTGACTAGATGCAACTGAGGTGAGAGCTCCATCGGCCAGGACCGTGTGTGCGCCATTGTTCTGCTTCAGCACTTGCAGTCCAGACATTATGCCAGACTGGATGCATACTAGTATGTTGTGTTTGCATGGCAAGCCAAAAACCATCTGATGACAACTGCATTAAACTGCTTTGTTGTTGGCATTGACATCTCGTGACATCTCAGAAGGCATAGCGGACGATGCTGTATGCAGGCAACTCATAATGTACATCATCTGGTCGTCAACAGCTTGGACTGCGATCCAGACATTCAGGTAAACCCACAATTGAAGTGGTATTTTCCTTAGGTATATACAAACCGTAGCTGCCATCTTGGGTGGCACTGTCTGTATCTCCACATGCCAATGACCTGCAAGTTCTGACAGCAGCCAGTAATTAGTTAGACACTTCCAGTTGACTGTGTCGTGAATTTCTGCACAGTCAAGCAGGCATGGATCTCGCTTGTTGGCGGCATATATATATATCCCCATAAATCAATATCGTCGTTACATCAATACATATCAGTTGACGTCACATGGTCCTCACAGAAGCAACCATTAGAAACAAGTGATACAGCTAAATATCTGCTCACTGTCAGGCGTCACAGCAGCATATGCTTACCTGTACTAGCAGATGCAGACATGACAAAACGCCTGCTCGTGATCACACTGCAAGGACGCAGTAAGTGTTGCTTTTGTTGGTGGTGCAGTTCATGCCGCTGCTAGCCATCTCCCCACGCTTCTTCCAGCCTGTCTTCTCACGCTACCACAATGCAGTCCTGCACTTTGACGCTGCAGCCAGCCGCCTCATCCCTTACCAGCATTTCACCTTCATCCCCTTGCTCATGGTCGCCAAGTTTGGTAAGAAGTGTGTGCATCCAACGATTGCTGTGCACACAGTGCTGCAATCTTGAGAGCTTCTACACTGTGCTGCTGAGGTCGACGCCATTGAAATTCCAGAAATTGCTGCAAAGCGGTGTGCATGGCATGTCTGGGATTAGCAACATGCACTATACTGAAGTTTGGCCAAGCGCCCAACAGCGTCTTGCAACACATCAAGGTCAACAGCATGTCATCATACCACACATGTATCATGAAAGCGCAAGACCTGAATGCATAACAGCATTCCTGTGTGTCTTGTCCCTTTTGGTTTAGTCAGGGCTTGCGTTTGTGCAATCACAATCTTGCTGGCTCCTGAAGAAGTGCGGTGCATGCAGGCCTGTACCTGCAAAGCGTGAAGCAGTTGATGCAGGGCCAGTGCTACATCAATCGCACCTGGGAGACTTGCACTCAGATTTTCTTCTTTGCCTGGTAAGCAGTCTCCACATCCTGCATACCAAATCTCAGTACTGGTGCTCAGCCTGCGGCGTATCACTATGCAATGCTCCTCTTGCAGTTGTCTGCCAGAAACTGAAGAACTGGCTGCATGCAAGTGAAGGCGTGCATTCCAACATGGGAACATGTGCAACTATGTTGTCAGTGTCCTGCTGCTATTGTTGCTCACTGGGCAGCATGCATACTACAGGAATGGGGTGCTGTTGGGGTGTGTGCAGGGGTGGCTCCCCCGCCTGCAGCTGCTGCTTATTTCCCATGCCACCTTCTTTGTCCTGCACTTACAGGCAAGCTCTATGCCTGCATTGGACATCAACGAAAGAGTGCATGTTGGTTTGGCTTACAATGAAGCTGAAACCATGAAGAAACATCACACTCTTGACCTAGTGCTTGGCTCAAGGCAGAAAGCAGAGTTTGTTTTGCGTGTTGAGTGACCTGCCTAGCTGCACTTTTATGAGAACAAGACTGCAATTTGGCATATCACTACATCAGCAATGGTGACCAACAAGTGCTTGAAGCCAATGTGCGGAGTTGCTGAGGTACAATGTGTGTTGCTGTGCAGATCTGCTTGAGCCACTTCTCTCAGCCAACTTTTGAAGGGTTGCCTGAAGAGGACCAAGACTGGGTGACAACCCAGGCAAGCTCTGTTGCTGTCACCGGCCTGCATCCTGGCATGCAAGTGAATGTTGCGCTAAGTCAGCAGGGCAGGCTGCCTGACAGTTACAATGCTGATACTGTCCATGCCTCAAGATGCCGTCTTGACCAGCAGTTTTGGCCCGTGCATGCAAGGCCACCATGCATCATGCGAAGGTACAGAAGTCAAGATGACCGTATGCTGTGCTCCTGCCTCAGTTGGACCTGACGGGCTAACGGAAAGCAAAGCACAGGGCAGCCTGTTTCGTTGTAGGGGGTAAATTGAGCAACCAGGATGTGGAGCTGTTCCCCGCATGACTATACTTTGATCAGAGGCAAGCTTTCCATACCCCATACGTCAGCTTTGCCACATCATGACGGCAAAGTCGCATGCTTGACTCAAGGTCCATGTTTGTACAGGCAAGTGGGACCAAAGCGGAGCAGCCCCCTTAAGCAGACTGAGGCTTACACATGAAGACGCACTGATTTTGTAAGATCATGGCACTGTGTGTGACAGCTGCTGGTGTGCACAGGTGAGTGGGACTATGAACTGGAGCTGTCCTGTCTGGCTGGACTGGTTTCACGGGGGCTTGCAGTTCCAGATAGAGCACCACCTCTTCCCGGCACTGCCCCGCCACAACCTGCGCAAGGCCTCCCTGCTGGTGCAGCCCCTCTGCCGGGACCTGGGCCTCCATTATCACTCCCCTTCCTTTTTTGAGGTAAGCTCTTCGAACTCCATTATTGCTTTGCGTAACCTTTTCATCCTCTTCTGCTTCTGAGGTAGCTCTTTGGCTTGATAATCATGTTTGGGGCCGTGATATGTTATGTCAGTAGCTGGGCAAAAAGCATCACCGTTTTGGGCATTATCCGCAAAAGACCTCCCTGCTGGTTCAGCCCTTGTCAAAGCACTTGGACCTGCAATATCATTTGCTGATCTTCTCAGGGAAAATTTGTTATCCATCGTCTTCTGTACCAGGTCAGCAAAGCCTGACAGTGCAGGCTTTGTTGCTGCGCAATCGTATCCATTGCCTACTAACCTTTGCCTGCCTAAGCATCACCTCTTTCTGTTTCAGTTGAAACCACGTGTCTATCATACTGCAAATTTGTGGCTTGTTTGTCAGTGATAATTACTATGATGTGTCCTCCTGATGTGCGGCTGCTGAACAGCAGCACACCAAGATATTGCATGCTCAGCAATAGCAAGTGTTCAGCAAGCTTTAGACCATTAATGGGCTGGGAGACGATTGAGGGCTGGGTGTATGCCTGGCATACAGCAACTGCTTTGTTAAGGTCTGTGTTTCTGGTGGTGCGCCAGCATGACATAGACAACTGCTGCAATGCAGGCCATTCAGGAGACCTTGGCTACCCTGCGCAAATCAGCCCTTGCTGCCAGGCAGTTCAATGCAAGCAGATCGTTTCAAGCTTTTACAGGCAGCAAAGCACGGGAGGTCATCACAACTGCTGGCTGAGGCTTCAATGTGACTGCATGCATGCAGTCAGCTTGGCTACAGCCTGTCCAAAATGCCTTTGAAGTGCGCTGCAAAGTTGCTCGCAGGAAGAGCAGCCTTCAGCACAGGCTCTGCCTGCTGTGATCAAGAGCCAGATACAAGTTGCGCAAGACACTTGCAAGCTCATCAGCCTTGCAGTCGCCCTGACCTAGGTGTAGACATATACTGGCTGCCTTTTTTTCTGTCACCCTTACGACTGAGTGCATGCTGGCAGCAGATTAGACACTTTAGGTTCACCCAACTTGTCAAGCAGCTTGCGGGTGCAATCAGAGCAAAACGTTTGGCTTGTATTATTTGCATCTCTGGGAAACTTGCATCCCTGGTGTTCTTAGCTGTACCAAGTCTCAGTGTATCGTTGATACTTGTGACTGACAATGCTTCAACTCCATGCATGTACTACTTGGACCGCCTGTCTGTGCCAACCAAGTATACACGTAAGAGGTCAGGCAGATCTGCACTCCATGCATCAATCAAGCCTGCAGGACAGCTGCACATGATCGATCAAATCAACCACAGGAGACTGCGGTGGCAACACAAGCTCTGCGCATAAGTTGGCATTGTTGTTGAGTGGAAAGCAGCAAGGTGTCTTGGCTGCACTGTGTCTGCTCAACAATTGATTGCTCAATTTATTGATCCCGTTTACTTGCAATTGCCATCGAGGTGCACACCAGGGTTCGACAGGGGGTCTCAAAACAGGTAGGATGCCCACGTCGGGCGTGAATTTTGGGGAGGGTGTTGCCCTTCCCAAAATTCTGCTTCAAGCAGTTTTGTGTGGGTACACAATTTTTGTTTTACTGAAGCACGAATGCAGCAGTCTTGTCAAGTTGCAACCAGAGCAATATTTACAGGTTGAGGCCAAGTGCAGCCTCTTCACTGTCATCATCACCACCTCCAATATCAATGTACATGTTCTGTAACTCAGACTGATCAAAAACTTGACCCAATTCTTCACCATCACTGATGTCTACTGGCTGTTCTAGACCAGCTACTTCATATCCATTCTCAGGAAAACCTTGCACATCTGCTTCATCATTGATTGCTATGGAAATCACACTTCAAATCACTGACCTCTGAGGCAAGTTTGGCTAACAGGCCAGAACTCACATTGTCTAGCATGTCAATGGCAGCCTCATTGTGATGCACAGTGTTTTGTTTAAAGACGCTGTTGTTGATGCCCGCGGACTCTACTCTGGCTCGGCCATTTTGCGTGGGTTGCCCGCATCGGCGGGGGCATGGCCTCTGCCCGCGCGGTATTCAGGTGGGCAGTCGAACCCTGGTGCACACTGCGTATGCTAGCAATTGCCGTCAAGAAGCCATTGCGTTTGGACAGGCATGCGATCACGATGATGGAGTTGTAATGAGACCATCAGATGCCAGATGCATCTGTCCCTTTCACAGAATGCTGGCTGGGCTATGCATAGGCCCTTATGGGGTCTGGGGGGCCCTGACTGACCGTGGCTTGGGCCCTTTGATGGCGATGCACCCTGCGATCATCGCGGTGCGATGAGCCCGAGCTGTTGCCCACTGGCTAATTGCGGTGTGTAATCCAGAGCAGAAGTCACAGCACAATTGCCGTCAGCGGGCTGCAATCAGTTCGTCCACCCAAACCGCCGTGCAAGCATGCGCTTGTGCGACATTCAGTCTGACTCTGCGAGGCAATTCATGTAGACCTCGTGGATTTGATGTGACAGAAAGTATTTTGAGCTCTGCCAGGTTGTATTGAATGTCACCCAGGCCGAAACACTTTTACACTGCAGTGATCTGCAACATCACATCATAACGGCAGTAGGCTTGCGCCAGATACTGGAAAACACAGTACACAGCAGCTACAACACAGCCGCCTGCGACTTCAGATGCCCAGCGAGGAGCAAGGGCCGTCATACTATGCTGTGCTCAACGTCTCTAGGGACGCTTCTGATGAGGAAATCAAGAAAGCATTCCGCAACCTTGCTCAAACCTATCATCCTGATAAACACTCAGACCCTGCCCGGAAAGCTGAGGCTTCAGCCAGCTTCACTTTGCTGCAAGAAGCTTACGAGGTTACACACATGCTGCAATTTTATGCACAGCTGCTTGACTCACCTCCTACCTACACAGTTGTTGCTGCTGCGATGACAGGTCCTCAGTGATTCAGCAAGGCGCCAGGTCTATGACATCTATGGCAAGGAAGGTCTGGCATCAGGCTTGGAGGTTGGCACCACAGTCAACACAGTAGACGAGCTGAAACAGAAATGGGCCAAGTTCAAGGCTCAAGAGGTGCTGGCAGCAAGCACAGATGTGCTAGCTACTCAAGAACTGAATGCATGCATTATGCAAGGCGTGCGTCACAACCATTGCTCCACAAATAACAGCCTGTAGATCTGAGCAAGTCCCACATGTGAGGTTGTCTCGCCGAAATACCACAGCCCATCTTTTGCATGCGACCATAGCCCATCATTCAAATGCTTACAGGCATGAGACCTGAAATGCCCACGGCCTACATGTGCAGGCAGAGCAGCAAGCGTCATCCAACGTCGCCTCTCGTGGCGTCTATGTGTTCAAGTTCAATGCTGAGAACCTGGTGAAGCCGTACACCAAAACCCTGTCACGCATTCCGGAGTTGACCACAGTGTCTCTGTCACAAGAGATGCATGCCACCCTCACTGCCAAAACTACAGCCATGATAGGAGGTAATCCAAAGCTCATTGGCTATTCTGTCTAGTAAGTTTCCAGCCTCAGACAGCGTTTGATTTTCTGTTCGCCTCGTGCCTTCGTCCAGTCATCCGTGCAGTTTTGACTGTCTTGGCCTTCATGTTCCGCTACCTCTTTCCTTGCTGATGCTTGTTGTTGTCTTCTTCTTCTTCTTCTTCTTCTTCTTCGCAGTGAGGTGACTTCTGTGTTGCAGGGCGGGTGGCAGTAATGCGCAACCTGGGGCAGAACAGTATGCTGTTGGGCCTCAGGCATGCCCTGTCTGCCTTCCACACTCTGGAGGCTACAGCTAACATAGGTCAGCCTTATTGGAATGCTTGCTGCCGCCACTGAAGTTCTTGCTTGAAACCCCTCTGCAGAATCGCATCCGGCTCAAATGTCTAAGCAGTCAGACTTAAGCTTGATGGGCCTGATGTGGACAGTCGCTTACAAAACTCAGTAACTGTCAAGACAGCGTGATATTTGCTGTTCATGCATGCCTTCATTTTGGCAAAAGCCATTTTCCAGCAGGACAGTGAAAAGCGTGCCATGCTGCAAGGTGGCGTGTGCATCACATGTTGTTCCTGAGTTGACATGTTGATTGGCATGTTGTTATACGCAGGCTCCTTGTCATTGGTGGTATTGTGCCATGACACATGTGCACATTTGACATGTTGCCAACGTCAGCCACTTGCAAGAACATTCATCACATATCAACATCAGACACATTTCTGTGTCTGGGACTTTCTACAGCAACATGCCATGTTGGCAAATTGCAGACAGCTGCAGATGCCTGCTACCGCTGCATCACTGCCTGTAAGCATGCCTCACAAGCACACCCTTGGAATGCTTGAACATGTTGTCTACCGCATCCTCACCTCTCAAGCATGGGTCCATCATCAGCCTCATCATGGTGTCTGGCTTTGTGCTGCTATGAGCGGGGTGTATGACTGCGTTATGCCCTTTGCAGGGCTGCAATCGCTGCTGAGTGTGCAGAGCAGCTACCAGCTGAGCCAGCACAGTACAGCTGCCCTTGCCCTCACCTACCAGCAAGGTGCTGGCTTGGGCATGCAGGTCAGCCT